>Ga0256407_10009442_pt1 | contig 13968 bp, 6 predicted proteins | sample RumenRJG_04DNA_FD_193489 | JGI IMG/M metagenome (GOLD analysis project Ga0256407, IMG submission 193489) | Bovine rumen microbial communities from Lethbridge, Alberta, Canada - RJG_04 | ecosystem: Host-associated > Mammals > Digestive system > Stomach > Rumen | place: Canada: Alberta | collected... | reverse complement strand
TTCTAGTGTTTTTGCTCTATCTTTTAATTCAACTAATTTAGTTTCATATTCAGAAGTCTTAAAATCACATACTTTATTTTTTTCTTCATCAAGTTGCTTTTCCAATTTAGAAAGTTGAGATTCATTGTTATTCAATTTGACTTGTTCAGCAACAACTTTTTGTTGAATTAAGTTTATCTTTGACTGAACTTCATCATATTCTTTTTTCTTTTCATTCAATGCTGCTTGTTCTTCAAGCAATTTTGGAATCTTTACAGTTTCAAGTTCAGTAAGTTCTGCTTTAAGACTTTCAATGTGTTTCTTTGCATGACCTTCATCAAGTTCAGCTCCACAAAGCGGACAGAAACTTTCATCACCAATCTGACTTAATGTTTTCTGGATAGTTTTTTGAGAATGTTGAACTGCACCAATTTCCGTATTGATTCTAATGAATTCATCAGTTGATGGTTCAACAAGTTTAGTCTTTGCTTTCTCAATAGCATTATTGCCTTTTTGAATATTTCCTTTCTGTGTTTCTATAGCATCTTTAAATGTTTTGATACTTCTCTTTATTCCATCACATGTAGACTTCTTATTCTCATCAAATTGGTCAATATATTTTTGAATCCTTTTAATGTATTCAGTATTATCATTAATAGAATTCTTAATGCCTTGATTTTCAGTTATCTTAAGGCGTAGATCGGAATCATTCATTGAGTTTCTTCTCTTTACTTCACGCGCCATAAGAGAAAGAACATCAATATTGAAGATTGACTCTATCAAAGTTCTTTTATCACCTATTGACATTGTTAAGAAAGGCTTGCTATTTGTAACAGCAATACCTACAATGTACTTAAATAATCTTTCATTGATGCCAATAAGTTTTTCAATCTCTTCTTGGTTCAGTCTTTTAGAAGCCATGTTCTCAACATCATTTCCATTGATAGAAAGAGCAAAGATATCTGGCTTAATACCTCTAGTTATTTCATACTGATCATTACCAATCTTGAACTTCATATTGACAACAAGGTTCTTTTTATTATACTTGTTAATCAACTGTCCAATTTTAATATTTCTAAATGGCTTTCCAAACAGACAAAAGTTAATGGCATCAAGAATGGTTGATTTACCTGAACCATTACTTGCTTTAATCAAGTTAAGACCAGAATTAAATTCTAATTCAGTCCATTTGTTACCATAAGATAGTATGTTTCTAAACTTTATAGATTGAAATTCAACGTGCATCTAAAACCTTTAAACTTTTCACAATAAAAATATAATAAAGAAAACATTGTTTCTTTTCTACTTAACTATTTTTCTTGATACTTATAAGTTTGAAGTAGTAATCTTCTTATAATCAATGTAGTTCTTAATCGTATAATGCATCTGCTTCAATGTTGCCAGAGTTTCCGAAATGAAATCAAGATAGTATTGCTGTGCGGCTAGTGTCCTTAAACGGGTGCAGTAATTTGGATCCGATTTAATTTGAGAATCAATTCCTTTAGATGAAGAACCCCAGTCTACATTGTCATTAAATTTCTTGTCCTTATACATCTGCCCATATAATTCCTCAAGATCTATCTCAGCACAATGAACGGCGTATTTCTGTGAGGTATAATATTTTGTCCATTTTTGAATTAATGTTGGCAGAATTAAATTCTTTTTTGCTATTTCGGGCAATGTATCTGGAATAGTTGTATCCTCATCTGCCATATTTTTAAGTGTTTGGAATTTTTCATTTGTTAAAGCCATGTAAAACCTCTAAGGTAAATATATCAATTTATTTATGATAGCGAAGACAGCTGGAAATTATTCTTCTTTCTGTAAGTGCTTAGGATTTTAGGAAAAAATTTTTGAGTAAATAGCAAAAATGGGAAAAATGACGTATATATAGTTTCATACAAATATAATTTCGTTAATATTTCTTAGAGAATTAAGAAAAAAACTTATTTCCTCTTTGAGCTAGAAAATGTTATTATATTTGACGCCTAAAATATAATCTTGCTTACAGGAGCGAAACTCAATTCAATGAGCTATCGGCAATGTGCAAGTGATGTCTAGGAAAGGAACGCCCTAGGTTTCATACATCTAGTTCTGAATGAAAATTGTCTAGCAAACAATTTACATGCCGCTATGAGCATATAGGTTAGTTAAGCCTGAGTACAGGATAGCCGCTCAGTAAAACCTATAAATAAGTCTCCTTACATGGTCATACAGTTCATACAGTATAAGAAAAAAGATATGTTGCAGTAAGTTCCCGAATGGGCTTACTGTCTCCAGTTCACCAGATACAGAAAAAAGAGATTAAAATTCAAATTAAATATAAATATAGAAATCTAAAATTAAATCTATATTGGAGAAAGTTTATGAGAAGATTGAATAAGAAAAGAAAATTTCCTGGTATGTATGCCACTGTATCTGCGGAAAGACTAAAGGATGTTTTTAAGAAAGAACTTGAAAAACAAAATGGAAAAAAGAAAGAAGAAAAGAAAAAAGCATCTCTTCCTAAAGTAGTATCTATTAAGAAACCTGCACAACCATCTATTTTTAATTCTGCTCCTGCAAAACCAAAACCTGGTTCTTCATCAACAGCGTTAAGTAATTTTGATAAAGAGTATGAAGCATTTATCAATAACTTAAAAAAGAAGAAAGCAGAAAAAGCAGCTGCTCCTGCTCCCGCTGTTGCTCCTGCGGCAAAGCCTGCGGAAGTAAAAGAAGCACCTAAGCCTGAGGTTAAAGTTGAACCTGTAGCAACTCCAGCACCTGTTCCTACATTTGAGTTACCTCCTGAAGAACCAAAGACTGAAGTAGTTGAAGAAAAAGCAGTTGATGATCTTAAGACTGTGTTAGAAGAGATTGCTCCTAAGGTTGAAGAAGTACCTGCACCAGTTGAGGAAACAAAGTCTCGTAGAAGAAAGAGAAAGAAAACTGCAGAACTTGCTTAAGTAGTTCAAAATTATTCATTAAAAGGTGGCGGGGTAATTCTTCGCCACTTTTTCTATACATAAATAAAATATGAATAGACTTACGATTACAAAAGTGAATGAATCCTTCTTGGAAATCCAAGGAGAGTTAGATATCTTGAATGAAATATACTCTAGATACTCAGAACATAAGGCTGGATATCTGTATAGTATGGCTTTCAAAGACAGACGATGGGATGGTAAGAAACATTTCTTCAACACTAGGAATGGAATGCTTCCTTATGGATTCTTACCGGACTTACTTGCATACTGTAAAAAGAATTGTTATGAGTATGATCTGCAAGGTGTTGATGAAACAAAGCTGACAAGAACTTTAGATGAAGCAAAGTATAAAGAGTCTATTGATTATTTCATGCGTAATTCAGGAATGACTATTAGACCCTATCAGGATGATGCAGTTAAGGCTGGTCTGACACATAAGAGAGGTATTCTTCTCTCATGCACTGGTAGTGGTAAGTCATTGATGATCTATAATATCGTAAGAGCTTTAAGAAAAGAAAATTATAAACATATTTTGATAATCGTTCCTACTATTCCATTGATATATCAGATGCGTGATGATATGATTGATTATGGATATGATGATTATGAAAATGAACTGACTATTCAAGGTGATGGAAATAAAGAGGATGAGACTAAGCCTGTATTGATTAGTACATGGGAATCATTACAGCACAAAGAGACTGACTACTTTGAGAAGTTTGACGCTGTAATTGTTGATGAGACTCACGGTGCAAGGGCGATGAAGTTGTTTAATATTTTGGAATTCTGTGTTAATGCTAAAGTAAAACTTGGATGTACTGGAACTTTACCAACAGACCCTCTTGAACAGATGACTATTCAGGCAAATCTTGGAAATGTGATATATGAACTGAAATCTCATGAACTTATTGAGCAAGGCGTTCTGTCGCCTATAACTATAGCAAACTTATTTGTGAAGTATCCATTAGAATTTGTGATGCAGAATAAGTCAAGATCATATCCTGAAGAAGTAAAAATAGTTGAATCGTTTGAGCGTCGTTATAATGTCCTGGATTACATTATTTCTCATCGCAATAAAAACAATAATATACTTATATTAGTGCATCACGTCCAGCATCTAAAAGATACTACGGCGTGGTTGAAGAACAAATATCCAGATAGAAAGATTGAGAGCATTTCAGGTGCAGTTAAAGGTAGCGTTAGAAATGATATTAGAAAGAATCTTAATGAAGAGGATGGAACAATTCTTGTAGCAACATATCAAACATGTTCAACGGGTGTCAATATTCCTAAGTTACATGATGTCATTCTCTTCGCAAATTCTAAGTCTAAGATAGTTGTTCTTCAGACTATTGGAAGAGGTCTTAGAAAACATCATTCTAAAAATAAAGTAGTTTTGTTTGATATAATTGACGATTTGTCATATAAGACTAGAACAGGCAAGACTATTGATAACTATTGTATTAAGCACTGGCGTGAAAGGCAGGCTTATTATGAAGGCGAGCATTTTAAGACTGTAGAACAGGTGTATGATCTGGCTGCTAATAAATAAAGTATGGACTTAAATACACAATTCATATATAATTTAAATAAAATATCTTCCAGTTCAAATAGAAAAATAACAATAGGTAACTGGTCTCAAAATGCTATAGTATATAATGCATGTAAAATATATCCTGGAATAATTGCTACTACAGATAAAGCATCATATGTAATAAAAGATAGGAATTTAAAAGAAAATTGTTCATATAAGCCGGAAGTAACAATCGGTCCTAATAATGATAAACTATCATTTTCAAGAATAAGATTGACAGTATCTATGTCATATCGTACTAATACGCCTGGAGTTTTCGGTCCTACGGTACCTTATAATAAACCATATGTATCCCAGGTAGAAGCTGATGGTGAAATATCGGATGTTTTGAAATTTCCATTGGATGTAGCAATCGTTGACGGTGCTGGTACTTTTACTACATACGGTAATTTATTTATAGATGGTGTATTTAATCCATGCATTGACAGCACACATCGAAACACTGCAATAGAATGCTTTTATTATTTGTCTAATTATATACTTAAAAATGATTCAAATCGAGATTTTATATTAACATGTATTAAATCTGATACTGTAAATCCGTATGATTCATCATTATCAGTGAATGCATTAGATGTATTATTTAAAGCATGGGGTACATGGACTACATATAAAAGTACAGTAACAGATAAAGCTGCTCGTGGTAAAGAATATAAAACTGCAGGCATAACTACATTTAAGGATTTTTTAAATAAACTTTTTGCAGGTACTGATTACGGTGTATCTTTTAGTGCAAATGAAAAAGAGGCGTTAAAAAGATTTATAAAACTAACTAAAAATAATTTAGATATTAGTACTTATTATAAATATGATGGCAGTATACGGATAGCTCCTAATGGTTTAAATGAATCTATTTATAATGTAGAAAGATCAAATAAAATAATACGTAGTTTTGCTTGTTTTGTCCCCAATTATTCGCCAACTAACTATAAGCCTGACTCTCTTATACCTTTTCATACTTATTCACCAATTGAAGAAATTGAATTAATAGCATATTATAAAAATGCAGCAACAACATTATACATTAGCTATATTAGTGATGATCCTAACCAGAGTAATAGTTTGATAGCTAATGTTGCAACTGATATTAGAACTGCATATAGCAAACTTATTTTAGATAAACTTTATCCTGTTGTTGTTATTTCAAATAGAATACATTATGATTCAATTACTATAATCCAAAATAATGATTTATATCTATATAAGAAAGCATTGTCAGCAGGTCTTGAAAGTTTTTCAATATATGATCTGCAGGCGGTTATTATTAATGCTAATCCTAGTACTGAAATTGAATCTTTACTAGATGCAACTGTTGAAAATGTTGAATACATAACACCTTCTGAATATTATGGCAATATAATTAGTTCAGGAAATTTTACGGAAGGAAATGAAGGATATTCTACTATAAGAAGTGATGGTGATACTGATGTACCTAGTTGGTTTTGGTCTGACACATTAGCAAATTGGTGTATTTTTAGACAGTATAGAGGAAAGAATGTATATAAGTTATATGTATGGAATGGAAGAAATGCATGGGATTGTTTTGATGATATTGTGAAACATCCTAGCAATTACTTATATGATTTTACTAATATGAAATTTGGTATAAACTTCTCATGTTTATATCAATGTGATTCTATGCCTATTAATTATAGTGTTGTTATACTTAAATATGATAATAATTTTTCTCAGTATAATAATAATAATTTTCAAACTTTAAGAATTGGTAAAATTTGGTCAGACAATAGAAAAACTAAAAGATATCCATATACTATTGGTATACCACCTATAATGCGTTTATCATCAGGTGAAATTGGATTACTTTATACATTAAGTATACCAGGTGTTAATGAAGATCATCCTGTTATATTTCCTGAAAATGTTAAATTTTTAAATTCTATATGCAGAGCATTTTTTGGTGATGGTGAAGACAAAACTATAAAAGATGACTGGAAACGAGTTGATAAGAAAAACATGAAAGAAGATCTTCCAGGTGTAATAGTATCATCCAAAGAATCGTCATTAGTTGATGCTGATGAGATAAATACAGTAAAAGATAGTACATCTCCAGCATGCATTGAATTTACTCCATTCAAGCAATATATTGAAACTGATAATATTGATACTGAAGCTTATGTAGAAAGGTGGAATTGATATTATGAATACATTTGTTTTTAACAGTTTTAAAGAAAAATTTTTAAATGGCAAAATACCAAATAAATTTGCTGTTGATTTTATACCAATGAATAATAAGTTTCTTGATAACTTTACTAGAAGTGGGTTTTCTATTGAACAATTTAGAGATATTAATGATTTAAAGTATTTTAAAGATTCTAATGGTATTTCTGGAAATTTATTTGAGGATTCTAAATTAAAATATAATGGCATAAAATATACTTGGTCAAAAATATATGAAACCGAAGAACAAATAAAACCAATGTATATCAATAAAGAAAATTTTGATGAATTTAAGGATTCTGAATATTGGGCCGGTTGTTCTGCGAATTCTCATATTGCTAATGAATATGTAAATAGTGGATTTTATATACTTAGAACAAAAGAAGAACTTAACTGGTTTGCCAATGAGGTGAATGATGGCAATAATGGTATCATTGGTGTTTTGATTGATGATGTTGAAGGAAAAATAAATTCATATATTGGAAAAGATGAAACTATACCATTTCAAGGAATTATGGATGGTAATGGACATGCTTTATATAATTCAACGCTTATATGTACTGGAAGTGATAATGGTTTTATTCCTGTTCTTGGTAGTAGGGGTATAGTTAGAAATTTCAAATTAACAAATGATGTTGGTTATACAAAAGCATCCCCTGTATTAATTAATAATAAATTAATCAATCTTAATTATCTAAAAAATGATGCGCGTGATGTTAATGCTGGGTTATTGGTTGGACGAAATTATGGATTAATTGAAAATGTTATTTTAGATGGCAATACTAATGATGCTGGTAACCAGGGTTCATTTTTATTTAATGCACTTAACTTTGTACCACAAGTTTATAGTGTAAGTAATAAGTCAGATGCAGTGAATGATTTTACTACAGTTAGACAAAAATATGATTGTGGTGAAAATTTCTTTTTCTTGAATTCATGGTGTATTAATTCACCTGGTAATATTTGTCCTTATGTTGGATATTTTGCTGAAGGCATATTTGCTCAACAAGCCTATGGATATAGTGAAAAAGAAACTAATGAAAAAGCTAGATCATGTATAGAATTTAATCCAAAAATGAAGTCATTTTATGATACCGGTGCTAAAACGTTTGAAATGAATTTTGAAGACGAAAACTTTAAAAACAGTATCAAAGAAATGGATGTAATTGCCATTTACATGAAATATGATTGGGCAAAAGATAATGTTATGGCTAATTCTGATTACAGCCCTGACATTCACAGATATAATAATGATTCGCATTTGGATTATGTAATTCTTGATTTTAATAGAACTGCACAAGAAGCCGACGATAATCCAGAAGCTGGCATGCCAAGTCATGATCATTTTATTTTTGATAATTTAGATTATCGTTATGCTAAAAATGAAACTACCAATACTCGTGGCCTTTCAATAGATGTAATAGAAACACTTAAATCAGATCCTACTTGGTTAAGTTATAATGATGATCCTCGTGGAAGAAATGCAGTTGCTATAGTAAGATGCGAGTTAACAACTGGTGAGTATTTTTTCTTTGAATTTAATGGCATTTATATTAATGCTACTTTCTATGCTGGATATTTAAATGTAAATAATTTACCACAACCTGTTACATATGGTGAATCCGATGGTGCCACAGCTACAGGTCTTTGTTTTAAGGTGGATAATGACCAGTCCGGTGAAAATGCAGATAAGTACTATAATGCTTCATATGGATATATGATAGCTTATGGTGGAAACTATGATTTAAAATTACATAAAAATAATCTTTTGGCTTTTAATACAGGTCATGGTGGTATATGGCCGGAGCCAGACCGTCGTAGTAATAAAATAGATTATGAAGACGTTTGCAGTATAGACTGGTATGATATGGGTGATCTTACTGAACATCTAGTATTAGATGAAGAATCTATTAGAGTTTTTGATAAAGATGGACGACCTGTGTCAATTAAAACTTTAAATGGTTTTACATTTAGATGGGATGGCAAAGGAACTGACAACTCAAAACTAACTAATAAATTTATACTTACAAATGTTGTTGCTAATACAAATGTCAATATTATAGATGATAACGATGTAAAAATAAGATTTGCATCTAAAAGATTTGCACCAATAAGTCTTAAAAAAGATGTGGGTAATAATACGCATGATACAACTACTACAGACGTTTTAACAGGCAGTAAATATATTGATGATGATGGCCAACATCAGTGGTTTGGTTATCCAGATGATTGTTTAATTCAGAATTTTAATGATAAATTTGCATTAAGAAATGGTGAAAATAATAAAAGTAAAATTTTAATTGATGATGTTTATGCAATATCTAAAGATATATTTAGATGTTCATATTATTCAGATAAAAGTTGGGTTAAAGAAGGTGACTATGAAGGCTACTCCAGCAGATGTAATGCATATTTCCTTCATGCAAATGATTATAAGCAATTCATTATGGGAAATATTTGGAGCACAAGAAAAGATAACTCTATATGTAAATTATTTAATGCATTAATGGCAACAAATCCTGATACTACACAGAAGAATCTTATAAAAAAATGTTTTGAAAAGGTAAAAACTGACGGTAATGGCGAAGTACATTATGCATTAGATGATGCAGATGTCAACAAATATAGAAAACAAATATATCTAAACATAAAAAATAATTTAGCTACTGTTTTTAAACATGAAGTTGATTATACTAATGTATCATATGCATCTCAAATAGATGATGGCAAAGATGATAAAACCGGCAGACTTATAGAAGTAGAAAATTTTATAAAAAAGCCAATTTCTAGGCACTTTATATGGAATGATGAAAGTAAAATTGCAGCCGATGATAATAAAATTTGGAAACAGTTTGCTAAATATATGCTTGAACGTCCATATTATCACATGGTAAATGATGACTATGGTGGTAAGTTTGCTATGGGAATATCAGTACGTGCTGATACATTTACAGATGGTGTAAATGAAGAATTACGTGCTCTTAAGACTGATGGAACTAATGTAACATGGGAAGATGGCATTAAAGGATCTATTACTATAGAACCATTTACATATGAAATGTTTATGTATTCACCATTTATATCATGTTGTAATGTTGGAAAAAGTGAAGATTATAATGTAACCACGACTGATGGCACAAATACATGGTATATTTTTGACGCAGGTGCAATGTATCCTGTTTTAACTTGTAACGGTGCGCATAAAGAATATTTACAAAAAGCTGCAGAATTATATGTAGCTAATCCAAATTACTATGGTCTTGATTATGAAGGGCATTGGACAACAATGGCTGTAAGAACAAGCAGCTGTTCTGACGACCGCGTCAATCAGCTGAATTTTAACTGGAACATAATGCGAAAAATGTATGAAGATCGGTACTGGGATATGGAAGATAAAGAGCCTGATGATTTGGTTTGGGATGGTATATATTATGATGATTATGTTTTCCCTACATATTCAACTGAAGAAGGCGATAATCCTGGTATAGTGCATTGGGAATTTTTTAAAAAGGATCAGTCACCTACAAAATATTCTTATCAATATTCTCCATATTGGGGAACATATTGGAAATATGTTATAGAAGCAACTGACTGGGCTAGTGCTTATGATAATGAGTATTCTAAAGCTGGTACATGTATTCCAAAATCAATGCTTAATAAGCCAATAAGAATGCACAACATGGTCCGTGCTGCTTACAATATATCACCTATAGTTGGTGCCAATTATGGAACTGTATCATCTGTGTCAGGTAATGTTTACTTTTGGGCTGATAATAATGTAAGCAGTAATTTTGTTGGATTTCTTGGAACGGTTGCTGGTAAGAATGTAAATGGAACTGTTAAAAATGTAAAACTTAATGTAACTTACAACCTCACACCGGAATATGGTGAAACATATGCATATGCAAAGTATAAAAATACTCCTATTTTACCATATCAATCAACACAATGCATAACTATACCAGAAGATCCAGAACGGTCTGAAGAATCATATGATATTTGCCCAATTGATATTCCATATAACACAGCGGATATCACAAATTATGAAGATATATTAACTACTGTTAATTGCATTTCATTTTATAATAGCACAACAAAAGAACAAAATCCACTTTATATTGCTGATAAAAAAAGATATGATGAAGTGAAAGATTTTAGATTTTTTACATCAGCATGGTATGATGATTCTGATGATCCTGAAGGTCCAGATGTAATAAATTATAAATTAAAACCAATATATGTTCTTGGCGGTATAGCAGGTAGAGTTGTTGCCAGCAATGCAACAGTTAATAATAAAACATTATTTACTGATTTTGAAAATATACAAATTGACTATTATTCTAGAACAACAAAACCTTATAATGCAAATTATGTAGATTTTCATAGTAATTATGGCAGCTTAATTGGACAGGTTGATGTTCAGACTACGGACACAAACAGAACTGGTGTAAATGACTTAGTTAAATTAAATGTTATTGCTGTTCGTGGCATGACTAGTGAGCCTACTATTGGATCTATTGATTATCAACCTGTTGACATTAGTACAGTTGGCGCTTTACGTAATGAACCTCGTGGTAAAGGTGATGGCAATGATTATGATTTACCTGATACACATACATTGTATGCTATTGATGTAATGATGAATCTTGATATGAAAGGCGATGATTATGGTACTGATGAACTATTTTCATTAGATCCACCTTGTTGGGCAAATATAAATCAGTCATCTGGCGCATTTATAAATGCAGGTAATCTAAATGCTAATACAGAAGCATATTGTAGAAATGTATTTGCTAATATTTTAAAGTTTACAAATGTTAAAACAAATAGTACTAATGAATATTATCATTTTGGTACTCCTGAAATTTATAAAGATAAATTTGGATATATATCTATAAATTCTATATTAGGTAGTAATACAATATTTGAACCTGCATATAAATTTGATACAAAACAACGAAAATTTAAGTTACCTAACAGTTATGGTCCTACACAAGAAGATTTAAGATACTCGGAAATACCAACTAGATTTTATGAAAGAAATTATCATTCTGCTCAATTAAATGTAAGTAAAGATTCAAATCCATATATTTCAACTTTTAGTGATAATGGACTAAAACTTGTTAATAATACTATTAAAAGTGAAGATAAGTATTTTAGTTATACTTATGAAACGGTTAATATGACTGATTATGAAACATCATTACTTTCTGGTAATATGTTTAATAATATTCCTATGAACTGGGATGAAAATAAATGCTGTTATTATGCTGATTTTGGAAATCAGGATAATTGCATAGGTGATGAACTTGATTATAGTTATAAAAATAATCTTGTGTTTGGACGTTCTATGGCGCCTGAGTACATTAGATCAAAAATAAATGAAGCTGATAAGTCAAAACCAAAATCAGCATTTACATCAGTTCTATTTAGTGCATATCAATATAAAAAGAATGAAGATGGTGAATATGTCAATGTTAATGGTGATGTAACAACAAATATAAATGACTATGTAAAAGAAGAAGCTATTGGCGATAATCAGTTAGGTGGATTCTTAGTTTATATACATAATAATAATGATCTTATGATGTATGTTTCTAATGATAATGGCGCTGAAATTGATGGTAGATCATATAATCTTGCTTTCCCGACTAATAATGCTAGTGGTGGTATTATTTTGAATGTTTCTGCAAATAACACTAATCTTGATGAATTGGAGTAACTATGGCTAAAGATATAAAATATATTTTTAATAGTTATATACAAATTTTACCTTCTATGGTAAGTGTTTTTAAAACTTTATGTAATGTTGAAAGTGTATTAGATTATAAAAAATATTTAAATGTATACTTTATCGTTCAAAGGATGAATTCAAAAGAAATCAAATCATTAGATAAATTCAGTCCATTTAATGAATATAGATTTTTTTATTCTGATGGTACGCCGGTACAATATGTTGGTGAACCATATGAAGGTGAAGAATTATTATCTGTTAGGACTAAAGAAAAACTTGAATTTCAAAACATAAAAAATAAAATTAAACATATTGATTTTAAACTTTTAAACTTAAATGAAAAGACATTTAATAAAGATAGTTTTGAAGAACATGAATATTCATATCAGCGTTTGCGTGATATAAATGTAAAGCATATTTTGTTTTCTAAATATTCTAGTGATGCAAAATTAACAAATAATTGTCTTGCAAAAAAATCATGTGATTTTATGGCAGCTAAAAATTCTTATCAAAATAATCAAAAAACAAATAGTAAATATTTATCATTTGTTAATGATTATAGAATAGCAGAAAAAAGAAAATCTGATGGTACATATGAACCTGAAGTATACAAATCAAATGATTATTTTAGACTAGGAATAGATGAAAATAAAATAATTGAAAATGAAATAGTTCTTGTATGTGATGATCTTCAATATTTTGAAAATACTAAAGATCAAAATGATGAAGAAAAGAATGATCAAATTCTTAATACTGGTGTATATGGATTTTTATTAACATATAAAGCTAAAATTTCTGATAATCAATTGGATAATTTTAAGGTTTCGTTTGGTACGGAATTTGAAGTACCTATAATGCTTTATCAGTATGCTAAACCAACATATTCAAACTATAATAAGATTAAGCTAGTATTTAATGTTAATGGACTTTTTGGAGTTGTATAATGTTTGAAGAATATCCTTGGCTTTGCAGTCCTATTAAAGATGCTTTTGAATGTCCACCAACTTCAGCAAACAATATAGTTTCTGATTCTGAAGCAGATAATGCGCAGTCTTACACAACTGAAGCTTATGGTACTTATGGTCTGAAGTTCACTTATTATAAAGTATCTCTTGATACCAATCGTGATAAACTTTATGGTGAAGATCCGCTTCAGAAAATAGAAAGAGCTTTCTATTTTAATGGATATACTGAATCTATTCCACCAAATGTTCTTACTTATCAACTTCAAGGTATCTGGGGAGAAGATCTTGTGACTGTTCAGGTTGGTCGTGCTGCTTTTCAGTTCTGGTCAACTTATGGCGGTGCAGATAGAAATACGCTACATACTTATGAATCTTTTGAACCAAGGATTGGTGATGTTGTTTATCTTGAACCAAACAAGACATTCTATGAAATTATGGATGTAAAGTATTATCAAAATGCTTTTGGTTTGAAGTCTCAAACATATACATTATCGCTTAAGGTATATAAAGACTGCAAATACTCTATAATGACGGACAATGAAACACTTGCAT
>Ga0256407_10009441_pt1 | contig 13969 bp, 7 predicted proteins | sample RumenRJG_04DNA_FD_193489 | JGI IMG/M metagenome (GOLD analysis project Ga0256407, IMG submission 193489) | Bovine rumen microbial communities from Lethbridge, Alberta, Canada - RJG_04 | ecosystem: Host-associated > Mammals > Digestive system > Stomach > Rumen | place: Canada: Alberta | collected... | reverse complement strand
CGAGCCTACTATTATGCTTGTAAGCGAGAGGACGGCCACAGCGGTTGGCTCGCTGACAATTTGCAAGAGGCAGCAGGCAGGCCCGAGTTCCATGCCATCAATGCCCTTTGGACTTTCGACAGGAAATGGAATCCCGAGGCCCATATCCGCGACCTCTGGAACGTAGTGGCGTATTAGAGCATCTATATTTTGCAAGGACTAATACGTTCCGATTTTGCAAACGTCATCCTCGAAGGTGTCTTTGGAGACGGCTTTTGCCTTTAGCTTCGAACGATACGTGTATATCGTAGTGATGCTGGAGCGCAGGATGTCGGCAATACGCAGGTTGTCGTTGATGCCCAAGCGGATGAGGGCAAGGACACGCAGCTCGGTGGACAGTTTCTTGGCATCACCAAAAACTTCGAATCGGTTTTCGGGAGTCAGCAGCCGATTCACCTCCTCGACAAAACCAGGATAGATATTTAGGAATGCCGTATCGAAGTTCTGATGGAACAGGCGGATGCCCTCATTGAGAGCGGTGTTACTCTTCAATTCGGCATAGAGGTCTTCCAACTTACGGTCACGAGCCAGTCGGTTAAGCATTTTATTGCGTTCCTCGCTCCGATGCACCAAATCACTGCACAGTTGCAAGAAACGTCCGATATATTCCTCCTTGATTCGGTTGTCCTCCTTCATCAGACTATTCAATGCTTGTATTTCCTGGTTATGTCGGGTGAGTTCCTTGTTCATCAAACTGATTTTGCGTGAAACGATGCGTCGTTTACGGAGCAGGGTGAAGGTTAAAAGCGTCAAGCTCAGCAACAAAAGGGCCAATATAGAAACGACGAAGAGAGAGATGGTAGTGCGATGCTGCATCTGAGCACGCTCTAAATCATAGGCCTTGGTAATGACAGGCGACAGGCGCGCCACCTGCATGCTGCGCAACCCACCGCCATAGGCCTCAGCATCGTCGCTGGCACGCGAAATATAAGTATAGGCCTTTTCCAGTTCACCATGGTCCAAAAGGAATATGGACAACTCACGGAAGGAAATGTTCTCAAGGATGGCCCCTTTGGCATCACTGATAGCACTGAACAGCAGGTAGCGCTCCTCCATCTCAGCGTCTTGCTTGCACCGGTAGAAATAGGCAAGTGTACTGGCTATGATAGAATAACGGCGGTCGCCAGGTTGGAAAGAGGGCAGGAGATCATCGAACATGCGAATAGCGGCATCTACATCACCCACCTCACACAAATAACCGGCACGGTTAGTAATGTAAGTAAACGACTCCTTAGGAGCTATCTGCATCACCTTCTGACGATAATACTGAACACTGTCGATATACTCTGGGAAAAAGGGTAAAGACTGCGCCATTTCCGAGCGGTAGAGATTGATTTCCACTCGTTGGTTATAGTAGCTGACAAGATCGTCGTCAGTCAACAGTTCCATAGGAATGGCATCCAGTATGTCCTCAGCTTTTTCGAACAATCCTCTCACCGACAGGATGTGCGACAGCTTGATGTAACTGGCAGCATACTGTTCCTGACGTGCGCCATCCTGCTGGGCAAGCTTGATATTCTCCTCGATATAATGATAGGCAGAATCGAACTGAAAGGCAAGATACTCATCGTAGAGGCGCATGTTCATCTCATAGCGCTGAATAGGCGTCAGGCGTACACTCTGAAATCCTTGAGTGAGCATTTTTATATGATTTTCTTTCTCCGCTACTATCGAATTGGAGCGGGCTATCAGACTATCGAGTGTCTGATAGAGTTGAGAAATAGTAGGTTGGGTTGAATGCACTTTCAACACACAGCAGGAAACAAGCAGTAAAAACCAAATGCGCTTCACCATAAGTCTATAAAGTTTGCAAGTTGTTTAATCAGCAGCAAAGATAAATAATATTTTCATTACTTCCAAATCAGGATGCATAATATAGCCTGATTTGGGAATGGAAATCTTTTGATATTTTAGATGCAAGAAAATCGCATCTCACTTATGCTCAATTAGTTATATTTTAAACCGTTTTGATTTTTGTTTGTTGTGCTTGCATCCTACTATCAATTCTCCTAATTTTGCGGCCAGAATCATCAACTCGTACTAAATACTTATAATTATGAATAATATTATTAGGTTAGTTGTTAGTTTTATTTTGGTTTGCTCGACTGCGTTGAGTAACGCGGCAGAGAAAGTGGCTTCACCCGACGGTCGGATTTTGGTGACCGTCGGTCTGAAGTCAGGTAAACCTTACTACACCGTCGATTATAACAAGACTCCCATCGTTGCCCCTTCGCACCTCGGATTCCAGCTTGACAAAGGCATACTTGGCAAAGATATGAAAATCACAGGCACGCGTACCGATTCAAAGGACGAGACATGGCAACAGCTTTGGGGAGAAGACGAGACTGTGCGCAACCACTATAACGAACTGGCCGTCGATCTGCAGGAGAAAGGCAGCAAGCACTGGATGACCGTCGTATTCCGCGTGTTCAACGACGGCATTGGCTTTAGATATATGATTCATACTTTAGATAAAGGTGAAAAGTATTGTATTCAGGAAGAATTGACTGAGATAGCCTTGGCACACGATGCCAAGGCATGGTCAATCCCTACCAACCACACAGAGTATTTTGAAGGAATCTATAAGTCCGAATTGCTCAGCAAGAAGGACACCATGTGCACTCCAGTGACCATAGAATACGACAAGAACGTGTTTCTTGCCCTACACGAGGCCGCATTGGAAGACTATGCCAGCATCAATCTCTCAAGCGTCACCCCCAACCCCTCGCCAAAAGGGAAGGGTGGAACTGTGTGCTTGCGCACCGCACTCACTCCCTGGCAGAACGGGGTGAAAGTGTATTGCGAGGGTGAGAAGCTGACACCTTGGCGCACTATTATAATAGGTACATGCGCAGGAGACCTGATGACTTCCCGACTGATGCTGAACCTCAACGAGCCGTCAAAAATAGAGGATCCGTCATGGATAGAGCCAGGACGCTACATCGGCATCTGGTGGAGCATCCACAAGAAGCAGAACACTTGGGAAATGGGACCTACACACGGAGCAACCACACAAAACGTCAAAAGATATATAGATTTTGCAGCACGTCACGGATTCAGTGGCGTGCTGGCCGAGGGCTGGAACCCTGGATGGGGCAAAGGCGAGCGCATCAGCTATCTGAAGGCATACCCCGACTTCGACATCGAGGAAGTATGCCGCTATGCTCAGTCAAAGGGTGTCCGCTTCATCGGACATACGGAGACATGGGGCAATGCCAATTTGCTGGAAGCACAGATGGACTCTGCCTTCGCATGGTTCCATCGTTTGGGCATCCGTGCCGTGAAAACGGGCTATGTAGGTCATCTGTTCGACGGCAAGGAACTGGCAAAGTCACAGTACGGCATCCGCCACTATCGCAAGGTGATAGAGACAGCTGCCAAATACCAGATAATGATTGACAACCACGAGCCAGCCATGCCTACCGGCATACAGCGCACATGGCCCAACCTGATGACGCAGGAGGGTGTTCGCGGACAGGAATACAACGCATGGGACAGAAGAGGCGGCAATCCTCCTGCCCATACCGTCACACTGCCATTTACGCGATGTCTGGCAGGACCTACCGACTTCACACCAGCTATCTTCAACTTCTCGGAAGTGGTGAAGGGCACCCACCCGCACTCCACATTGGCAAAGCAGCTCGGTGAGTTTGTAGTCATCTACAGTCCGCTGCAGATGGCAGCCGATGCCATTGAAAACTACGAGGGACAGCCCGCATTGACTTTCATCGAGAGTTGTCCCACCACCTGGAGCAAGACACTGGTGCCTAACGGCGAGATAGGTAAGTATGTCACTGTGACACGTAAAGAACGAGGCGGTGACCGCTGGTTCATCGGCAGTATCACCAATGAGGAGGCACGCCAAATCGACGTGTACCTTGACTTCCTTGACAAAGGTGCAAAATACCGAGCCGTCATCTACGAGGACGGACCGGATGCCGACTACGAAAAGAACCCCTACCCCATAACCATCCGTCAGGAGGAAGTGACGAGTGAAACCACGTTGCACTTAAAGCTTGCCCGCAGTGGAGGAGCGGGAGTTAGAATTGAAAAGTTGAAGAATTGAAACATTATATTATTAACTCTTATTTATAACTTAAAACAACAACAAGATGAAAAGATCAAAAAATCAACTTTGCCGCTTGCTTATGCTATTAGCGGTAGTGTTTTTTGCCTTGGACATTTCAGCACAGGCCACGATTAACGGCCACGTGCAGGACGAGACTGGTGAAGCCATCATCGGAGCCAGCGTCGTTGTGAAAGGTTCAACCAATGGTACTGTGACCGACTTCGACGGTAATTTCCAACTGAAGTGCGAGAATGGTGCTACTTTAGTCATCACTTACATCGGCTTCGTGCCACAGGAAGTGAAGGCTAAGAACAACCTGGACATCACTCTGAAAGAGGATGTCGCTCAGTTGAACGAAGTCGTAGTCGTTGGTTATGGTTCACTGGCTAAGAAAGAGATTTCAAGTTCAGTGGTACAGATCAACAAAGAGCAGTTCAACCAAGGTGCTGCCAGCGACCCCATGGCTCTGATTGCCGGTAAGGTGACGGGTCTGAACGTTGCTGCAACTGCTGATGCCAACCCGAACGCCATGACTGATATTCAGGTGCGTGGTGCCGGTTCGCTGACAGCCAGCAATGGTCCGCTGATTGTTATCGACGGTATTGCCGGTGGTGACCTGCGCAACATTGCCACTCAGGACGTTGAGTCGATTACCGTACTAAAGGATGCCGGTTCGGCAGCCATCTATGGTACCCGTGGTGCCAACGGTGTCATCCTGGTTACAACCAAGAAGGGTTCTGGCACTGCCGGTGCCACCAACGTGACCTACGATAGCTACATCGCCCTGAACTTCCAAAAAGGGAAACCAGAAATCCTCTCTACGGACGAATTCCGTCGTTCACGTCGCGGTCCTGACTATGGTGCAAGCACCGACTGGTGGAACGAGATTACCCGTTCGACCAGCTACAGTCTGAACCAATACATCTCGATTGACAGTTCTACGAAGAACGGCTACTTCGGTGCTTCGCTGAACTACAAGAAGGGTAACGGTCTGGATATCGTTTCTAAGCGTGAAGAGTATGGTGGTCGCTTCGTCATGGAGCAGCGTGTACTGAAGAACTTCGTACAGTTCAACGCTTCTGTATCTGCCCGTAAGGTACATGAGGATTGGGGTAACGACGGTCTGTTCGACACTGCCCTAACCATGAACCCCACCATCCCCGTAAAGAATCCTAATGGAAGTTATTACCAACCCAGTTCACCATCAGGAATCCACAACCCCGTCAACGACCTGCTGAACAACGTGAATGAGGGTGACCGCACCTACATCTTAGGTAATGCCGACGTGAAACTGAACATCCTGCAGCAGGAGATGCACAACCTGAGCACCTCGCTGAGCTATGCTTTGCAGTATAACGACCTGAAGTCGAACTTCTACACCCCGACAACATCGAGTGAGAGTTATTGGACTGGTTTTGCAGGACGTGCCAACGTAAACTACCAGAAGTGGTGGACCAACCGTCTGGAATGGCTTATCAACTATACACTGACCCTGCAGAAGCACCAGTTGAAGGCTGTGCTCGGCTATTCCTGGGAGCGCTCGAAGTGGGAGCAGAGCGGCAATGAAAACATGGATTTCCTCTATGACTCTATGTCGTGGTATGGTATCGGCAACGGTACTGCCCTGAAAGACGGTAAGGCCAACATTTGGGGCGGTTCATCGGAATCAACACTGATTGGTTTCTTCGGTCGCTTGAACTACAACTACAACGATATGCTGTATGCATCAGCATCACTTCGCCACGAGGGTTCTACCAAGTTCGGTAAGAACAAGAAATGGGGTACCTTCCCCTCAGTTTCTCTGGCATGGGAAGTAACAAGCACTCCTGGTCTTAAAGATACATTCAAGATGTTCCAGAGCCTGAAACCCCGTATCTCTTACGGTGTCACCGGTCGTTCTGACTTTGATGCCTACAAGTCGCTCTCGACCTATAGCAGCCGCAGCTCTTACTTCCTAAACAACCAATGGGTGGTTGGCTATGCCCCTTCGCTGAATGCCAACCCAGACCTGGCATGGGAGAAATCGACTGCCTTCAACGTTGGTATTGATTTCGTAACATTGAACAGCCACCTGCGTGGTAGCATCGAGTACTTCGATCGTCGTTCTAAGGACCTGCTTTATAACTACACAGCTCCACAGCCTCCATTCATCTATGACAACATTCTGGTGAATGTGGGAACAACCAAGAACACCGGTCTTGAGATTTCGCTCGACTACGACGTTCTCTCAAAGACTGCCGTGAAGTGGACCACCGGTGTCAACTGGAGTACTGGTTCTACCAAGCTGACCAAGCTGTCGAGCGACGTCTATAAGGCTGCTTATCTGGACCTCTATCTGAAACCAGGTCTGGGTACCTCTGAGTATTTCTTCCGCGTTGAAGAAGGCGGTACGATTGGTCAGTTCTTTGGGTACGAGCATGCCGGTGTCGACGAGAATGGCATGTTGCTCATCTACGATAACGATGGAGAAGCAAGACCTGTGGCTCAGGCTGATCCCGCGTGGAAGCGCAACATCGGCAACGGTGCCCCCAAGCACTTCCTGTCGTGGAGCAACTCTTTCCGCTACAAGAACTTCGACCTGAGCCTCCTGTTCCGTAGCGCCTTAGGATACAAGATTTTCAATATGCGTAAATATGGTATGGGCTTGAAGAACTGTGGTACGGACAACGTGCTGCGCACTGCCTATACCGACTACAACAACATCAATTCGAGCGGTGGCGTTATCAGCAGTTACTTCCTTGAGAATGGTAACTACTTCAAACTGGACAACGTGACACTGGGTTACACTTTCACACCGAAGAAGCGTGAACTGATTGAGAGCCTGCGCGTATATCTGACAGCCAAGAATCTCTTCACACTAACTGCCTATGAGGGCAACGACCCCTCCATCGTAACTTCTAACGGTATCACCCCGGGTATCGACAGCAACAGTGCCTATCCACAGGCTACACAGCTGAGTCTGGGTGTAACATTACGCTTTCACTAATTGATAATTGAAAATTGATAATTAATAATTATGATTACATTTAAAAATAAAATACTCGGTGCACTTTGCCTGGTTGCAGGAATGACCGCTTGTACCGACTTGGACGAGAAGGTGTATGACCGCATTGACTCAGGTGTTTACTACCAGAATGAGGAAAGTGTGAAAGGTGCCGTTGCTGCCATCTACGGTCAAACATCGAGCACATTGGCAGGTGAGAATTTCTTCCACCTCGCCGAATATCCTGCCGACCAGTTGACCTGGCGTGTATGGAACGGTGGCGAATGGGGCTGGGACGAGGCCATGAAAACAGTCTTGTCGTGGCATAACTGGAACTCAGAATCGACTATCATCAAAAATGCATGGTCAGGAGCATGGACTGCCATCGGACTGGCAAACTTGCTGCTCAACGATTTGGAAGGACTGAGTGCTAGCAGTCTGGGTATGAACGAGACTGCGCTGGCCCAGTATGTGGCTGAAGTGCGCACACTGCGAGCTTGGAACTACTACTGTATCTTCGAACTCTGGGGCGGTGCGCTACCACTGAATATTTCGGCTGGCAGTGAGGTGCCCGGAACTGCTGATCCCGACTGGAACGCCTCATGTAAGAAGATCTATGACTTCATTGCTACCGAACTCGACGAAACTGTTGCCGACCTGGCTCAGGACGATTCCAACCACTCAATGGTGAACCGTGCAAACCAAGCCATGAACCGCCTGCTGAAGGCTCGTCTGCTTCTGAATGCAGAGGTGTTCATCGGTGAAAAGCACTACGATGAGTGCGAGGTACTGTCGAAGGAAATCATCAATGGAACCTACGGTAACTACGAATTGGCATCAAACTACCGCGACCTGTACAGCATCGATAATGTAAAATGTCCAGAGGTTATATTTGCGTTGGCAGCAGAAGACGGACAGGGTGCTGCAAATGCCATCTCTAATGTACGCACTATGGTGGGTATGCCTTTGGACTATGAAAAGTACTTCGGACAAAAATACGATGGTATCGGTGGTTGGAACTGCGTCTGTCTGGTTCCGTCTTATGACAACTCGGGTACCGTATTGCCTGGTGGTGGTACGATTGGGGCAAAGTGCTTCCTGGGGGACTATGGTGACAAGCTGGGTGCTCCCTATGAGCGCTTCGACGACCGTGACATCCGAAAGCAGAACTATGTCTATGACGAAGCCAACAAGACGCATGGTCCAGGTATGTTCTTGAAAGGTTTGATAAAGGCCAATTTCGGTACGGGCGATCCATTGCCATCTGATGCTGAGCGCGCAGGCCAGGACTTGGATTATGTTGACCAGCTGGGTACCTTCCTGAATGTAGGAAGAAACCTTGAGACCGTGATGAGTCCTCGTTGGGGTGAGAATAACTCTGGTGTCCGCCTTGTGAAATATCCACTCTATCCTGCCGAATCCAGTGAAGGATTCAAGTCCATCGACGACGTACAGTTCCGCTTGGCAGAAGCTTATCTGAACGTGGCAGAGTGTGAAATGCGTAAGGGTAATGCCAACGAGGCTAAGAAGTATGTAGATGAAATCCGTCAGCGTTACTTCAAGAGTGGCGACCGCACGAGCGCACTGAGCATTCCCGGTCCCGGCTTTGACAACTTCGATATGGACTGGATGCTCTCTGAGTGGGGTAAGGAATATTTAGGCGAGGGCAACCGCCGTCGTACCGACCTGCGCCGCTTCGACAAGTTCACACAGGGCCAGTGGTGGTTCTGGGGACGTGCTACTGAACCCGGACTCGAACTCCCATCGAAGCGCGACCGCAAGTATGAGTGGTACCCATTGCCTGAGTCTGCTATTAGTGTTAATCCTGGATTGATTCAGAATCCTAACTACAAAAATTGAATAATTGAAATATTAAAGAATTGAAGTTATGATTAAGAAATTATATAGTCTGTTGCTTGCCGTTCTCACCCTGACGGGACTGATGACTGGCTGTAAGAGCAACGATGACATCGTGTTCGATCATGAGCGTCAGCAATTTGAGACGCGTGCCGACCGCATTCTCCTGGAGTTCATTGCTCCCTTTGGAACTACTCCAACTGAGGAAATCTATATCCTCGGTGCTTTCAACGGCGAGGAAGAGGCTGTCGGTAATGAGCAATACAAGCTCATGGCTGCTCCTAACAGCACTGCAAAATGGGGCATCTATCTGGATCCTGCAACCTTCGTCAATGGTAAGACACTGGCAGACGGTTTCTACTTCTATTCAGTGAAGCAAGGAAAAGAACTTGACCTGAATGGTAACCTGGCCCATCATACAGAGAACCCCGGTATCGGTACTTTCACCAACATCTGGGGACAGCACTGGGAGAGCTACTATTGGGAAGGTGGCGAATCACCTGAACCTGAGCACGACGGTTTCTGCGTCTATGTGGACGACCAGACTGGCTGGGAGACGCTCACCATGTATATGTGGGGCGACATCAACAACCTGAACGGTGACTGGCCTGGCATGCAGGTGACTGGCACGTGGAACCACGACGGTATCACCTGGAAGTACTTCGACTTCGGTGAGGAGAATACTGGACTGAACGAGAACCTCATCTTCAACAATAACAATGGCGGCTCACAGCTGAAAGACTTCAACTTCACCATCGACCGCAATATCTACCTACGCATCACCGCTGATGGCGTTGAGGAGATTTCTCCAGAACCCGCTGTGAAGCACGATGGTTATGCACTGTTTATACTTAACCAGTCGAGCCAGACAGAATTAGCTCTCTATGCTTGGGGCGACGGCCTTAGCGATGCCACCGACCTGTTTGGCGGTTGGCCCGGCATGGCTCCCACTGGCACCCAGATCATCAACGGCAATGAATATATCTACTTCGACCTTGGTGAAAGCAGAACCGGTCTGAACGTGAACCTCATTCCTAATAATAACAATGGCGGTGTACAGTGGGAAGGCGGTGACCTTAACTTCACCATCGACCACGACATCTACCTGCGCATCTATGACGGTGGCTACGAGATTATCAGCAAGGACTATCAGCCTGGCGACACACCAGGTCCTGAACCCGAGCCAACCGTTGAGAAGGTGATCATTGCGGTGAAGAACAGTGTAGGCTATGCAGATCCTCATCTCTATGTCTATGGCGATGGTGAGGCATGCGGCGGATGGCCCGGTGCTGCTCCTGTGAAGACGACCGACAATGGTTGGTGCCTCTTCGAGTTGCCCGCCAACGGTAACTATAACCTGATTCTCAACGATAAAGGCAGTCCGCAGGTGAACGGTCCAGAGGTGTTCACCAATGGCAGTTTCTTTTTCGATGTCACCACGGAATGGGTGCAGTCCACCAATACGGTAACCATCCAGAACAATGCCGGCTACACAGACCCACGGCTCTATGCTTGGGGCGACGGTGAAATCTATGGCGGCTGGCGCGGCATCAAGCCCACCAGCAACGAGAACGGCATACTGGTGTTCCCCCTGCCCAACGACGGCGGCACCTACAACCTCATCCTCAACGGCGAGGGCGACGGTGTACAGCAGGACATCTCGCAGGTTGTAGCCAACCAGAGTTATTCGTTCACCGCAAATTAATGAAGTATGAATAAAAACTTATTGTCAATCCTGACCCTCGTTGCAGTGCTGTTTCTGGCAGCCTGCAACCCTGGGAAGGGATCTCTCACGATTGACAATACTGTCCCTGTTGGGTTGGAGAATCGCGTCATCTACCAGTTGAATATCGGCGCCTTTACCCCCGAGGGTACTTTCAAGGCGGCACAGGAGCAATTGGGACGACTCGACACGCTGGGCATAGACATCCTTTGGCTGATGCCTATCTACCCTCGCGGCGAGACGATGCACAGTCCCTATGCGTCAATGAATTTCAAAGCAGTCAACCCCGCATACGGTACTGTGGCTGATGTGAAGGAATTCGTAGCTGCCGCCCATGACAAAGGCATGAAAGTTTGGCTTGATTGGGTGCCCAACCATGTGGCTGTGGAGAATCCCTGGGTAAAGGAACATCCAGAGTATTTCACAAAGGACGAGAAAGGACAGATGATTCATCCACACGGATGGGGCGACGTCTTTGAGTTGAACTACCAGAACGAGGAACTGGTCAATGAGATGAACAGTGCCATGAACTTCTGGATAGACAACTGTCATGTGGATGGCTTCCGCTGCGACTACGTCAGCAGTCCTACCATTCCCGTGAAATACTGGCAGGACATCATTGCAGAACTGAAGAGCAAAGGTGTGGGCATTGAGATGCTCAGCGAAACGGATATCAGCAACAAAGAAAATATCCGTATCGACTCTTGCGGATTCGACTATGACTACGCTTGGGATCTGCAGGGGGCACTGGCATGGAAATTCAAGGACAGTGATGCCGCTGATTCTCTGAAGGCTATCATGGATACTTTCTTAAAGAGTTCTGCAGCTATCAAGAATCGCCGTATGGTATATCTGACCAACCACGATCAGAACTATAACGACGGCGGACACACGCTGAAGGATTTCTACGGCAACAACCGCTATGCACTGACTGTGCTGGAGTTTACTTTCTATGGTATGCCCCTGCTCTATCAAGGACAGGAGATTGGCGACCCCGACACGCTGAACTATTTCACTGACGCCAAGGTCAAATGGAACATGGTGGACCGCAAGATGCAGAACACCGTTCGCACGCTGGTTGCCCTGCATCACACACAGCCCTCGCTGGCTGCTGATGCACCAGTGGAATACCTCAAGGCAGATAACAAGCATGTGTTGGCCTACCAACGTGGTCAGGTGGTTGTCGTACTGAACCTGGCCAAAGAGGAGGTGAATACGAAGGTAAGTGACATTGAAGAAGGTACCTATACGCAGTGGCTGGACTGTAAGACCATTGAGAACGGACCATCTGCCACTGAAATCTCTCTTGATGCAAACACCCCTATATCACTCGATGCTAAGGGATTTGCAGTCTACGTAAAACAGTAATGACCTGCTTCATCAAAAAAGGCTTACTGTTTAATTAGTGTTAAAATTTTAACCAAGGGCTGGCTGCTCTGTGAAGAACAGCCACCCACTTTTAACAACAAGCAAAAGAATGAAAAGGATTATCATTTACCTATTAGCTTTTTTACCTTTACATTTGTTCGCCGGCGACTATGTTGACGACATCAATACCGCGACCAATAACGAAGTAGGACATCAGGTTATATACGAGATGAACATTGGTTCATTCACCCAAGCCGGAACGTTTACTGCGGCCCAGCAACGCCTCGATGAATTGAAGACGCTTGGTGTGGACATTGTATGGCTGATGCCTATATACCCACGCGGTGGAGGTATTAACAGTCCCTACGCTGCTACTAATTTTCAACAGGCGAATCCAGCTTACGGCACTATCGACGACCTGAAGGCGCTTGTTGCCCGTGCCCATGAGCTCAACATGGAGGTGTGGCTCGACTGGGTGCCCAACCATACGGCGACCAATGCCGACTGGGTGACTACTCATCCTGAATACTACTCGAAAAATGGTAGTGGCCAGATGATTCATCCCAACAACTATAATGATGTGTATCAACTGGACTATAACAACAGCGACCTTGTCAATGCTATGAACGATTGTCTGAAATTCTGGATTGACCAGACCGACATCGACGGCTACCGTTGCGATTACGTCAGTAGTAATAGTATTCCCACATCATACTGGCAGGCTGCCATCCCTGAAATCAAGGGATACAAGACAGGAAAAACCATTACCTTCCTTGGCGAGGCTGACATCGCACAGGATGCCACAAGGCTAAATAATGCCGGATTCGACTATGACTATGCGTGGGGCTACCAGAGCAGTTTAGCAAACTATGGCAGTGCTGGTGTTTATGCTTCGACGTTGAAGGCTAATGCCAACACCATGATGAATGCCTCCACCAATGTATCATTCGGGCGTATGCTCTACGTCACCAACCACGACCAGAACTGGAATGAGGACAAGAAAACGCTGTCCCAGAAATACGGCAACAACCGTTATCCGCTCACCGTACTGGCTTATACCCTCTATGGTATGCCTCTTATCTATAATGGACAGGAGATTGGCGGCAATCAAGCTCTCAACTATTTCGAAGATACCAAAATAAACTGGGCTTCGAAAGATAACAAGATGTTTAACAGCATCCGAACACTGACAGCCTTGAAACATGCTGTTCCCGCCTTGGGCGATAATGTAAGCGTAAACTGGGTGACACTGAGTCCTGCAAACAGCAATGTCTTGGCATTCACTCGTAAGTCTGGCGACAGCGAGGTTCTCGTCATTCTCAATATGGCAACAACAGCAACCAGTGCTACACTGACCGGACTGACCGCTGGAGAATGGAGCCTGTGGCTGAATAGCGAGACCATTAGTCAAGGAGTTAGCCGCAAACAGCAGACTTTCACTGCCTCTCAGTCTTTCGAACTCGATGCCAAAGGCTATCGTGTTTACGTGAAAGGAACGTTTCCCGAAAGCGAGGTAACTGGCATTCATACCATTAGTACCAAGACCCATACCGCTGACAATCGTATCTATAACATCAGCGGACAACAGGTGAAAAACATGAAACCCATTCGTCCTGGTATCTACATCCAAAACGGAAAGAAATTCATCATCAAATAAAAAAGTTCCCTCCATGCGGAGGGATTTTTTTTGACCTATTTTTAATAATCAATTAAAAATTTGTATCTTTGCACGCAAAAGGGAAAAAAGGAAACAAATTTACTATGGAATCATTTCTATTTTTGGGTTTCGGTTTTCATGCCTGGGTGACCATCATTACGGTCTTGGGCATGTTCACTATTTTGTTATTCACCAAACTACGCTCCGACCTGGTGTTTCTCGGGGCTATGGCCATCCTGTACGTCACAGGCGTACTGAATGTCAAGGATGCTT
>Ga0256407_10009439_pt1 | contig 13973 bp, 12 predicted proteins | sample RumenRJG_04DNA_FD_193489 | JGI IMG/M metagenome (GOLD analysis project Ga0256407, IMG submission 193489) | Bovine rumen microbial communities from Lethbridge, Alberta, Canada - RJG_04 | ecosystem: Host-associated > Mammals > Digestive system > Stomach > Rumen | place: Canada: Alberta... | reverse complement strand
TTTGAAAAGATTTGATTTTATTACCGTAATCGTCTTTTAATTTGTCCAATTTATCTTTACTTCTTGCAATAACAAAAATTTCATCAATACTTTTATCGTTAACTAAAAGTTTTACGAATTCTTTTCCCAGACCGCTGCTTGCACCTGTAACTATTGCTGTGTTTTTCATAATCAGTACCTTTTAATGTTCTATGTTTTCAATATAATTTGTAAGCTTTTCAAGTTGTTCTTTCGGGCTTTTAAACCAATCGGTTGACCATACTCTGTACATTTTCCAACCGAGTCTTTCCAAAACTTCTTTTCTTAATCTGTCTCTGTCTCTTACGGTTGCACAGGAATTATAAGAAAGTCCGTCGCTTTCAATACCTAATAAAAACTTTTCAGAATGGTTTTTATCCTTAATTGCCAAATCTATTTTATAATTGGAACATCCCACTTGTGTTGTTACCGAATATCCTTTTTGTCTTAATGCATTGCATACCGATTCTTCAAAAGGGGAAACAAATTTGTCTTTATTAATCATATCGGTTACGGATTCAAAAGATTCTTCTCCTTTTTCCGCAAAGTCCAAATAAGCTTTTAATAAATGTACACCTTTACTGTTTGTTTTTTCCAAGTTAAAATCAGTAGCCTTTATTGCACTGAATATTTTTATCATATATCTTGCTCTTGTTATTAAAACATTAAGTCGTCTTTCTCCACCGTCTTTATTTATAGGACCGAAATTCATCGGAAGAATACCGTTTTTGTTTTTGAAATATCCTACACTTATCATAATAATGTCTCTTTCATCACCCTGTATCGATTCCAAGTTTTTAACGAAAAAGTATTCTTGCTTGCTATCGTTAAAGAATTCTTCACATGAAGAATCTTCTTCTCTTAATTTTTCTATTTCGTTTTCTATCAAACTTTTTTGTTTAATGTTTAATGTTGCAACACCTAAAGACATATTCGGATATTTTTTTGCATGTTCCATAACCGCTTTTGCAACAATTTTTGCTTCTTCCAAACATTTTTCTTCTTTTGTCGTATCGGATGGTTGATGATATAAAAATTTTATTCCCAAAGTATCGCTTTTTTCGGTACAGTTCGGGAAAGTATATAAATTTTCATATAAATGTTTGTTTGAAAATGCAATCAAATGTTCATGTTTGCTTCTGTAATGCCACTTTAACATACATTGAGGAAATCCCGATGTCGTGCATTCGTCAAGAATGCTGTCCAAATCGGTTCTTTCATATTCATCTGTTTGCTTTTCTTCATCGTCATTATATTCTTCTTCGTCCGCTTCCACAACGGTTTTGAAGAAAGATGTAGGAGGTAACTGTTTCGTATCACCGGCGACAACAAGATTGGTTCCTCTTATTATTGAACCGATACAATCTTCGGTGGTTAATTGGCTTGCCTCATCGAATATTACAACATCAAAATGGAAAATGTTAGGATCCAAAAGTTGTGCCACAGTTGTAGGACTCATCATTAAACAGGGTTTCAAATCCATAAACAAGTTTGGAATACTGCGAATGATTTGTCTTAATGATTTCCTTATTCTTTGCAGTTTTCCTTGTCTTCTTAATTCGGAAGTTTCTTTTAAATATATATCTTTTGCTTTATTTGCATTAACGGCAAGTTTTGCCAAAAGTCGTTCTTTTGCCGAAGTTATTTGCTTTTTATCAAGATAAACGAAATCTTTTACCAAATCGTTTTGTTCCAAGGAGTTGAATCCTTTCAGAGTATCGTTGTTCTTTAATACAAAACCGTTTAACCAATCTCTTAAAAATTGTGTTTCAAGTGCACAACCGTAATCTTTTGTTTCCATTTGTGATTGGCGACATATATTCCAAAATTCAATCAAGTTATTTTCTTTTATTTTGTCTGTATTATTTAAATATTTGAACCATAAAGTTAAATCTTCGGCTTTTTGTGATATTGATATGAATTTGTTTTTTAAAATATTTAAATCTATATTGTCATATTCGCAAGAAAAAGCTTCGTTCCAATCGAATTTCAATATATCGGTAACTGTTTCGATTTCTTTTTTTATTTTATCTTTGGTGTGTTCTGTATCCGTTATAAGATTTTTTATCAGCTCGTGTTTTATTTCTTTGTTTTTTATTTTTTGTGCAATGTCATCCGTGAAAAAATCTTTGTCTTCCAACATTTCTTTAAAATGTAACAGATAATCGCTTTGTTTTTGTATATCTTCTTGGCAAGACTCGGTTTTCTTCCAAATATCACCGTAAAGTTTGTAAGCCGTATCGTTACAATCGTTAATTTTGTTAATGGTTGTATTCAATTCTTTTAAATTGTTCAAATCGTTAAGAAGTTCGGTAAGATTAGGTTTGTGTTTGTTAATAAAGAATTGTTTAATGAATTTATATTCTTTATAAAATTTAAAAAACAATTTTGATATAAAGCTGTTTTTGCAGTCGGAAATTTGTGATATTATATTTTCTATATCCTGTTTTAAAATGTTTAAAGAATATTTGTCTTTAACTCTGTCGTTATATAAATTGAATTGTTTTATATTGTTGTTAATGTCTTTTACGGTTGTTTCAAAATCTTTATTGTTATCAATATATTCTAATGCCGATACAGATATGTTTAAAACAATGTCAGCGGTATTTATTAAATTACTTACATCCGTTAATTTTGAAATTTGTTTTAACAAAACTTCTTTTGCCAACTCTTTACTTTGTTGTTCTATATCGGTTATATCTTTAACAATCTTGTCTATCTCGTTTTGTAATTTTATTTTTTGTTCGAAATCGATTTCTTTTATGGTTGCACCGAACCATGCAAATTCTGTCGGATTACCTATTTTATTTACAATATCTGCGGTATTGTTAAACAAATCTTTTTTGTTAATCAAATCTTCTTTTGTCCATTTGTCGTAATCGTTAAAAATATATCTGAAATCCGGGATATTGTTATTTTTGAGAACAATACCTAATGCATCATAAGGACAATATTCCAATGTTCCTGCAGGAGAATGTAATTCATTCGAATATTTTTTTAAACTGTTTATATCAATTGACAATTTATCTAAATTTTCGGTATTGAATGTGCTTTTAAAATCGTATTCGAGTGTCTTTATAAGTTCAGCGAGAACATTTTTCTTGTTTGTTTTATTACTGTGCAATTCCAAACAATAGGGGGAAAGCCCGTTAGCTTCCAAACGACTTTTTACCACTTCCAAAGCTGCTATTTTTTGGCTTACGAACAGTACCTTTTTATTTTGAGCCAATAATTCTGCAATCATATTGGCAATTGTTTGGCTTTTTCCTGTTCCCGGAGGACCTTCTATAATTAAATTGTTTCCTGCTTTTACAACTTGAATGGCTTGTTGTTGTGAAGAATCCGCATCCAAAATTTGATAAGTCGTTTGAGGTTTTACTATATCATCCAATTCTTTCATCGGACAAATCTTTTCGGTGGGAATTTGTTTTTCTTCATTTAATCCGCATATTGTTTCAATTAGCTTGTTCTCTTTGATAATGTCCGAATATTCGTCCAAATCTTTGTACATAACGAATTTTGCGAAAGAAAACAGACCTATATAAATATTGTTTAACAGTTTCCAATTGTTTTTGCTTTTTATTTTATCTTTAACTTTAACGAATATATCAACAGGATTTGTTTCTTCTTCGTCAAGAACAATATCTTCAAAATTTATATTGAAATCTCTTTTAAATTTTAATGTTAATGCCGGGTTTAATATAACGGAATCTTCGTTATATTTAATTGTATATGGTTGTCCTATACCTTTTCTTTTAATCTCAACGGGGATTAATATAACGGGAGCTTCCATCTTATCCGTGTTTTTATCGTTTTCGTACCAAACAATGCTTCCTACGGTCAAAAACAAAACATTATATCCCAAATCATCGTTTGTGGCTTTTGCGGTGGAACTTATTTTTCCCAATACTTTATTTAACTCTTGAACGGGAAGTTTAGTCTGTAAATATTTGTCGGAATGTTTTTTGTTTAAATTTTCCGTTTCATATTTTTCGAATTCCTGTGCATTGAATTCTATATCTTCGTTTAATTCTTCTGCGGATTTCTTCTCTTCTTCGGGAATATTACTTTCATTTTCTTTTATCGGCAAAAATTCCATCGTCTGTAAATTTTGAACCAAATATCTGTAAATTTCAGGCGGTTGTTCATCGATAATTCTCAAAGTGGAAGTTTTTGAAAATTTGAAATTCAATAATCTGTTTCTTTTGGATAAATCTATAAGTTTCTCTTTCCATACATATAATCTTTTTTCTATGTTTTTTTCGTTTTGAAGTTCTTTTTGTGTTTTTTCTTTTTTTGTCGCAGGAACATTTTGCTCCGGTATATTTGTTGTGCTTGTTTGTGATAAGTTCGGAGAGAATTTGTTACTTGTGCTTGTTTTAGATTTTGGTTCTTTGAAAATCGGTTTGAAATGTTTTTCTGTTTTCGAACCGCAATATTCGCAATATTTTGAATTCTCGTTTATTTCGTTTTTACAAGATTCACACTTCATTTATATTTGTCTCCGTTTTTGTTGTTGATTGTTATCATTATTATACAAATTTTACTCCGAAAATTCTTCGTTTGAAAATTGCTTTAAGAATTTTAATTTTGTATATTTAAAAATTGTAAATTTATCAAATCTAAAAAAGGAGAAAAAAATGAAAGGATTTTTTGGCGAATTTAAAAAGTTCATCGCAAGAGGAAATGTGATGGATATGGCAGTAGGTATCATTATAGGAGCTGCATTTACAAAGATAGTTAATTCTTTGGTTGCAGATATAATAATGCCTCCTATCAGCCTTATGTTGGGAAATATTGATTTTACAAATTGGTTTATTGTTTTAAGACAAGGAGCAGAAACAGCTGGTCCTTATGCTTCTTTGGAAGCTGCAAAAGCAGCCGGAGCAGTAACAATGAATTTGGGTTTCTTTATTAACAGTATAATTTCTTTCTTGATTGTAGCTTTTGCTATATTCTCAATAATTAAAGTTATTAACAAAATGAAAGAAGAACCGGCACCTGCACCTGCAGCACCGACAACAAAACAATGTCCGCATTGCTTTTCGGAAATTAATATAAATGCAACAAAATGCCCTCATTGTACTTCCGATTTGAAATAAGTAAAAAATAAACATAAAAATATAAATCGTGCAGAGAAAATTTTCTCTGCACGATTTTTTTTTATATAATGAATATATAAATATAATCGTGTAATTATATGGATAAACAAAAAAAGAAAATTATTAAATTTTCAATAAAATTGTTAATATTAACGATTTGTTTTATCGTTTTGACTTTTTATTGTTATAAAGTGTACCTTTTTAATGCTGAAAAAACCGAATTTGCCGATACAGATATCGTTGAGAAAAACATATTGTCGAATTTAACCAAAAACAGAATATCGGTAAAAATAAACCCCTTAACGGATTTTAATTATAAATCTAAAAGTGAAATATATGCCGTAAGAGAAAAATTTGTTCAACAAAGTATATTTAAAAATAAAAATTATAAACCTAATGAAGAAGTTTTCGGTGATATGGCAACAGGTATGCCTTGGGTTTCCATTATGTATCAAAATTATGAAACGGACAGGAAACATCCTCATTTCGGTTTATCCGAAGAAAGCAGATTCATTAATAATCCTTCCGGTTTGGTAATGCTTAATATGGATGCGGATATTCTTGTTAATGAAAAAATAGTTTCCGCTGCAAATGTTTCGGCAACAACAACCAAAGATATAAAAAACAGTATGCTTTTATTACCTGAAAGTATTACTTACATAAAAAACAAAAATACCGTTCTTATTAAATATTCCATTAATACTTTTTTTTATTCGTTAAAAGATACGGTTAAAAATAACAGACAATATTATAAAGTCTTTTGTTTGGATTGTCTTAATGCCAGAGATTTCGGATATAACTGGATATTTGCTTATGACAGTAAAAATATATCGTTTAATGAAAATTCCGTAAAAGATAAAGCTGTAGAATTAAAAAACAAAATAGCTCTCGTTAAATATGAAAACGAAGAATACGGTGTTAATAACAGTATTATGAACAGCAAAGAATTGTTTTTCGGTATAATAAGTTTACCTGCAAGTATAAATTTAAAACTTTGGAAAAACAAACCTAATGATGTATATACCGATAAAGCTTCGATAAATGTGGAATTATTGCTGTTGGAATAATATATAAAACCTTTACAATTTAGAGTATTTTTTAATAAAATATAAGATTATGAAAAATAAAGGAATGATTATTATAGTATCGGCACCTTCAGGTGCCGGTAAAACCAGTATTTGTGATGCTTTGATAAAGAGTGACAAGAATATTGTTTATTCCGTTTCAACCACTACGAGAAATCCGAGAAAAGGTGAAAAAAACGGAAGGGAATATTTCTTTGTCAGCGATAACGAATTTAAAAATATGGTTAAAAAGAAAATGTTTGTTGAATGGGCTAAAGTTCACGACCATTTTTACGGGACATCGAAAAAAGTATTGGAACAAACTCTAAGTAAAGGGAAAGATATTTTGCTTGACATAGATGTTCAGGGTGCAGTAAAAATAAAAAAGCAATATAAAGATGCTTTAATGATTTTTATTACCACTCCTACTTTGAAGATATTAAAAGAAAGATTGATAAAAAGAAATAAAGACAGTATGGATGTTATAAAAACAAGAGTTGCAAACGCAAAGAAGGAATTAACATATTTGCCTAAGTACGACTATTTGATTTTGAATGATAAGTTGGACGAGAGCATAAAAAATGTTAAATCCGTAATTTGTGCGGAAAGATTATCAATAAAAAGAAATAAAGTAAATATTGGAGGAAAGTAAGATGGCAACAACAGAAAAAAGTGTAGAAGAATTGTTTTTTAATTCAGGTAAAGGAAAATACGAAGTTACGAAACTTGCAATAGATTGGATAAAAGTAAAAAAGAACGATGAAGGATATAAAAATTTGTCTCAAACGGAAATGTTGGACAAAGCATTAAGAGATGTTTTGTCAGGTGAAGCTACTTATGAAAAAATTGCGGAAATAGAAAAGAAAAAACAAGCTGCAAAACAAGAGGAAATAGTAAGTGCAAGCTAATTTGAAAGGAAAAAATGTCATATTGGGTATTTGTGCGGGAATTGCAATATATAAAGTTTGCGATTTGGTAAGGTCTCTTATTAAATTGGAAGCAAATGTTACCTGTGTAATGACAGAAGCCGCTACAAAATTCGTTACACCGTTAACATTTCAATCTTTATCTAAAAATAAAGTTGTTGTTGATATGTTTGATACTTCATATTTTGAAATAGAACATATATCTCTTGCACAAAAAGCTGATGTTTATGTGGTGGTTCCGGCAACGGCAAATACAATTTCAAAATTGGCAACCGGAATGGCAGACAATTTGGTAACATCCACGGCAATAGCAACCACGGCCAAAGTTATAGTTTGTCCGGCAATGAACCATAATATGTATCATCATAAGGCCGTTGAAAAAAATATAGAAACTTTAAAAAGTTACGGATACAAAATTGTTGATGCAAAACCGGGGCTTCTTGCCTGCGGAGTTGTCGGAGACGGTTGTCTTGCCGACAACGAAACGATATTAGAAAAAATATTAGAAGAATTGAAATAATTCCGTTACTAATTGCTTTTAAGTCGTTAATTAAAATAAGTGCCGTAGGCACACATAAATTACTAATTAATAATTACTAATTGCTAATTAAAAAGTGTTTTATAATAAAATGATAACATTGCTAATAACTTCAGGTCCTACAAGAGAATATATAGATCCGGTAAGGTTTATTTCAAATGCTTCTTCCGGTAAAATGGGATTGGAAATAGTAAAAGCCGCGATCAAGAAAAAAATCAAAGTTATCTTGGTAAAAGGTCCTTGTGATATTCAAATAAAAGAGACAAATTGTAAAGTTATAGATGTTGTAAGTGCTAAAGATATGTTAACCGCAGTAAAACAAAATTTAAAAAATGCGGATATTTTTATAGGAGCTGCCGCAGTTGCGGACTATAAACCGCTAACCGTTTCAAAAAGCAAAATAAAGAAAACTTCGGATAATTTAACTTTAACACTTACAAAAAATGCAGATATTATAAGTTATGTTTCAAAACACAGAAAAAAGGGTCAAACGGTAATAGGGTTTGCTCTTGAAAGTAAAAATTTAAATTCTTATGCAAAGGAAAAGTTGCAAAAGAAAAATTTGGATATGATAGTTGCCAACGGTGTAGGAACCATCGGTTCGGATACATCAAAACCGATATTTTTATTTAAAGACGGAAAAATGAAAAGGTTACAATCGGCAACAAAAAAATTTGTAGCAAAAGAGATTATAAATGAAGCCATTAGATTATCCTCAAATAATAAAGTTAGCTAAAACCGCAATAGAAGAAGATTCTAATTGGGGAATGGAAGAAATAGTCAGAGATGTTAAAACCGAAATAATAACCTCTAAATCTAAAAGTGACAGAAAAACGGAAATAATCGAAGAACCTAAAGAACAGAAAACAACATCGGTTAAACAAACCGTAAATGATAATAACAAAAATACAAAAGATATTTTGGATGCTTTAAAAAAAGAAGTTTTAAGTTGTAAAAAGTGTCCGTTGGGTAACAGTCGTTTAAATGCGGTATTCGGTGTAGGTGATCCTTATACGAATATAATGTTTATAGGTGAAGGACCCGGATTTCAGGAAGATCATAAAGGGGAACCTTTTGTCGGAAGAGCAGGTGCATTGTTGGATAAAATAATAGCTGCAATGGGCTTTTCAAGACAAACAGTTTATATTGCAAATATAGTTAAATGTCATCCTATGAAAAATCCTTCAAATCCGGAACTTAAAACGAATGACAGACCGCCGACACAAGACGAAATGCAAGCATGTAAACCTTATCTTGATAAACAAATAGAAATAATAGCTCCTAAAGTTATAGTTACTTTGGGTTCATCCTCAACAAAAGCATTGCTTCAAACGGAAGAAACAATAAGCTCTTTAAGAGGCAAATTTAAAGAATATCACGGAATAAAACTTATGCCTACATATCATCCTGCGGCATTACTTAGAAATCCGAATTTAAAAAAAGATGTTTGGCACGATATGCAACAGGTTATGGCATATTTAAAAAACAATTAATATGAAAGTTGCACAAGTTGTATTACCCGTACCGATAAATAAAAATTTTTCTTACGGTTTACCGGAAAATTTAAAAGATGAAGATGTTTTGTTAAAAAGAGTTAAAGTTCCTTTCGGTACCAAAACATTAACAGGTTTTTGTATTGCCATAGAACCGGATTTTAAATCAAACGATTCCATAAAAATAAAAGATATTATTGAAGTTTTGGACGATAAACCCATATTGAATAAAGAATCGTTGGAAATGGGTAAATGGTTGTCCGAAAATTATCTTTGTTCTTTCGGTGAAGCACTTGCAACAATCGTTCCTGTTTCGTTAACTGTACCGAAAAGCACTTTAAAACTTAAAAAAAATCTAAAAAGCAAAGAAACAAGCAATATAGAACTTAATTCTTATCAGGTAAAAGCTTGCAGCAAAATATTCGACTCTATAGATAAAAACGAAAATAAAAGTTTTTTGTTGCACGGTGTTACCGGTTCGGGTAAAACCGAGGTTTATTTAAGATGTATTCAAAAAGCAATAGACAATAACAAATCCGCAATATTTTTGCTTCCCGAAATATCTTTAACACCTCAATTTATAGATATATTAAATAAAAAATTCGGCAATATTGTTGCTTTGTGGCACAGCGGAGTAACAAAAATACAAAAATATAAAATTTTTGATGCAATAAAAGCCGGAAATATAAAAATAGTTGTAGGTGCAAGATCTGCAATCTTTTTACCGTTTACCAATTTGGGGCTTGTTATTATAGACGAAGAACACGAAAATACATACAAACAAAACAATAAACCTTCTTACGATGCAAAAGAAATTGCATTATGGAGAGCAAAATATAATAATGCGGTTGTAATATTCGGTTCAGCAACACCGTCAATAGAAATATATAAAAGGTGCTTGGACAAAAAAATAGATTTGATAGAAATGCCTTACAGAATAGACAAAAAACCGTTACCGAACATAGAAATGGTATCGTTAAAAACCGTAAAAGGAAGAGTTTCCGTTTTCTCAAAGAAAATGTTAAATGCAATAAAGACCGCTCTTGCAAGAAGAGAACAAGTAATAATATTTTTAAATAAAAGGGGCTTTTCTTCTTCTATTGCATGTGATAATTGCGACACATTGGTGCAATGTCCCAACTGTTCGATATCTTTTGTTTATCACAAAAATCCCGAAGTGTTAAAATGTCATTATTGCGGTACAGAATTGAAATTTCCGATTAAATGTTCCAAATGCGGAAAAACACATTTCAGAACAATAGGTACGGGAACACAACGGGTTGAAGAGGAACTGAAAAATTTATTTCCGCATACCAAGATTTTCAGATTGGATGCCGATACTGCAACATCAAAAACGATTTATTCAAAAGTTTATGAAGGAATAAAAAACGAAGAATATTCGATTCTTTTGGGAACACAAATGGTAACCAAAGGTTTTGATTTTCCGAGAGTTTCATTGGTTTGTGTTGTAAATGCCGATATGTCTTTATATCTTCCCGACTTTCGTTCTTCGGAGAGAACATTTCAGTTAATTACACAGGTTGCCGGCAGATGCGGCAGGGGAAAAATTAAAGGCAAAGTTTTGGTTCAAACAATGTATCCGGAAAATTATGCATTGGAACTTGCGCAAAAATACGACTATAAATCTTTTTTTGAACAGGAACTTAATTACAGAAAAGAATTGAACTATCCGCCGTTTTGTAATATTGCGAAAATTACCGTCAGAAATGCCGATGAAGAAAAGGCACTTAAGTTTACCGAAAAATTGTACGGCTTTATCGACAAACAAATAATGGAATCCAATTACTACATAAATTTATTGGGACCGTCCCAATCTTACATTTTTAAAGCAAACGGAACTTACAGATGGCAACTTATTCTTAAGGGTGCAAGAAAAGAATTAAAAACAATATTGGAAAAAATAGAAAGTATAAATATACCTAACCAAACTTATATAAATATAGAACTTGATCCTAACGATTTGCTGTAAGTTTATCCGCGAGTACTTTAACGGTTTGTTTTAAAGATTTTGCAGCCATATTAAACAAGAACCCTTCTTTATGTATCGGGTCACTGATATCTTTTTGTTTTCCGTAACAATAATCGAGTAACATAAAAATTTTGTTGGAATATTGGGAATATTTGTCTGTAAGCTCATCAAACATATCTTTTGTCATTACAAAAACCATATCGGCAGTTTCCAAATCCTGTTTTGAAATTAATGTCGGAGTATGGTTTGTATATTCTATATCGTTTTTCTTAAGAAAATTTTTTATTTTTTGCGGAACTTGTATGTTTGAAAATACCAAAGTTCCTCTCGAAAAAATTTCCGTGTCCGTAACACCTTTTTCTTTAAGAAACTTTTTTAACAATTCTTGAGCCATAAAACTTCTGCAAACATTTGCATGACAAACAAAACATATTTTCATAACAAAATAATATCAATTTGTTTTTTTGTTGTAAATATATCTTAAATTTTATAAAATAAAAGAGTTATGAACATTATTAAAGAAATAGACAAAATAGTAAAATTGGCTTTGGAAGAAGATTGTGCTTATAACGATGTTACTTCTAAAAGTCTTTCTTTAGAAAAAAAACTTGCATCCGCGGAGTTAATAGTAAAAGATAACGGTATAATTTGCGGAATAGATGCATTTAAGCATGTCCTTTTAAAATTAGATAAAAATTTTAAATTTAAAACCTTTTTTAAAGATGGTCAAGCCGTTAAAAAAGGTGATATTATATTAACATTAAAAGGTCCTGCAGCTCCTCTTCTTGCAGGTGAAAGAACTGCACTTAACTTCATACAAAAACTTTCAGGTATAGCTACAACAACAAATAAATTTGTAAAAATAGTTAAGGGCTCAAAAGCTGGAATTTACGATACGAGAAAAACTCTTCCGGGTTTTAGAAATATATCTAAATATGCAGTAAGATGCGGCGGCGGTCAAAACCACAGAATGAACTTATCCGATATGGTTTTAATAAAGGATAATCATTTGGCATTGATAGACGATCTTACAAAAAAAGTAAAAGAAATAAGAAAAAAATACAGTAAACTTAAAATTTTAATAGAATGTGAACACGAAAAACATGTTAAAAATGCAATAGCAGCCGGTGCCGATATTATTATGCTTGATAATATGAAACAACCGTTGCTTAAAAGAATGGTAAAACTTATAAGAAACAGTTCAACAAAAACATATAAACCTTTAATAGAAATTTCCGGCGGAGTAAATTTCCAAACGATTAAAAACTATGCAAAGTTGGGAATAGAGAGAATTTCAATAGGAATGATAACGCATTCCGCACCGTCTTTGGATATTTCTTTGGAAGTAGAAGTTCACAAATAATAAAATGCCACATTTTTATGTAAATCCTAAAAATATCAATAACGGAACATTTGTTATAGATAACGAACAGTTTCATTATTTAACCAATGTAAGAAGATTTAATGCAGGTGATACAATCAATATTTTTGACGGGCTCGGCAATTCTTTTGTTGCACAAATAGAAAAAATAGAAAAAAAACAAATGTCGGGCAAAATAATATCTTCGAAAACATTTCAACCTCCAGACAAAAAAATATCTTTATATACTGCTATACCTAAAGGGGAAAGATTTGACTGGCTTATAGAAAAAGCTTCCGAAACAGGTGTTTTTAAAATAGTTCCCGTAATATATGAAAGAAGTGTTGTAAAAGATTTTACCGAAAACAAAATGGAACGATACAGAAAAATCTCAACGGCGGCAAGTTCGCAAAGTTGGAGAGCGGACATTATGCAAATAGAAAATCCCGTAAAGTTTTCGGCTTTGGCAAAAATATTAAAAGAACAAAAGAATTCTTTAAATATATTACCTTATGAAAGTGAAGAAGAAAATAAAATTTTATCTTTGGATTTTTCAAAGGCGGATAATGTAAATATTTTTATAGGTCCGGAAGGCGGTTTCGATAAGAAAGAAATAGATTTTGCACTCGGTAACGATTTTAAAATAGTTACTTTGGGTAAAAATATTTTAAGAGTGGAAACCGCAGCAATAGTTGCTTCAAGTATTGTTATTTCGATTATCAATTGATGTTAGTTGAATTGTTGATAACGATAATGACAATATGTGTTTTTTAGTTTGTCATTCTGAACTTGATTTGGAATCTATAAAATATTCGTCCGCAGGACACCGAAATTACTAATTGCTAATTACTAATTTCTTTTGTTGCTCTCAAAGGATTCTAAGATTTTAAATTATAACGAAGTATTTGGCGAATGAAGTGTACCGAAGGAGTTATTAACCAATATCAGTACTAAATCTTGTGGCTCTTTTTTATTACAAATTCGTTGTAGCTTTTCGTAATAGAATCAACTATTCCTTCAAAGCTTCGCCTCTTTGTAACAAAAAATATCTCGCAATTTTTGGCACTGCTATTAGTCAGTAACTCCTTAAGCGAAAGCGATTTAACTATTGCTGTAGTAGTTGGTCGTAGTTGTTGTTGTCTTTGTCGTTAAGTCTTTGTCGTTTGTTGCATTCAAAGAGTTTTAAGGTTTTTACTTATAATGAGGCATTTACCGACTGCGGTGTACATAAATGGAAGCGAAGCGGATGGTACATAAAGAAGGTAAATGCAAAATTAGAAGTAAAAAATAAAACTCGCTTAGCTTAAATTGAAATTTATTGTTAAGGTCGTTATAAGAAAAATGAAAAATTTATTTATTTACACATTTGGTTGCAAGATAAACCAGTACGAAAGTCAATTAATAAAACAAAAATACATTGACAACGGCTATACTTTTGTCGATAATATCAATTCGGCGGATACCATTATAGTGAATTCTTGT
>Ga0256407_10009430_pt1 | contig 13987 bp, 13 predicted proteins | sample RumenRJG_04DNA_FD_193489 | JGI IMG/M metagenome (GOLD analysis project Ga0256407, IMG submission 193489) | Bovine rumen microbial communities from Lethbridge, Alberta, Canada - RJG_04 | ecosystem: Host-associated > Mammals > Digestive system > Stomach > Rumen | place: Canada: Alberta... | reverse complement strand
ATAAAAAACTTACGAAAAATCAATTATCAATACAAAAATAATATAACAATGTTATTAAAAACCATTTATGATAAAAAATTTCATCCAAAAATATATTAAGTTTCTAGGAATGTGGCAGTTCCCAAATATTTAATAATAAAAAAAATTATATTATTTTATAGTGATAACTTATTAATATTAATTATTTTGTATGTGTTATGATTTTATATTTTTGAAATTTTCAGAGGGTTTAAATGTTAAATGATTACTATAAAGGAAAAAGGGTTCTTGTTACAGGTGGTTGTGGTTCAATCGGTAAAAAGATTGTTGCAGAATTATTAAAATATGATGTTGAAATTGTTAAAGCTTTTGATAATAACGAAACAGGATTATTTGATTTAGAACTTGATTTAAAATCTCCAAAACTTAAAACTGTTGTAGGTGATGTAAAGCAGTTAGATGGATTGAAAAGAGTTTTCAGAGATGTCGATATTGTCCTTCATGCAGCTGCTTATAAGCATGTTCCTTCATGTGAATATAACCCTATGGAAGCAGTGGAGACAAATGTTTCTGGAACACAAAATATTATAGATGCAGCTCTTGTTTGTGATGTTGAAAAGGTGATATTAATCAGTACAGACAAGGCAGTGAATCCTGTTAATGTAATGGGTGCTACCAAACTGCTTGCTGAGAGAGTCATGATTTCTTCAAATGTTTATAGTGGTGAAAATGGAACTAAATTTGCATGTGTAAGATTTGGAAATGTATTGAATTCAAGAGGATCAGTCATTCCTATATTTAAAAAGCAAATCAAAAAAGGCGGTCCTGTAACTATTACTGATGTGGAAATGACCCGTTTCATCATGAATATTCATGAAGCTGCCAAATTGATTTTGGATGCGGTCAGTATTGCTGAAGGAGGAGAAATATTTATCTTGAAAATGCCTGCAGTTAAAGTGACAGACATTGCAGAAGTAATGATTGAATATTATGCACCGAAATACGGTTATAAACCTGAAGACATTGAGACAAAACTCATTGGAATGAGAGTCGGTGAAAAGCTAAATGAAGATTTAATGAATCCTAATGAAATATATCATGCTGAAGAAATTGATGATTTGTACATTATTCATAGGGATACTGTTGAAAATCATTTAGATTTCATATATAACTCTTCTGAAATAGAATTATTATCTAAAGAAGAAGTTTTAGAAATATTAAAGGCAATTGAAGAATAATTTTGCCTTTATTAAATATCTTTTTTTTTTAATTTAACATTTTTGTGAAGGAATTTTCAGGCTTCTGCAGGCTGGAGATGAATTGCATTTTAAAGGTTTCTCATATTTTTTTAGAATTTCGCATTGCTTTAAGTAGGATATTTCTTGTCAAATGCTACATGTTTATGTTTATTTTTAATTTATTGATATTTTCCCAAATTTTTATCATTCTCAATTTTTATATTCCTCAAAATAAGGGGATTTTTTTCCATTATAAACGTCAGTATCCATATAACCGTTTTTAAATGAAACGCATATGGTACAGATTGCATCACCAACAACATTGGAAACAATTCTAAACATATTTACAATATGGTCTATTCCCAAGAAAAGGCCGATGGTACTTAACGGCAAACCTACTGAAAGCATTACAGTGTTTAAAGTAACTACTCCTGCACTTGGTATGCCTGGAGTTCCAATGGACATCAGCATAATTGTAATGATTATTAAAAGCATCATTTGAGGTCCGAAATGAATGCCAAAAGCCTGTGCGGTAAACATCACGGCACATACTTGAAAAATTGATGTGCCGTCCATATTGATTGTAGCTCCTAAAGGTATTGAAAAAGATGAAACTTCGCTGCTAACACCCAACTCATATAATTTTTCTAAATTAATCGGAATTGTCGCATTGGAAGAGCATGTATTGAATGCAAATAGCATTACCGGGAAAAATCTCCTGTAAAAGATTCTGGGATCTAATCCGGTTATGGAAATCAGAATAATCGGATAGATTATAAACATTTGGATGGCCAGGCATAGTATTACACATCCAATAAATGAAAGCAGTGGAATGAGCACATCAAAGCCCAGTGAACCGAAAGTTTTCGCCATCAAACAGAAAATACCAATTGGAGCAAACTTCATTATAAAACCGGTAATTTCCATAACAAGTTTGTTGGCTTCTTTAAAAAAATTATTAACAGTTTTGGTTTCTTCCTTGAATTTTGTTAAGAATATACCTACAAGCGTTGCAAAAATGATTATTGGAACCATTTCTCCGTCAGCCATTGATTCAATGAGATTTTCAGGTATTATATTTAACATGGTGTCTGCAAATGTCTGGTTCATTGTAGCTTTGTTTCCATATTCGGCACCTGCAAAATTTAATCCTAAACCTGGCTGCAACATGTTTGATATTGCAAGAGCTATTATTATTGCTATGGCTGTTGTAATCAGGTAAAGGAGAATAGTGTTTCCCCCAATTTTTCCTAATGTCTTTACATCTGAAATTGAAGATACGCCTACAACTATCGAACAAAAAACAAGGGGTATAATCATCATCTTAATTAGTTTAATGAATCCATTTCCCCCAATATAAAATATGTTGTCCATTAGGATAGTGTTTTTAACAAATGAATCTTCAACACACAAGTTCAAGGCCAGCCCTACAATCAAACCTAAAACCATGGAAATCATCATCCACTGGGTCAGACTAATGCTTTTCAATTTACTAATCATTCAAATCACTTTAATTTTTTACAAATCATAATCTCTTTGATAATCTTGGAGTATCTACTATTGGAGATTTTTTTCACATTAATATATTTGAAAGTAATTGTTTTTAAAGTTTAAAGTCTTTCTCTTGAATTTTTAATCTTTATATTATATTTTGAAAAATCAAATATTTGAGTTAGGCTGCGAAAAATGGTTAAAACAAACTGATATATACATAAGCAACAATACTGCTCTAAAATCATAGAAACATGGGGCGATATTGAAAACACCATAGGGAATTGACAACTGGGAAAAAGCATAGATGGTGAAATACTCCAGTGATGAAACTATTAAAATCTAAAAAATAGAAAAAAGGAGATAAAATAAAATTTATTTAAAGTTCAGCAGGTTCTGCTTCATAAACACTGATAATTAAATCTTGTGCAACCAAATCTTCGATATTTCCTCCGAACTTAAGGAAATGTTCTGTCTGTAAGTGTGCATTTAAGATTTCTTTGGATTCCCATTGTTCCACAAATAATAATGAGTTGTCTCCAGTATGGCAATATAGGTTATAATCTATATTTCCATCTTCTTTTCTTGAATTTTCAATTAAATCCTGTGCAAATTCAATAATCTTATTTGCAGCATCATCATCTTTAGGGATTGCTTTTGCTAAAACAAATATCATAATATCACCTTTAAAATAATCTAAGTTAAAAAATTAGAAGAAAATCGTCTAATAATTTAACTTATATCAAAATTTTTATTTATTCTCAAATTGAGGAATTCCAGTTATTCTAAGACCTCCATAATGGGATTTGTATTTAATATTTAATCCAATTAAAAGAGGAGTAATTTTTTCGATAATACGGGATTTTTCTAAAATTCCACAATCGATTGTTTGCATGCCTGGAATTTTATTAATTAGTTCTGCAGCAATTTCTTTTGCTTCATTATCATTGCCTGCAATTAAACAGTCACAGTCTATGTCATTTGGAATATTGGATAAATGGGAATTACTAATATTACAAAATGCACATATTACTTTTGCACCGGTTCCGGCAAGGATTTTTTCTGTTCTTTCAGCGGCTGAACCTTCCATTAAGTCAATGAAACGGAATGGTTTACCTCCAATGGCTGTTTCTAATGGCACGGTAGCGTCAAGAACTATTTTGTCATTACAGAATTCTTTAATACCTTCAAGAGTAGGTTTTTGAGCTGCTAAAGGCACGGTAAGAATTAGCAAATCTCCTTCTTTTGCTGCATCTTCATTAGCCATACCTACGATATTTAAATCATATTCTTTGAGTTCTTCAATTGCTTCTTCAACAATTGTTAAAGCTTTTTCTTCTTTACGGGACCCTACTATGACCTCAACACCTTCTATAGCAAATCTTTTTGCAATACCTAATCCTTGAGGTCCAGTTCCGCCAATTACTGCAACTTTCATGTTATCCTCCTAATATAAATTGACAATTCACCAAAAATTTTTTAAAAAAAAAGTAATGGAAAAAATTCCATTACTTTAATTTCCAATAGACAAATATGGTGAAACTAGTCAAGATCTAGTTTTACAACAGGTTTAATTAAGTCTTTTGGTTTTTCTTTCATTAAGTATAATGCATCTTCGATTTTTTCAAGACCTTCAAATTTGTGGGTAACTAATAATTCTGGGTCTTGTCTGCCCATTAATGCTAAGTCTGCAAGTCTTTCCATTCTTACAGCACCACCAGGACATAATCCGTTTGTAATGTTGATGTTGGACATACCACATCCCCATTCTACACGAGGGATTAATACGTTGTCTGCACCACTTAAGTAGTTAACATTGGAGACTGTACCTCCTGCTTTTGCAGATGCGATAGCTTCTTTCCATGTGTTTTCTAAGTTACCTCCTGCAATAATTACAGAATCTACACCTGCACCGTCAGTTAATTCTCTTACTTGTTCATCGATTGCTCCTTCTCTGTAGTTAATTATGTCTGTTGCACCGTATTTTTTAGCTACTTCAACAGAAATTGGACGAGTACCTGCTGCAAATAATCTTCCTGCACCCAATAATTTTGCACCTGCGATAGCGGAAAGACCTACTGCACCGATACCGATAACGAGTACTGATCCACCTAGAGGAATGTTAGCGTTTTCAGATCCCATCATACCAGTGGACCACATATCTACTAACATACATGCTCCTTCATCTGATAATCCATCTGGCAGGAGTGCTAAGTTTGCATCTGCCATGTTTACGTGGAATCTTTCTCCGAATACACCATCTTTGAAATTAGAGAATTTCCATCCTCCTAATGGTTCGGTTGTTTGAGATGGGAAACCTCTTTGAGCTGCTTCATCATCCCAGTCGGGGGTAATTGCTGGTACGATTACTTTGTCTCCTGGTTTGAATTTGGTAACTAAACTACCTACTTCAACAACTTCACCAACTGCTTCGTGTCCTAAAATCATGTCAGTTCTTTCACCGATTGCACCTTCCCATACTGTGTGAATGTCTGAAGTACATGGGGATACACATGTTGGTTTAATAATTGCATCCATTGGTCCACATTCAGGAACTTCTTTTTCAACCCAGCCGGTTTCTCCGATTTTTTTCATTGCAAATCCTTTAAAAGTTGCCATTTTTTCACCTCATTATTTTCCAAATATCTAAAAAATCTACATTAATGTTTAATGTTAAACAAGTATTTTTAGGAAATTCTGTATATAAATGTATTATTTCTTTATGGGGTAGGTTTAAATAAATATTTCTGTGAATAATTCTATTTTCAACTTTATATATAAAAGTTACTATTTCTATACATTTATTTTTCAAATTCATTAGTAAATAACTATTACTTAATATTTTTACAAGTTAAAAAAGTTTTTTAAAATTGAAAATTTCAATATGAAATCATGTTCATTTCAAAATTTACTATCAAAAAAACAGAATGATTTCAATCTTAAAAATTAATGTTTTAAAATCATGTTCATGATAAAAAAATATCTTGGTGATAAAAAATTAAAATTATGTAAAGTTGTAAAAATTTAAAAAAATATAATATTAATCGGCAATGTGCTCTTTATATGATTCATAGAATCTTTCAGCCTCTTTTAATATGACTTCATCATTATTAAAAAGCATTTCTGAGCTGTCAAACACCACATCATCAAAAAATAAGAAAAGTGAAGTAAAAGTATTTGTAGTTGTAAAAAATATATTGGCAATATCATCAACCAGGTAATAATTGACTTTCTTATCCCGGACCAATGATTTAAAGTACCTTTCTGAATCGGATTTGACTATCAAATCTAAGATGTTTTTAGTAGTAATCAAGTCTAAATGGCCGTCATGTAGAATGATTGAATCATAGATTGTATCCATAAATATTTTAGAATAGACAGGCATAATTATGCGGATATCTTTAGATAACTTAATATTTTTTAAATACATATTAATGGGCTTTGCAAATTCAGTAATGTTTGATTTGATAACCGTTGAATCATTGAAAAATGACAATTTCTTTAAATGTTTATTTGGAATTGACTTAAGTGAATGGTTTTCCCAAAATGCACGGTTATTGTCAATGTTTTCAAAAGTTTTCATTAGGTTTTCTAAATTTTGAGCGACTAAAAATCCTGTAGAAGTAATTACATACTGTTTATTGGATAATCTTGTAATTAAACCGCATGATTTTAATTCTTTTAATCCACGGGATATATTTCCTGATTTTTTCTGAAATTCTGATTCCAATTCCTTGATTGATTTTGAAGATTCATATAAATTAAATAACAGTTTCAATCTTATTTCAGATACCATTAAAAATTTAAGCATGTCAAAATCTTTCAAATCATCTGGTCTGTCAAAAAATTCAGATTTAATAATTTATACCCCCTTATCTTTAGTATGAATTATATCGGCTATATAAACATAATTTTTGCATAATTTTTCATATTCCTCAAAGAGTTTTAAACCCCATTGGATTGCATCATCACTGGTTGAAGTAATAACGGCATGTTGATTAAATTCACCGGATTTGTGATAAAAAGCCAAAACCAGACATTTGTCAGATACAATAAAAGCAAATTCAATGTTGATGTCATTTGTTATTAATTTGATGTCTCTATTTTTCACATTGCTTTTAGGAAGATAGCATTTAATAAAATCAGTTACGGCCTTAGAAACTTCTTCTGGAAGAATCAGCTCAACGCTGCACTTATTATCAACCCAATAACTTATTATGTCTTTGTGTTTTGGATGAAAATAAGGAAATATTCCTTTTAAAAATCTAAATCCCATTAGGGAACGTTTGAAAATTTCAAAAACTTTAAATAACTCTATATTATTTGTTTTTATTAATTTTGCACCTTCAGGTGCAGACAAATCATTAGTTGAATCAATATTAATATCTAATAAAGAATCATTTATATAATCAACATTCTCTCTTAAAAAATTAGCTGATTTATTAAAATTAAGCATATGGATTATTTTAAGTTTTGTTCTGTTATACAAATAGAATTTATCATTAATGTTATAAATAAACTTTTTTTTGTTCAAGCTTATTGATATTGTCCAAGATTGAACTGTAACTATAATTGGTTTTCTCTTCAATTTGCTTAACTGAAGCAGAGGAGTTATATAAACATCCCAAGATTTTTAAACGGATTTCTGAGTTAATTAAAAATTTCATTTCCTCTTGAAAATCATTCAAATAATCTTCGTTAAAATCAAGTTTCAACATCATCCCTCTAATAAGCAAATGCAATAATAATTCTATTTAATAAAATATATAAAGATAGTGAATGTTGCATTGTTAGTATGTTGAACTAATTGCCTATGCTTTGCCCCATGATGCTGCTTGGCTGTTTAGGAAAGTAACATTTATTTTCATGGCGTAAGTTAAGATTGGAAATTTTAACATTGGCTGATTTTGGCTAATAATATTTATTAATTATTTTTTAAAAGTTTGTCATGCCCATTTCTTTTAATTCAAAATAATATATTATACTGAAATTTTTAGGTATGCCTAAAAATTTATATATTATAAAAAAATAATACAATATCATAAAAATGATTTTTTTAATAAAAAACGGGAGGCATAAATATGATAATAGGAATTGAAAACCTAAAAGAAAAACAAAAAGAAAAAGATGAAAATTCCGATTAATTTTCTTCTTTTTTGTGTTGAACATTTCTTGAATGTATTCATATTTACGTAACTTTTACTTTTTTCATTTAACTTATCCGCAACAAACTTTAAAAAATTTCTTATCGTCGCTTTACACTAAGACTAATTTTGACGAAGCGTACTGATTTTTATTCATTAGTTATTATTTTTCCTGCTTATGACTATCACATTGATAATGGTTATTAAAAAAATAATTGTTAAGCATAGTATAGGTTCGATGAAAGCCACAATCATTGCTATTATGAAACTTATATAATCGAATATCCTAATTTTCGGTTCATGGTAATAGTCATGTTTTAAATCCGGATTTTCCTTTATTATTTGTCTATCAAGCACTTCAAAAGATAATGTCCACAGGAATAATACTATAGCATATGAACACTCAGGTAGCGGGCTGAAAGGAAACTCTCCAATCCAGCCTGTAGCAAATGGCACTAATGTTAAAAAGAACAGCCATACTCCATTCAAGTAAAATATTCTCATGGAAACGGTTTCAAATTTTTGGAATAGATTGTTGTGCTTATACCAAACAACATAAATCATTGCAAAACTGTTTAAAAAAGCTAAAAATATAGGCCATTGCCGAATCAGTCCCTGAATGGTTGGAACATGGGGATTTACCAATTCTAAAACCATTATTGTTGAAGCTATTGCAGTAATGGCATCAGTAAAACCAATCAGTCTTTTTTTTGTCTATATTCATATAAATTTCACAGAATATGTGATTAATAATTATAAGTTTATATTTGGTATTATATTAAATTTTTTCATAATTATCAGTACTATCAAGTTAAGAAATTTTTTCTGATTTTTAATTTTAATTTTTATTTTTCCTTTTTTTATTTTGTTAATTTTTCTTTATTTTACTTATACCTATGTGTTATTATTTTAATTTTATTTTATTGAGTGTAAATTTATTTATATCTATTTTTAAGTATTATATATAGTTAATATTATATATTATTAAGTATATAGTATTATTATCAAATAATATTAGTTTTTATTTGAGATTTTTTGTTTTTAGGGTGATTTTCTATGGTTTTTGAAAATGTGTTTTCAAATTTTTTAGCAAATTTTAATAATTTTGTTGATAAAAAATATATATTAAGTGATAATGCTTTTGTTCGTAGCGGTAAATGGAGTTTGGAAACTGCAATAAAATTTCCTTTATTTAATCGTAAGAAAACAAAATTTAATGAAGTTAATAGATATTTAAGAAGTCAAACAGGTGATTATTCAATGAAAATAACTGGTTCTGGAGTTTGCGATAGAATGCAATATATTGACCCCAAAGTATATATAGACATGAATGGTGGAGTTATAATGGAAATATACAATAATGTGGAAGAAATGGAAACTTTTAAAGGATTTCACGTTTTTGCAACTGATGGATCTTATGTTGAAATTCCAGATCATCCACAAGCACGTGAAGAAATGGGTGTCCCACCAAATAATTCAGTTGAAACATTTGCTGCAAATGCAAGAATCTCCTGCACAGTAGATACAAAAATGGACTTTGTAATATCAGCAATAATTGAAAATCAAACCGTAGATGAAATAACTCTAGCATTAAGACATTTAGATGATGTAAAAAACAAAATAAATATGAATAACGTAATTACCTGTTATGATAGATTCTATAATTCCACAGAAATCATGTTAAAAACAGAAACATTAAATTCATACTATTTAATCCGTGGAAAAACCAACACATTCAAAAAACAACAACGAAAAATGGATAATGATAAAAAAACCGATGAAACATTCGATATAAGCTTAAATAACGCAAAAATTAAAAAATTTCACGACGAAAAACTGAAAAAAATTGCAAGAAAACAAAAAAGCATCCCGGTCAGAATAGTCAAAGTAAAATTAAAAACCGGAGAAACAGAAATACTATTTACCAATTTACCAAAAGAAATCGCAACACCTGAAGAATTAAAGCAATTATACGGCGAAAGATGGAAAATAGAAACCGATTACGACAGACTAAAAAACAAATTATACATCGAAAAATTCAGCGGAAGAAGACGAACCATAATCGAACAAGACTTCTACAGCCACATATTCCTACTAAACCTACTAATTGGAATAAAACATGATGCAGAACTAAAAATAACACGAAAACCAAAAGAAACAGCAAAATACACCTACGAATACCACTCCAACATCAACACCCTCATCGGTGAAATCAAAGATCAACTACCAAGACTCCTAACGGACAACCAAGATGAAATACAAAAAGTAATAAAAGAAATAATGGAAATTGGCTCCAAAGAACTTGTAGCAACAAAAATACCCGCACGAACAAACGCAGAAAGAGATAAAGAAAAAAATTGGAATAAAAATTGCAAAACAAGCAAAAGCGAGGGATTCTAAAAATCTGAAAAAACCTTAACTTGATAGTACTGCATAATTATAGAACTGGTGGAATAAAATAATGGATTATTTTTGTAGCTGTGATGCTGTAGTGAAAATCATCCTAACAGCAAAAAATCGAAGACACATCATGATAATTTTAGACAAAACCATAAATCCAAGTGTAAAATAAAAAAGAAAAAAAATAAGATGTTAAAATCAATTTTGCCTAAAATAATTTTTTTGATGAAAAAAGCAAATAACATCTCTATTTAATTAAATTTTTGTATGTTTACATTTATTAATAATTTTTAGTTAAATTTCAAAAATATTTATATGAAAATGTTATATATAATTAGTATGATGGATCTGAAAATGTTATTTGTTAAGTTAATTATTCCAATACGTTTTTGATTATATAACATTCGTATTGTTAACATTGCAATAGTTAATAAATAAATTCATGTTATTTTTATATCCATGATGATTATTTAATTTATTTAAATAATTCTTAAAACATGTTTAAAACTTTAAATATGTTTTTAATCAAATAATATAATGTTATTTATGGTGCAGGCCATTAATAATAAAAAATCATATGGTTACTTGGAATCTAGCTATTCGGATTCAAGTTATCATATTGGAAATTTAGTAAATAGAATTAAGATTATTTTAAATATTAAAACCAGAATTTTGCTTACTGATGCTGTCATTACTAATATCGCTAATGTTACTAGTGATACTCATGATTATGATTTAACCAACAATGTGGATAATGCTACTGTTGATATTGGTCATGAGGCCGATTTGGCTATTACTAAGGTTGTTTCTAATTCAACTCCTAAATTGGATGACATTGTTACCTGGACTATTACTGTTACAAATAATGGTCCGGACAGGGCAATTAATGTTGTTGTTTATGATGTATTGCCAAAATGTTTGGAATTAATCGAATCTGATGGTGTTTTCTCTGATAATATGTGGTATATTGGTAATTTGGCTAATGGCGATACTGCTGTTTTAAATATTAAAACCAGAGTTTTGCTAAGCAATGCTGTTATTACTAATGTTGCTAATGTTACTAGTGATACTTACGATATTAATTTAACAAATAACGTGGGTAATGATACAATCATAGTTCCTCCTCAAGCAGATCTTTCTATCGTTAAAGATGTAAATGCGGTTAAAGCCGGTATTTATGATATGCTTGTTTGGATAATAACACTAACCAATAATGGACCGGATGCAGCTGAAAATATTACTGTAAATGAAATGTTGCCTTCAGGATTAAAATTATTATCTGCAGAGGCAGGTGCCGGCTCTTATAGTGATGGTATCTGGAGAATAGATTCATTAAACAATGGGGATGTTGTTACATTAAAATTAGTTACTGAAGTTACAATTTTAACTTTATTGTGCAAGAATTCTCCGGCTTCTTTAAGCCGGGGATGAATTGCACATTTAGTGGGTTAGTGTCTATATTTTTTTTATGTGTATGGGGTGATGCGATTACTTTTCAAATGCTCTCGGATAAATGCCATATAATATGTAGGTTTATAATATGTAATATAGAAAGATGGGGGAAAAACTTCAATAAGGAGTCTGTCCAATAAATAATTTTTTCTAATTTTTTATTTTTTTATTAATTTTTTCATTGTAAATTTGCTTATTTTGAATATTAATTTATAAAAAGTAGTTAATTATAAATATGTGAGAAGATAAATAGTTATTTAGAGCTACAAAACCAAAAACCTTCTCACAATTTATTTTTATGTATTTTGTGACACTTAAATGTTTTGGTTTTGTGAAAATGTTTAGGTGTTTTGATATTTATGACTTTGGTTTATAATAATACTACTTGTGAACAGGCCATTTTTACATATGCATTTTCTGGACAGAATTTGAATAAAGATAACATTGTTTTTACAATTAAAAAGTTAATAAGTAATTTTAAACGTGATTTTCCATTACTATTTAAATATGATTTTAAGAATCAAGGAAGGCCAAAAGAATATTATTTGGATGAATTATTAGGTTTTATTGTTTATGGAGTTTATAATAGTCGATTTAGTTGTAGAAGTTTGGCTAATTGGATAAATAATAATGATGAATCAGTTAATTATATCTTGAATGATAAGAAACCTAAGAAATCCATTATTCATTTGTTTTTACAAGAAAATACCATGTTAATCAATGCATTTTTTCATTATACAGTAATTTTGGGGATTAATTTGGGTTTAATTGATGGTGAATGTGTTGCAGTTGATGGGAGCATTGTAAAAGCACATTCTAATAATTTCCGTTTGATCAAAATTGAAGAAATCGAATTTTTACAAAATTTGATTTTCGATTATGGTGGAAACTGGAGTAAAAACAGTATTTGGTATAAAATCCACCAGCATTATAATGAAAATAAAAAACATAATGATATAAGTAGTTTAATAAGTGAAATAAATGATAATTTGAATAAAAATGCTTTAATTCTTCTTAAAACTGCTTTAATTAGTATGGACAATATGTGTTATGTTCTTGATTTATTGGATGTTTTAAAAGCAAATTATGATGGAAAACATACTATTAGTTTAACAGACCCAGAATCTAGGTGGATGATGGATAAAAAAGGAAATATGGGTTTGAATTATAATTATCAAGTTGCTGTTGACAGTAAAAATGGAATGGTTGTTGGTCAATATTTAACACAGAATGCTACGGACGCTCATGAACTATTTGAAATGTTACACGAAATAAAAATACAAATGGGAATCAATCCTAAAGTATTAGTAGCAGACAACGGATATATGGACGATAATGTAATAAAATACGCTTATGAAAACAACATAAGATTATTGATACCCGATCGATCAGAAAGCAGCAAATCCAAACCTAAAAATAAAGAAAAACCATTCGCCAAAGCAAATTTCATTTATGAATGGAAAACAGACTCATTCATCTGCCCAATTGGCGAACACCTACATTACAAAAACGATAGAAAACTAAACGGCGAATGGATGAGAGTATACTCAACAAACAAATGTAAAACTTGCCCTGTTAAAAATCAATGCACCCAAAGTCGAGTAAAAGAAATTTTCGAACCGGTCAATGATTTAAGATGGAAAATGAAAGCAGATTTCAAATCTCCTGTAGGAAAAATCTACTACAAAAAAAGAGCAAATCTAAACGAAGCACACTTCGGACTACTAAGAAACGCACGTAATTTCCAAAAACTAAACAGAACAGGCATGAAAAATGCAGAAAAAGAACTAACCATACGAACAATAGCACATAACATACAAAAAATACACGAAAAACTAAACGCAACACTCATTTAAACAAAAAAACAAACAAATAAAAACACACATCCAAACAAAAAACACAAAATAAACAAGCTCCAAATTAAGCAAAATAAATACAAAAATAACTCAAAATTCTAAATAAAGTAAAGAAGTGCAATTTCAAGTGTAAAATAACTCCTGAAACTCCACTAATCTCAATCTAAGAGCAAAATCTTTTTATTTAAATTCAATTTAAAAATTGAATTATTGGACGAACTCATAAGTTAATTTTTTTTCCTTTCTTTTTTAAGCACGGTTTCATAATAATATTATAAAAAAAACAAACCTTTTAGTGATTATATTTTTTTAGTCACTAGGACGATGTTTTTTTTTTAGGATTTTTTTTATAATTTTAATAAAATGTGAAAAAAAAGATGTTTAATATGTGCGATAAAACTTTTATTTTAACTGATAAGGTTGAATT
>Ga0256407_10009427_pt1 | contig 13989 bp, 13 predicted proteins | sample RumenRJG_04DNA_FD_193489 | JGI IMG/M metagenome (GOLD analysis project Ga0256407, IMG submission 193489) | Bovine rumen microbial communities from Lethbridge, Alberta, Canada - RJG_04 | ecosystem: Host-associated > Mammals > Digestive system > Stomach > Rumen | place: Canada: Alberta... | reverse complement strand
TGATAGGGCCCAACACGCTTATCACCACCGTGGGCCATCCGCTCTCGCCCAAGGCAAGAAGGGGCTACATGGCAAAGGCCGCTCCCGTGAGAATAGGCAACGACGTATGGCTTGGCGGCAACGTCACTATCCTTCCGGGTGTCACCATCGGCAACAACGTCGTAGTAGCTGCCGGAGCGGTGGTCAACAAGGATGTTCCCGACAACAGTCTTGTCGGTGGTGTCCCTGCCAAGCTTATTCGCAAGCTCGACAACGACATCGAGGAGTAGCCGCCAACGGCTACTCTCTCAGCAATCACTGTCAGCCCATTACTACGTCGAGCACCATCATCAGCACGAAGCCTACAGCAAAGCCAATGGTGCTGAGGTTTGAGTGCTGGCCTGCCGAGGCTTCGGGAATAAGCTCCTCCACAACGACATACAGCATAGCCCCTGCCGCGAAAGCCAGCATATAGGGCAGCACGGGCAGCAGCAGCGATGCCAGAAGCAACACTGCCACGGCACCCACAGGTTCCACGACTCCGCTCAGCGAACCTATCACAAACGATTTCCAACGGCTGTTGCCGGCAGCGCGCATGGGCATTGAGATGATGGCCCCTTCGGGCACGTTCTGTATGGCTATTCCCAACGAAACGGCAATGGCACTGGCCAGCGAAATGCTGGGAGCCGAGTTCTCAGCTCCGGCAAACACCACACCCACAGCCATTCCCTCGGGCAGGTTATGTATGGTTACGGCAAGCGTAAGCATCATGGTTCTCGACAGATGGGCGCGCACTCCTTCGGGCTTATCGGTGCCAACATGAAGGTGGGGAGTCAGTTCGTCAATCATCAGCAGAAAGCCCACACCCAGCAGAAATCCCACGGCAGCCGGCATCACCTCGCGCCATCCGCCTACACCGTCGGTCATCTCCATTGCCGGGATGAGCAGCGACCAAACCGAAGCAGCCACCATCACGCCCGAGGCAAAACCAAGAAGCGATTTCTGCAACCGCTGCGACATCTCGTCTTTCATCATAAAGACAAACGCAGACCCTGCCATCGTGCCGACAAGCGGCAGCAGCAAACCTATTACTAAGCTATTCCACATTATTTATATACTGATTGTTTTCAAACTACAATGTTACGACTTTTTACTGACAATCGAAAATAAACCAGTAAAAGAATTAGAATATCCTCAGTTCAGAAGATGTAACCATATCGTAACATGATATTCTGGGCTAACTCGCAGCATGAGCCTATCTTTGCGGCAGGTTATGGAAATTATATGTAAGAATATCGAAACATTAAAGTTACAGTAACGTATGGAAACAAATCACAATTATGTAATGATTGCAATGCAACTGCTTGGCTCTCTGGGTCTGCTTATCTACGGTATGCGCATGATGAGCGAAGCTTTGCAGAAGATGGCCGGCCCGGGGCTCCGCCACATCCTGGCCAAGATGACCACCAACCGCATAACGGGTATGCTCACCGGAACGCTCGTCACGTGTGCCGTGCAGTCGTCATCGGCAACAACGGTTATGACCGTTTCGTTCGTATCGGCGGGCTTGCTCACTCTGGCTCAGGCCATATCTGTTATCATGGGAGCCAACATAGGCACCACCCTCACCGCATGGATCATGTCGCTGGGCTACAGCGTCGACCTGACAAACGTTGTCTACCCCGCCTTCTTCCTCGGAATGTTGCTTATCTACAAGAAACGCCACCGCTACGTGGGCGATTTCCTCTTCGGAACGGCCTTCATGTTCCTCTCGCTTGTGATGCTCAGCTCTTCTGGCAAGGCAATGGACCTGGAACACAACGAGGCTGTCATATCTTTCTTCGGTTCGTTCAACACTGATAGCCACCTCACCATCATCGCCTTCCTTGCCATCGGCACACTGATAACCTGCATCGTGCAGTCGTCGGCTGCCGTGATGGCCATCACCATACTGCTCTGCTCCACGGGAGTGCTCCCCATCTACTTAGGCATAGCCCTCGTGATGGGCGAGAACATCGGCACCACGGCCACTGCCAACCTCGTTGCGCTGGGTGCCAACACGCAGGCTCGACGCGCGGCGCTGGCCCACTTGCTGTTCAACGTCTTCGGAGTAATCTGGGTGCTCATAGTGTTCTACCCCTTCGTGAGCATGGTCTGCCACCTTGTGGGCTACGACCCCGAAGCTGGCGGACAGGCTAAGCTTCTGCCTGTGGTGCTGGCAATGTTCCACACCTGCTTCAACGTAATCAACACCGCCATCCTCATAGGCTTAATACCGCAGATAGAGCGTGCTGTGTGCTGGCTGCTGCCCGAGAAGGAGCACGAGAAGAAGGCTGCCTTCCGTCTGCAATACATTCAGTCGAACCTGGTGCAGACTCCTGAAATCTCAGTGCTGCAGGCACAGAAGGAGACTGCCGCTTTTGCCCAGCGTATCGGCGAGATGTTCGGCATGGTGCGCCAGCTGTTCATTGAGTCCGACGAGCGCCTGCTCAAGACTCAGCCCGATGTCAAGCCGATGGATAGCAGCGAGCGTTTCAGCCAGATAGAGAACGAGGAAGACACCACCGACAAGATCGAGATAGAGATAGCCCGCTACCTGGAGCAGGTGAGCGACGACCACCTGAGCGACGAGACCAAGCAGAAGATACGCCAGATGATGCGCGAAATCAGCGAGCTGGAGTCTATCGGCGATGCCTGCTACAAGCTGGCGCGCACCATGCAGCGCAAGCAAGAAGCAAGCAAACAGTTCACCGAGCACCAGAACGAGCAGCTGCTGGCTATGATGAAGCTCTGCGACGAGGCCCTCGTACAGATGTGCGCCGTGATGCGCGGCCACCGCAGCGACCACAACATAGGTGAGACCTTCCGCATTGAGAACGACATCAACCAGCTGCGCTATCGACTGAAGAACGAGAACGCCGAGTCGGTCAACGAACACGAATACGACTATGCCATAGGCACGCTCTACATCGACCTCGTCAACGAGCTTGAGCGTCTTGGCGACTACGTAGTGAATGTGGTTGAGGCCCGTTTTGGCAAATAAGCTAACACAAAAATCACAAACATATTATGGCATCACTAAGTCTGCCCCTGTGGGCATGGGTGGTTTTCTACGCAGCGGTGTTGCTTATGCTGATAGCCGACCTCAAGCTGTTCGGTAAGAAAGGACAGCACGAGGTGGGCATCAGAGAGTCGATCATAATGACTGCCGTGTGGATAGGAGTGTCGCTGCTGTTCTGCGCCGCCATCTACCTGTTCTACCCCACCGAGCCCCACGAGATGGCTATGGAGTTTCTTGCCGGCTACCTTATTGAGAAATCGTTGTCGATGGACAACCTCTTTGTGTTCCTCATGCTCTTCTCCTACTTCGGCATAGAGCGCAAGTACCAGCACGAAGTGCTGTTCTGGGGAATATTCGGAGCCCTCGTGCTGCGCAGCGTGTTCATCTTTGCCGGTGCGGCGATGATAGAGCGGTTTGAGTGGGTGCTGGGGCTGTTTGGCCTGTTCCTCCTCTACACCGGCGCAAAAATGTTCGGCCACGACGACGGCCAGCAGGCCGATCCCTCTAAGAACTTCATCGTGAGGTGGTTCCGACGTATGTATCCCGTCACCGACGCCCACCACGGCGACCGTTTCTTCATCGTTCAGGACGGCAGACGCATGGCCACACCCTTGTTTGTGGCTCTGCTCGTCATCGAGACCACCGACGTGGCCTTCGCCGTCGACAGCATACCAGCCGTGTTCAGCGTAAGCCGCGATCCGTTCATCGTGCTGACGAGCAACATCTTCGCCATACTCGGACTGCGCGCGCTCTACTTTGCGCTGGCTGCCGTAGCAAAGTACTTCAAGTTCCTCAAATACGGGCTCGGCATCATCCTCATTTTCGTAGGCATCAAGATGCTGCTTGCCATGAACGAGTATATCAATGCCCTCGCTGCCCTTGCCGGACTCGAGCTTGACCTGCCCCATATCGTGATACCCACACCGCTGAGCCTGGCCTTCATCTTCGGCGTTCTGCTGCTGTCGATGCTCGTTTCTGTTCTTTTCACGTCGCGAAAGGCTGTGCATTGAAGGATATTTTGTACTTTTACGGCTGGTTATGGAACAGAAAAGAATATTAGTCGTCGACGACGAACGCGACTTGTGCGACATACTGCTGTTCAATCTTCGCTCAGCAGGCTACCAAGCCGAGGCCGCCTACTCGGCTGAGGAAGCTCTTGACATGGGCATCGAAGGCTTCCATCTGCTGCTGCTCGACGTCATGATGCCCGGAATGTCGGGCTTCGAGCTGGCGCGGCAGCTCAAAGGCGATGCCTCAACCAGCCACATCCCCATCATTTTCCTCACGGCTAAAGATACCGAGGACGACACGCTGCAGGGCTTCGAGCTGGGAGCCGACGACTATGTGGCCAAGCCGTTCTCGGTGCGCGAGGTGATGGCCCGCGTCAAGGTGGTGCTCAGCCGCGCCCATTCACACCAGCCCCAACACGACAGTCCGCTGACCTTCGGCTCGCTTGTCATCACCCCGGCCAGCATGACCGTCACCATCGACGGCCAGCCCATAGCCCTCACACGCACCGAATACGACCTGCTCTACCTGCTGCTTGCCAACCGCGGGCGTGTCTACAACCGCCAGCAGCTGCTCGAGACCGTGTGGCCGCAGGACGTTATCGTCACCGACCGCACCGTCGACGTGAACATAGCACGCCTGAGAAAGAAGTTGAACCGCTACGCAGCCTGCCTCGTCTCGCGCACGGGCTTTGGCTACAGCTTTGACACCACGGCACTATGAGCGAAGGACGAAAGATGTGGCTCAGCGTGATGGTCATCTTCCTGGTCTACGCGGTGGTGTTCATCCTCTTCGAGGACTACAACCGCAAGTTCGTCATGCCCTTCAACGAGGTGAGCGACTGGCAGCTGCTCGTCTTCTCGATAGTGGTGATGGCCGGACTGGGCTTCCTGCTCTACCGCTATGCCCACCGCATGGACGAGCGCATCAGCCGCGAACAGGCTGAGAAGGAGAACCGGCTGCGCCGAGAGCTGACCCACAACATCTCGCACGAGCTCAAGACACCCGTGGCAAGCATCCTCGGCTACACCGACACCATACTGGAAAGCCCCGACATCAGCGAGGACATGAAGCGCCTGTTCATCGAACGCACCAACGTGCAGGCCAAGCGCCTCTCGGCACTGCTCCAGGACATATCGGCGCTGAACCGCATGGACTATGCCAAGGACATGATTGCCGTGGAGCGGGTAGACGTGTCGGCACTCTTTGCCGACATTCTACAGGAAACCACACTTGCCGTGCAGCGCCGAGAGATGAGTGTGAAGAACTATCTGCCTCAGAACATCATCGTGCGCGGCAACCGCTCGCTGCTCTACAGCATCTTCCGCAACCTCATCGACAACGCCGTGAACTATGCCGGACAGGGCACCACCATCGAGGTGAGCGCCACCGAGCAGCAAGGCTTCTGGCTGTTCACCTTCAGCGACAACGGCATAGGCATACCGGCAGAGCACCTGCCGCGCATCTTCGAGCGCTTCTACCGCATCGACAAGGGCCGCAGCCGCGACATGGGCGGCACGGGGCTGGGCCTGGCCATCGTGAAGAACGCCGTGCAGCTCCACGGCGGCACCATCAATGTCAGCTCGCCTGCCACGGGAGGCCTCACGTTTGAGTTCACGCTCAAGGCTCCCTAAGCAATCGTTCCGAAAGCTTTGCCCACTTTTATCTGTCATGAGCAAAGCGCATTATACAAAAAAAACAGTAACTTTGCAGCCGCAAGGCCGACGGCTCCATGCCGCAGCCAAGCCGGGGCATAGTAATATGAGTCATATTAAAAGCCCACCCCCAGCCCCTCCCAAAGGGAGAGGAGCCGAAAGGAAAGTAATATGGGCCATATTACTGACCAATATGGGCCATATTACCGACCAATATGGGCCATATTGGTTAATGAATAATGAGCAATGAATAATGAACAATTACCTCCTCCCACCTTGGGGGGAGCCGAAAGGCTCTCCGATAAGGCATATAAGTCCTATAAGTCCCATAAGCCTTATAAGACCTATAAGCCTTCCTCCCCCCTTTGGGGGATTGAGAGGGGCTCCTTCGGGGGGCCTGAGGGGGCTTCTTGGGGAAGTCTTTAAATACAACACACTATGGAATATATGTCACAAGAAGGCTACGACAAGCTTGTAGCCGAACTACGCCAGTTAGAGAACGAGGAACTGCCACGCGTGCGCGAGGCCATTGCCGAAGCACGCGACAAGGGCGACCTGAGCGAAAACTTCGAGTATCATGCCGCCAAGCGCGAGCAGGGACGACTGCTGGGGCGCATACGCTTCAAGCAGAGGGTGCTCGAACACGCACGCGTGATTGATACCACACGCCTCAACAGCGACAACGTCGGACTGTTGAGCAAGGTGAAGATAACCAATCTGGCCAGCGATGCCAGTATGAGCTACACCATCGTGAGCCCTCACGAAGCAAACATGAGCGAGGGAAAAATCTCAATAAAGTCGCCCATCGCCCAGGCACTGATGGGACACAAGGCTGGCGACACCGTCGAGGTAACGGTGCCTGCCGGAAAGCTGCGGCTGAGGATAGACAGCGTGGCCCTGTGAGCCAGAGGCGACGAGCCTCCCGCAGTGTGCAATCGTTGTCAAAGCCAGACAGAAACTTTCCCACCGCCAGCCACACCTTATTATAAATGCTTCCCGTACCTTTGCAAGAGTTCGAACAAAAAACCAACGAAATCTAAACACAACAGAAACAATGAAACGTATCTACACTTTTCTACTACTGCTGTGTGCCGCCGGTATCGTGAAAGCTGCCGACGTGCCCACTGGCTGTTCGGGTACTCTGCCCGTGCTTTTTATCAACACCTCCGAAGCCGCTGACGTGCCAGCCTGCTGCACATACGAAGACGGCTACTACTTTGCCTACTTCGAGAACTCGCAGCAGTGGACCGAGGTGGGCTGCTACGTTTGGGACGACAGCGACAATACCATTGCCGGCAAATGGCCGGGCGAGCGCTGTGAGCTTGTCGGCACCGCCGCCAACGGCAACCAGATATGGCGATGGAAGAGCCACGCCCCGGCATCGGAGCTCGATGCGCCAAAGCACATCATCTTCAACAGCAACGAGAACGTGAGCGGCATACAGACAGCCGACCTAACCTTCACCAACGGAGGCTACTACACCTACTCCATGCAGAAAGACGCAAGCCCCGAGGTGCGCATCACAGCCACGGGAGCCGTGGGCAAGGCCGTGCCAATAGTGTCGAAAGAGGAGTATGTGGCAGGCACTTACTACATCGATGCCCTCGGGCTGCCGGGCTACGAGTCGCTCGGAAGCGAGGCTGAGCCGCTGCCGCTGCAAATCAGGGGACGCGGCAACTACACTTGGAAGGACTTCGACAAGAAACCATACCGCCTGAAGTTCGACAAGAAGGCCAGTCCGCTGGGCATGAACAAGAGCAAACACTTCGTTCTGCTGGCCCATGCCGACGACAATATGTGCTTCCTGCGCAACACCGTGGGCTTCGAACTGAGCCGACAGCTGGGCCTGGCCTACACGCCGGAGCAGCGACCGGTGGAAGTGGTGCTCAACGGCGACTACATCGGACTGTATATGCTCAACGAGAACATACGCGTTGATGCCGACCGGGTGAACATAACCGAGCAGGCCGACGAGGAAACGCTGGCCGAGAACATCACCGGCGGATGGCTCCTCGAAATCGACAACTACGACGACGAGGCGCAGGTGGCCTTCAACGAGGGCAACGGAGAGTTGATACGCTTCACCTATCACTCGCCCGAGGTGCTCTCTGACGCACAGAAGAACTATCTCACCACATTCCTCAAGGCTGCCGACAACGCCATCTATGCCAACAACAAGCAGAGCACCAACTGGGAATACTACATCGACATCGACGCGCTGGCACGCTTCTACATAGTGCAGGAGGTAATGGACAACGCTGAGTCGTTCCACGGCAGCTGCTATATGCACAAAGACCGCGGCGAGAACACCAAGCTCGTGTTCGGCCCAGTGTGGGACTTCGGCAACAGCTACCACCGAGGCTACAACAAGTTTATCTATCAGGACTCGCCTTTCGGCATGAACTGGATTGGCGAGATAGCCAATTTTCCGCGCTTCCAGACTCAGGTGAAGAACATCTGGCGACCATTCCTGGGCGACAACTATCCTTCCATCGACAGCTACATCGACCAGTTCATCGACCAGATTGCCGATGCTGCCAAGTGCGACGCAGCCCGATGGCCACACTATGGCACCACCGACATCGACGGCAAGAAGCGCAGCTTCAAGAACGCGATGCAACAGAAGGTGGAGTTTCTGCGCCAGCAGTGGGGCGATGCCATCACTGGGATAAGCGAAATCACTGCCGCAGGCAGTACCGACGACGTGTGGTACACCCTCGGCGGACAACGACTCGACCGCAAACCCACGCTCAAGGGCATATACATCCGCAACAGCAAGAAGGTGATTGTGGACTAACTAATCATCGACAACTTAACAAACAAGAGCATGAGGGCAGCAGCTCCACTCTGCCCTATTGCTCCACACACACCGTTTAGACACGAGCAGGGGCATAAATAAAGACGAAGCAGAAGGTTGAGATTGCAACTTTCTGCTTCGTCCGCTTTGAGCCTCTTGTCGGATTCGAACCAACGACCCCGAGATTACAAATCACGTGCTCTGGCCAACTGAGCTAAAGAGGCGGGGTGGGCAAGCTACCTACATCGCGCCGCTACAACCAACTACCTTTGCTACGTTCCCGTCCTGGAGGATTCGAAGGGAGCTGGCCGTGTAGGACTTGCCCATGTGCTTCGTAAAAAGCGGTGCAAAGGTAGTTTTTTTCACGGAAAGGGCGCGAAAGAAAGGCAAGAAACATCCAATTATTAACATTGTTTAAGATATAATTCTATGCCCTTTAGCCTAATTTCCAGCACTCAAACCTGTGGTTTGGATAATTCTTTGTACTTTTGCACGCGGATATTGCGAACTAATTAGAGAAATCAAGACCATGACAATAGACGACATACAGCAGCTGAAACGCTACTCCCTCTATGACGGCATCTATCTGGCAGTGCTCTGGTCGGCCAGCTTCGCCTGCCTGATACTCACCGACCGCTATCAACCGCTGAGCATCGGCTTCATGCTCGCAGCCGTGAGCACCCCCTTCTTCGTAGGCTGGCGACTGAAGAAATACCGCGACGAGGGGTTGCAGGGAGCCGTGAGCTTCCGCCGCGCACTGTTCTACTGCCTGCGAGTGTTCTTCAATGCCGCGCTGCTTTTTTCCATAGTGCAGTATTTCTACATGAAATACATGGACTGCGGACACCTTTTCAATATGCTCACTTCGACACTTATGACTGCCGAAGCCACAGGGATGATGAAGCAGATGAACCTCGACATCGAACAGATGCGCACAGCGTTCCAGAGCATCGGAGCTACTCAGTTTGCGCTGACTTACTTCGTCGAGAACCTCATCATAGGCATATTGCTGAGCCTTCCGATATCATTCATAATGAAATCGACAAACAGCATACCCCAATCCTGATACAGAAACCATCATATTTTCCAACTATGGACATATCGGTAATCGTACCTTTATATAATGAGGAAGAGTCGATAAGCGAGCTCTTCGAGTGGATCAAGCGAGTGATGCAGGCCGAACGGTACAGCTACGAGGTGATATTCGTCAGCGACGGCTCTACCGACCGCTCATGGGACATCATCGAAGAACTTCAGAAAAACAACCCAGAAGTAAGGGGAATAAAGTTCCGCCGCAACTACGGCAAGAGTCCCGCACTTCACTGCGGCTTCAAACAGGCCAAGGGCGACGTAGTCATAACGATGGATGCCGACCTGCAAGACTCCCCCGACGAGATTCCCGGACTCTACAAGATGATTACCGAGGACGGCTTCGACCTCGTTTCAGGCTACAAGCAGAAACGCTATGATCCACTGTCGAAGACCATTCCGACAAAGCTTTTCAATGCCACGGCACGCAAGATAAGCGGAATACCAAACCTGCACGACTTCAACTGCGGCCTGAAAGCCTACCGCAAGGATGTGGTTAAGAACATTGAGGTCTACGGCGAGATGCACCGCTACATACCATATCTGGCAAAGAACGCCGGCTTCAGCAAGATAGGCGAGAAGGTGGTGCACCACCAGGCTCGCAAATACGGCAGCTCCAAGTTCATGGGACTGAACCGTTTTGTCAACGGCTACCTCGATTTGCTCACGCTGTGGTTCCTCAGCACCTTTGGCAAGAAGCCCATGCACGTGTTCGGTTTCCTCGGGTCGGTGGTGTTCTTCATCGGCTTCATCGCTGCTGCGGCTATCGGTGTGAACAAGATTATCGACCTGCACAACGGCATCTACCACCATCTCGTGACCGACTCGCCATGGTTCTACATTGCGCTCACCACCATGATGATAGGCACTCAGCTGTTTCTGGCAGGCTTCATAGGCGACCTTGTGAGCCGCTCTTCGGCCAACCGCAACGACTATCAGATAGAGAAAACCATCTAACCGGCATTTTCCACATGGATACCAACACTCGAAACAAAGCTAACAGCACGGGCCTGGGCCCTAAGCGCATAGCCGTAGCCATAGTGCTTGGGCTGCTGATGTTCACGGCTTGCACCTCGATAGACTGCCCGATGAACAACAGCGTGATGCTGAAGATGGTTTTCAAGGGCGATGTGACTACCCTGACAGACACCCTTACCATCACTGCCATACGCACGGGCGCGGAAGACACCATAGTATATTATAAAGGTGTGAACATATCCAGCGTGTCGGTGCCCATGAGCTACTCGCGCGACGTTGACAGCTACAGGCTCACCTTCAAGACTGCCGACGACGTAGAGACAGAAGACGTGATAGAAATCAAGAAGACCAATGAGCCTGCATTTACCTCGGTAGACTGCAGCCCGGCGTACTATCACACCCTTACCGAGGTGAGCACGACCAACAACCGTCTGGAACAAGTCACCATCAACAACTCTAAAGTAAACACCGATGCCACGCAAGAACATCTGTATCTTTATCTCCGTCCTTAGCTTCGTGCTGTCGGTGGGCGCTCCCCGGACTGCCTGGGCACAGCAGACAAAAGACATTCTGCCTGTGCCGGCGAGCCGCGACAGCATCGGGACCTTTCGCGGAGTGGCCGTGAGCATCGATGCCGTGGGACTGCTGCAACGCGCCTTGAGCAGCTATGGACAGTATGAAGCCGCTGTCAGGGTGAACATCAAGGACCGCTTCTTTCCCGTAGCTGAGCTGGGATTGGGCTCGGCCAACACCACTGACGAGTTGAAAGGCACCAACTACAAGACACGGGCACCTTACGGACGCATCGGCTGCGACATCAACGTGGCTAAGAACCGCCACGACGACTACCGCATATATGCCGGAGTGAGATATGCCCTGACAGCTTTCAAGTTCGACGTAAGCTCATCCACCGTAAAGGATCCTATATGGGGAAACTACATCAAGTATGAAAGTCTGGGCAACAAATGCGTCTATCACTGGATAGAAGCCTGCATAGGCATAGATGCCAAGATAGCCGGCCCGTTGCGCCTGGGGTGGATAGCCCGCTACAGAGGGCGCATCCACCAGAGTCATCCCGAAGTGGGCGAGCCGTGGTATGTGCCCGGATTTGGCAAGAAAGGCTCGTCGCGGTTGGGAATAACATTCAACGTAATCTTTGAACTGTAAGCCATATCACCATGAACAAGACGCGCAAACGACACCTTTGGTGGCAGTTGCCACTGCTGCTGGTACTGATAGCCGGTACGGCATACGTCATAGGGCTGAACTATTATGCTCCCTACAAGACGTGCCAAGGCAACATCTTCGGCACCACATACCACATAACATACCAGCACTCCACCGACCTGCAACCGCAGATAGAGGCTGAGCTGATGCGTGTTGACAGCGCGCTGTCGATGTTCAACAGCCAGTCGGTGCTCTCGCTAATCAACCGCAACGACCCAAAAGGTATTCCCAATGATATGTTCGTCGAGGTGTTCCGTCTGGCACAGCAGGTTTCGGAAGCCACAGACGGTGCTTTCGACATCACCGTGGCGCCGCTCGTGAACCTCTGGGGCTTCGGTTTCAAGAACGGGCAGATGCCCAGTCAGGAGCGTGTAGACAGCATACTGAAGTTCGTTGGCTACAAGAAGGTAAGACTCGACAACCACAACCGCATAGCTAAAGACGACCCACGTCTGATGCTCGACTGCTCAGCCATAGCCAAAGGCTACGGCGTGGACCGCGTGGCGCGCCTTCTCGAAAGCCGCTCGATAGACAATTTCACCGTCGAGATAGGCGGCGAGGTGGTCACACGAGGCCTCAGCCCGCGCCATGAGCCCTGGCGCGTGGGCATAACGAAGCCCGTAGAGAACGATTCCACCGAGGTTGCAGGCAACCAAACGGTGATGACACTCACCAACAAAGCTATGGCTACGAGCGGCAACTACCGCCGCTTCTACTACAAAAACGGTCGCCGCTATGCCCATACCATCAATCCGAAGAGCGGACAACCCGTAGACCACTCGCTGCTCTCGGCCACGGTGATGGCCAAGAACTGCGCCACTGCCGATGCATACGCCACCGCCTTCATGGTGATGGGCACCGAGAAGGCCAAGGCTTACCTTGCTTCCCACCCCGAATTATCAGCCTATCTCATCTACACCGACAAAAAAGGACAATACGCCACATGGCATTCCCCGCAACTCTCAGCAGTCTTCCAATCTTCCAAGGAATGAGCGGAGCTGATATGGAGCAGGTTATTGCCCATACCAAGTTCGACTTCCGTAAGGTTGATGCCGGCAAAACGATTGTTAGCGAGGGCGATGCGTGCCGTCAATGGCTTTTTCTGCTGAGCGGAGAAGGCTGCATGGTGAGCCGTCCGGCAGGCAACAAATATGCCGTGAGCGAGGAAATCGCCGGCCCATTGCTGCTTCAGCCCGAACGTCTTTTCGGTCTGACGCAACACTACACCGCCACTGTCACCGCCCAAACCACGTGCCACCTGCTTGCCCTCGACAAGCAAGAAGTGATAAGACTGTCGGGCGAGCAGTTCATCTTCAGGCTTAATATGCTCAACATACTGTCTACCGCCGCGCAGCGATGGGCTGCCCGGCCATGGCGCAGCACCGCCGTCACCCTGCGCCAACGCCTCGTGCGCTTCTTCGAGCAACACTGCCAGCGACCGGCTGGGCCCAAGGTGTACCACATTCTGCGCACCGACCTTGCCTCCGAAGTGGCCGACATCCGCCTGAACACCAGCCGCGAGCTCGTCAAGATGCAGCAGGAAGGACTGCTCAAACTCAGCCGAGGCAAGATAATCATCCCACAGATAGAAAAGCTTATAGCAGCCCAATAGCCCGTGAAAATAACAAATATGGTTAAAAAACGTGTCTATTGCCAACCTATCCAACGCTATATCTATGTTTTTTTTTACTTTTGCAACTTGATAAAAATAAATCAGGCAGCCTACAGACTGACAACCGAAAACAACCCGTTATCTACTAATCAATGGAAGCTACGACGCATAAAAACCCGTTCTTGCACCCCTACGACACACCCCACGATACCGTTCCGTTCGACAAAATCACCTTGGCCGACTACGAGGAGGCCATGATGGAAGGCATACGCCGCGAGAAAGAAGAGCTGGAGATAGTCATCAACGACCCTGCCGAGCCTACATTCGAGAACACCCTCGACCGCGACGACGATCCCGAAGACAACAAGCACTACTACGATCTCTTGGGGAGAACCACCTCGGTGTTCTACAATATGCTCAGTGCCGAGACCAACGACGAGATGGACGAGCTGGCGCAGAAGATGAGTCCGATACTCACCAAGCACGGAAACGACATCAGCCTGAACGAGAAAATGTTCAAACGGGTGAAGGCTGTCTACGATAGTCACCCGCAGCTCACGCCCGAACAGCAGAAGCTCCTTGA
>Ga0256407_10009424_pt1 | contig 13992 bp, 13 predicted proteins | sample RumenRJG_04DNA_FD_193489 | JGI IMG/M metagenome (GOLD analysis project Ga0256407, IMG submission 193489) | Bovine rumen microbial communities from Lethbridge, Alberta, Canada - RJG_04 | ecosystem: Host-associated > Mammals > Digestive system > Stomach > Rumen | place: Canada: Alberta... | reverse complement strand
GCGGATAACGAAATAGTCGCTCGTGCTGTGGTCCTGCGGGGCAAACTGCTCCACAACGGGACCCTGTGCAAATGCTACATTATCTTTATAGGCAGAGATTATCTTATGGGGATTCTCCTGCGTAGTCTTCTTAATCATCTTGAAGAGGCTGCTCTCCTTCTCTTCACCGTCGATGATGAAGGTGCCGCCGAAAATCTTGTGGCGGCAATGCTCACTGTTGATCTGTGCGAAGCCGAACACCTCGCTGTCTGTAAGTTTGCGGCCCAACTGCTTCTCCACATCGTGCAGGTACTCAATCTCTTCTGGCGAGAGTGCCAGACCCTCCTGCTCGTTGTACTCCTCCAGGTTCTCGATGTGCTGGATGGCAGCAGGCTTCATGTTGATGGTGAAGATCTCCTGGTCGAGGCCCTTGTACATACGTTGCAGCATAGGGTCGTATTCAGCTTTCTCGTCGGCTACGGGATAGTATTCCTCGATACGGCTGATGCCCTTGATAGCCATGTTTTGGGTAATCTCAACGGCATTGGTACTCCAAGGAGTGATCATTTCCCTACGTGGACCGATGAAGAATCCGCTCAGGGTCTCTCCGTCAAGTACAGTAGCTCCGTCGTAGAGCCAGCAAAGTTTTTCTATATCTTCGCTTGTGAATTTGTGGTCACAGGCAGTAGCGATGATGCTCTCCTGTGGTGTCTTAAAGAATGTAATTGCCATCTCTTCAAATACGTTTTTTTATTTTTGCGACAAAGGTACAAAAAAATAATGAGGTAACCAACGGGTTTCCCCACTATGTTTGAATAAAATTTTTTTTGTATTAATATAATTACCGATATAAGTGGGTCTTCGTCAATTTCGTTGAAATGTTGCCAAAATAAAAGAAAACCCATAAAACCCGTTTCTGTTGCTCATGGTTTTCACCCATTCGTATTCAGTTTGTGAATCATCGAATCCAAGTTAAGCTTGCCTTCACTGTTTCATAAACCGAATACAGCCTTACGGCTTGAGCAACAGAACCGAAAAACAAAGAAAATAACTTTAATATCCCACATTTCAACTAAATTGCAGAATAACCATATAAACTGTCTGAAAACATTCTGATGCCAATGATATAATATGCTAATAGCCGTGGAAAAATTATTTTCAAGGCTTGAAAATTTATAACCAAGCCTTGAAAATAAATAACCAAGCCTTGAAAATATATTATCAAGCCTTGAAAATAGTTCTTTTACCCGTGTTACACTTCTTTCTTTCCCTTAGTAAAATCTTTTTGTCGGGTTGGGATTGTTTTTTTTCTGTCTTGGCAGACAAGGCTTCTAAATGCTTTCGAATGTTAAAAAATGTAATATGCAGAAAATAATCTACAAAATAATTTGGTTTATATTATAAACCTGTTTACCTTTGCAGCGCAATCCGGATGAAAAGGCGTCTTTTTCCGACCTTGCTGCAGAAAGGAAGGGGGAAGTGCTGAAGGTCATAGAACATTGACCGTTGAGAAAAATGAACATTATTCTATTTATCATCTAATTGAAAACAAAAATGGAAGAGAACAGCAACTTGACTGCTGAGCGCAGTCTGGAAATTATTCGCGAGTCAATTGAACGCAGTCAGCGCACGATCACCCGTAATTCTGCATTGCCGATGATATGGTGGGGTGTTTGTGTTGTCATATTTTCATTCATCATTGCCTACCTGTGGAAAAATCACGGCGGACCTGCATGGAATGCTCTATGGGCAGTCATGTGGTTGGTTGGCTATGTGGGCAACTGGATGATTGACAAGAAGAACGAAACCGTTCCAACGACATTCGTCGGCAAGTCCATCAGTTATGTTTGGACTACATTCGGTATATTCTGCGGAGGAATCGGCTTTATGTTTTGCTTCATCGGCAACGGAATCCTGCCTTTAGAATTGATTATGCCCAAAGTGTATGCTTTTGGTTGTATTACGAGCGTTATTTCCCTGTGTTTCGGTATGGGAACGACCATCACAGGGCTCATCATCCGTAACCGAATCATTCAGGTTTGTGGCCTCATCGCTGGCTTGGGCGGCTTCTTCTGTGCTTTGCATTTCCCTGGTCACGAACAACTTTATGTGATGGCAGCCGTGGCGGTTATCGGTCTTGTAGTTCCCGGAGTACTGATTCAATTACAGAACCAAAAATAAGGAGGACGTAAATATGTTTCAGCCATTAGACCCACTATTGCACTCTGAGTTGCGACTGGCCATTATGTCGTTGCTCATCAGTGCCGACGAAGCGGAGTTCCCTTACATCAAGGAGCAGACGGGAGCTACGGCTGGCAACCTAAGTGTGCAAGTGGATAAACTGTCGGCAGCAGGTTATATCGAGGTGGAAAAGACTTTCAAGGGTAAGCGCCCTTGTACCATCTGCAGGATTACTGATACTGGAAGGCAGGCTTTCGAGGCTTATGTGAAGGCTCTAAAGAGTTATCTGAAGGTGAAGTAAGGCAAAAAAAAGAAAGATGTGCAGGAGCAATTTCCTGCACATCTTTTCTTGTATTATTTTATGGATGAGGAATCTTAGTCTTCCCAACCCAGGGCGCTGGCGCCAAGAACGGCAGCGTTGGCGTTCATAAGGCCGGAAACCAGGAACTTAGCCTTGTCCTTGAAAATCTTCAGGACGGCATTGTCGTATGCTTCCTTGATGGGCTTCATAATCAGGTCGCCAGCCTTGCAGAGACCGCCGAAGAAGATAAATGCCTCGGGGCTGGAGAAAGCAGCAAAGTCGGCACAAGCCTCGCCCAACATCTTACCTGTGAACTGGAAAATCTCGTTGGCAACCTCGTCGCCCTTGCTGGCAGCAATGCTGACATCCAGAGATTCGATTTCCTCGATGGGCTTCTCGCGCAGCAGAGAAGGACGGTCTGTATTGCTCAGAATCTCACGAGCAGTACGTGCAACACCTGTGGCAGAGCAGTATGCCTCTAAGCAACCCTTACGACCGCAACCGCAAGGACGACCACTGGGAGTGCGGTCCATGATGACATGACCCAACTCACCGGCAAAACCGTCACTACCATAAACCAACTGACCGTTGATGACTATACCGCTACCAACACCAGTTCCCAGGGTGATAACGATGAAGTTCTTCATACCGCGGGCAGCACCATAAGCCATTTCGCCCATAGCAGCAGCATTGGCATCGTTTGTCAGCTTAACGGGAATGCCCGTCTTTGCTTTGAACATCTCTGCCAAGGGCACAACACCGTCATGAGCCCAAGGAAGGTTGGGGGCAAACTCGATGGTTCCATTATAATAGTTACCGTTGGGCGCACCGATTCCCATACCCTGAACCTGTTCTGTTCCGCCAATCTGGGCAAGAAGAGGCTTCAGGCACTCTACGCCTGCCTCGACAAACTCTTCTGCAGTTTTGTACTGCTGTGTCTTGATAGAGTTCTCACCTACAACTTCGCCACGAGCATTAACGACTCCGAAAACGGTGTTTGTACCACCCAGGTCAACACCAATAACATAAGGTTTTACTTTGTCCATAAGGTTGTTTGTTTATAAGTTTATGAGTTAATAAGTTTACGACAAAGATAGGCATTTTCTGCCGAGTAACACAATTTTTACAGCTAAAATCTATGAAAAGTCAATAAAATGTACGAAATTTGCAGCGTTTATGATGTTCGGACATTCAGTAGATGTTATAGACCTGATACTAAAAGGCCTTACGATCGGGATTATTGCAAGTGCTCCGATGGGACCGATTGGTATCTTGGTTGTGCAGCGAACCCTGAAGAAAGGGCGCTGGTATGGCTTTGCAACAGGAGTTGGGGCCGCATTGAGTGATATAGTCTATGCTATCGTCACAGGCTTGGGTATGAGCTTGGTGTTTGATTTTATTGAAAAACCTTCAACCATGCTTTACCTGCGCCTTATTGGTAGTATCATGCTGTTCTTTTTCGGATTGTGGATGTTTAACACAAAGCCGCCTGCACCGCATTCATCAAGCGGGAAATTGGGTTCTTTCACGCATAATGGCATAACGGGTTTTCTGCTTACGCTCAGTAATCCGCTGATTATATTCCTGTTTGTCGCACTTTATGCACGATTGAACTTTGTGGTTCCTAACCATGTGTGGGAGCAGACTTTGGGTTACGCCGCCATCTTCTGCGGGGCTCTGCTCTGGTGGGCCTGTCTGACAGGTGCACTGAAAAGTATGAAGGCTCGCCTGCAAATCGAGACGCTGAATTTCTTTAACCGTCTTCTGGGTGCCTTGGTGATGTGCGTTTCTGGAATCATGTTTGTTTTGACAATGATAGGTAAATTATGATAGTTGCCCGGAAACTCAGAAAGCAGAACATTACTGCATACATTATATATATGTTCCAGGTGGAGGATATTATCCGTGCCTACGGATTGGATGTGGACCGCATCTGCAAGGAGTATCTTCCAAAGTTCCAATATACAGAGGAGCAGATAGCCGAACAGCGCGACTGGTATGCCGGTCTGATAAGAATGATGCAAGAAGAGGGTGTGAAGGAGAACGGACATGTCCAGGTGGTGAAGAATACCTTGCTGCTGATGGCCGACCGTCACAGGGAGCTGCTTGCCGATCCCAAGCAACCCTTCTACAGTGCAGCCTATTACAAGGCTTTACCTTACATCGTGGAACTGAGGAGCAAGGGCCGCAACAAGGAGAAAGACGAGATAGAAAACTGTGTGGATGCCCTGTATGGTGCTACGGTTCTGAAGATGCAGGGACGCGAACTCTCAGATGAGACCAAACTGGCTTTGCAGCCCATCACGCATCTGCTGGAAATGCTCGGCAAGTTGTATTCTCCTGAGAGCTGAGAGTTTAAAGGGTTTAAGGAGTTTAAAGGGTTTAAGGAGTTTAAAGATTTAAGTTCTCCCTCTCCTCGGAGAGGGGTTAGGGGAGAGGCTGTTAACGTTTTTGATTATGAACACGGAAATAGAAAGAAGAAGGACGTTTGCCATTATCTCGCACCCTGATGCGGGTAAGACGACACTTACGGAGAAACTGTTGCTCTTCGGAGGTCAGATTCAGGTGGCAGGCGCAGTAAAAAGCAATAAGATAAAGAAAACAGCCACCAGCGACTGGATGGAGATTGAGAAACAACGTGGTATCTCCGTAACCACCAGTGTGATGGAATTCGACTACGAGGGATATAAGGTGAATATTCTGGATACCCCGGGTCACCAGGACTTTGCTGAAGACACGTTCCGCACACTTACGGCTGTAGATAGCGCCATCATCGTTGTGGACGGAGCCAAAGGTGTTGAGGCACAGACACGTAAGCTGATGACGGTCTGCCGTATGCGCAAGACACCTGTTATCATCTTTGTAAATAAGATGGACCGTGAAGGAAAGGATCCCTTCGATCTTTTGGACGAATTGGAGGAAGAACTGAAGATAAAGGTTCGCCCCCTGAGTTGGCCCATCAATCAGGGCATGCGTTTCAAGGGCGTCTATAATATCTACGAGCAGAACCTGAACCTGTTCCGCCCAGACAAGCAGAAGGTTACAGAAAAAATCAGTGTTGAGCTCAATTCCGTTGAGCTCGAAGAAAACGTGGGCGAAGATGATGCAGCTAAGCTGCGTGAAGATCTGGAGATGATAGAGGGCGTATATCCAACGGTAGAAGAGGTGATTGGAACTAATGAAGAAGGAACATCGGCTTATCTGGATGCTGAAGTGGCTCCGGTATTCTTTGGTTCAGCCCTTAACAACTTTGGTGTTCAGGAACTGCTGGACTGCTTTGTGAAGATTGCGCCTTACCCACGTCCTACGAAAGCGGAGGAGCGTGAGGTGAAACCCGAAGAGAATAAATTCACAGGTTTTATCTTCAAGATAACGGCCAACATCGACCCCAACCATCGCAGTTGTATTGCCTTCTGCAAGGTTTGTTCGGGCAAGTTTGTCCGTAATGCTCCATATCTGCATGTGCGTAACGGTAAGACGGTGCGTTTCAGCAGTCCTACTCAGTTCATGGCACAGCGTAAGGAAACCATCGATGAAGCTTGGCCCGGAGATATCGTGGGTTTGCCCGACAACGGCATCTTTAAGATTGGCGATACACTTACCGAGGGCGAACAGTTGCATTTCCGAGGACTGCCTTCTTTCTCGCCCGAGATGTTCAAGTACATCGAGAATGCCGACCCCATGAAAACGAAGCAGTTGGAGAAGGGTATCAGCCAGTTGATGGACGAGGGTGTAGCCCAGCTCTTTGTGAACCAGTTCAACAACCGTAAGATTATCGGCACAGTGGGACAGTTGCAGTTCGAGGTTATCCAGTACCGACTGGAGAACGAATACAATGCCAAGTGCCGTTGGGAGCCAGTCAGCCTGTACAAAGCTTGTTGGATTGAATGTGAGCCAGGCTATGAAGCAGAACTGGAGCAGTTCAAGAAACGTAAATACCAGTACTTGGCTAAGGACCGTGAGGGCAGGGATGTGTTCCTGGCTGACAGCGGTTATGTGCTTACTATGGCTCAGCAGGATTTTGAGCATATAAGATTCCATTTCACCAGCGAGTTTTGACATGAATTGCGAGATAGACATAAAGAATGCTGTTGAGGTTCTGCGTAAGGGTGGTGTGATTCTCTATCCTACAGATACGATCTGGGGAATTGGTTGCGATGCCACAAATGCGGATGCCGTGCGTCGTGTTTATGAAATAAAGAAGCGCGAGGACAGCAAGGCACTTATCTGTCTGGTAGATAGTGCCGACCGTATGCAGCGTTACTTCAGGAAAGTTCCTGATGTGGCTTGGGACCTGGTGGATTATGCTACCAGACCGCTGACGTTGATTCTGGATGATGCGGTAAATATCGCTCCCAATCTGCTGGCCGAAGATGGCAGCTTAGGTATCAGGGTGACGCACGAGGAGTTCAGCCGACAGATTTGCTATAGGTTCCAGAAGGCTATCGTGAGCACTAGTGCCAATATAAGCGGAGAGCCTTCGCCCCAGAACTTCTATGATATCTCGGACGAGATAAAGAATCAGGTGGATTATATTGTCAGCTTCCGCAGAGGAGAAAAAGCAAAGGCTCAACCCAGTCAGATTATCAAGTTGACAAAAGACGGAGAAGTGAAGATTATAAGAGGATAAGGATGGAGCAGATATGTAGAGATACTTTGGCTTTCGTGTTGCGCTGGCGACGCAAACACCTGAATGACAATCAATTTATACTTGTCATTAGTTTCTTTGTCGGTATCTTTACGGCTTGTGCCGGATTGCTGCTGAAGTGGCTTATCGGTCAGATTGAAGATCTGTTAACACACAGTTTTGTCGCATCAACAGCCAACTGGCTTTATCTGGTTTATCCTGTAGTGGGAATCTGGCTTACTATGCTCTTTATCCGTTATGTGGTGCGTGATGACATCAGTCACGGTGTAACCAAGATTCTCTTTGCCATAGCCAGAAAACAGAGTCGGATAAAAGCCCATAATACGTGGTCGTCGGTAGTTGCCAGTGCCATAACCATCGGCTTCGGCGGTAGTGTGGGAGCTGAGGCTCCAATTGTCTTGACGGGAAGTGCTATCGGCAGTACACTGGGACGCCTGTTCCATTTGAGCGGTAAACAGATGATGCTGTTGGTGGGATGCGGAGCAGCCGGTGCTGTGGCAGGTATCTTCAAGGCACCTATAGCCGGACTTGTCTTTGTGTTGGAAGTTCTGATGATTGACCTTACCATGACCAGTCTTCTGCCTTTGCTTGTCAGTTGCGTAACGGCAGCAGCTCTTACTTTTGCCGTATCAGGTATGAATCCCATCTTTGAGTTTCATCTCCAGGATGCTTTTGTGGTAGAAAGACTTCCGGCTTACCTTGCTTTGGGTGGTGTATGCGGTTTGGTCGCACTTTATTTTACCAGAACGATGAATATGCTGGAAGGCGTGTTCCGGAAACTTAACGGACGTTACAAGAAGCTTGCTCTTGGTGCCATCATGCTGAGCTTGCTCATATATCTGTTTCCTTCGCTTTACGGAGAAGGTTACGATCTTATTACGTTGCTGCTGAATGGAACCGGTGAGGCTGACTGGAATACGGCAATGGACCGCTCTCTGTTTTACGGCAGCAACCATCTGTTGGTTTATCTGTTCCTGATAATCGTCTTTAAGGTGTTTGCCTCTACTGCAACCAATGGCGGTGGTGGTTGTGGCGGTATCTTTGCACCCAGTCTGTTCCTTGGCTGTATCTGCGGTTTTATCTTCTGCCGTCTGTGGAACATGTATGATCTGCTTGGCTTCCAGATTCCTGAGCGTAACTTTGCTATGTTGGGAATGTGCGGACTTATGAGCGGTGTTATGCATGCCCCTTTAACAGGTATCTTCCTGATTGCCGAGTTGACGGGTGGTTACCAGCTTTTCATGCCCTTGATGGTGGTTTCCGTAATGGCATACTTAACAATAAAATCCTTCGAACCGCATAGCATCTATGCCATGCGTCTGGCTCAGCGCGGAGAACTGCTCACACATCATACGGATAAGTCGATTCTTACGCTGATGAGCATGGACAGTGTTATCCAGCATTACGACCAGGTTCTGTATCCAGAGATGACGTTGGGCGATGTGGCCAGTCAGGTCAGCAACAGCAAGAATCATGTGTTCCCTGTTGTCAACAGGCAGATGCAGTTTGTTGCAGCCGTATATCTGGATGATATCCGCCATCTTATTTTCCGTTCTGAGCTATATAGGCAGTTTACTGTATCTCAGCTAATGAAACAGCCGGAGGGGATTCTGACGGTTAATGATTCCATGGATGTTGTTGTGGCAACATTCGACAGCACGCATGCCTGGACACTTCCCGTCGTGGATGACGATGGCGTTTTTGTGGGCTTTATCCGTAAAAGTTCTGTCTTGACTGTTTACAGACAGACCTTGGCGGATTTCTCTACGGATTAAAATCCTCCCGATTCCATAGGATAAGACTTTTTGCTGTTAGGCATAACAATAGCAGATAGACCAACAATACTTGCCACCATGTGGGGTATAGATCGGTTATGGTGGAATAAGGAATGCTCGCTATGGTATCTGCCAGCCATTCCTGTGCTTTTATGACAATGGTCAGCATCCATGCTATGCCTTCTATAGGAACAAGCAGTAAAAGTATGCCCAGATAAATAATGATGGTGGTGAGTGGAATCAGTATTACGCTGATAAAAAAGCCTGTTAAGGGAAGGGTGTGGAAATAGAAGATGCTTAATGGTGCTGTTCCCAGCTGAGCTACGACTGAAAGCACAAACATCTCCGTAATGAAGTTGCCCAACTTTAGCTTTTCCTTTAGGGGATGATACAGGACTAAAATGAAAAATACGGCCAGAAAGGATAGTTGGAAACCTATGGTGTAAAGGGCGGTGGGACTAAACAGCAATATGACTAAAGCACTCAGGGCCAGAATATGAAGGGGCGGCGTGTCGTTTTGTGCCAGCGTTGCTATGGTGGCTATAGAGAACATAATGCTGGCTCTGACCAATGATATGGGCATTCCTGCAATGAAAGCATAGCCCCAGATGGTGAGCAGAATGGGCGGCAGCCAGAACCATTTCCATTCGCTGAATCGGATTCTCCTGATAAAGAGCATATACAGGATTCCGTATAAAATGCCCAGATGCATGCCGCTTAAGGCTAAGAGATGAGATGCGCCCGCATGGGCATATTTTTTCCGTGTTTCTTTGTCTAAACCTGACTTCTCTCCTAACAGTAAGGCAGAACTGACAGATAGAGCCTCTTCTTCAAGACCTGCTTCACGCAGTCGTTCCGTCATTACTTTCTGCTGTTCCTGCGCCTTTTTGCAGACAACCTTATAGAATGTGTTATCGGATGGCTTTTCCTTTTCCGTCCCTATGCGTGCCATTCCCAGGGTTATCCAGAAAGTAAAGAGCAGCATATCTGCAACGAATGTCTTTTTCCTTAAAAGTATGCTTGCTATCAGTAGGGCCAACGAGACAAATATAAAATAAATGCCGGAGAGAGAACTCCCCAGCAATATACCTGTTATATATAAGGGCGTAGCCCAGATTATGGGCTGTCGGATAATCATAAGGCTTTTAAACGAGTGCAGGCATCAGATGGGTCGGGTGCCTTAAAGACGTAGCTTCCTGCAACCAAAACATCTGCACCGGCATCTTTTAGCTGTTTGCCTGTTTCCTGGTTAACACCACCGTCAATCTCTATCAGAGCCTTGCTTCCTGTTTCGTTAATCAACTTCCGCAGCTCCTTCACTTTCTCTATTGTGTGAGGGATGAACTTCTGACCGCCAAAGCCGGGATTTACGCTCATCAGCAAGACCAGATCTACGTCTTGTATGATATCTTTGAGTACACTTACCGGGGTGGCGGGGTTCAGCGTTACGCCGGCCTTCATACCGGCCTCATGAATCTGACCTACCACACGGTGCAGATGGGTGCATGCCTCATAGTGAACATTCATGAGATAAGCACCCAGATCCTTTACCTCCTGAACAAACTTCTCGGGCTGTACAATCATCAGGTGTACATCCAGTGGCTTCTTGCAAAGTTTTGCCACATGTTTCAGGACAGGAAAGCCAAATGATATGTTGGGGACAAAAACACCATCCATAATATCCAGATGTAACCAGTCGGCGGTGCTTTGGTTGAACCATTCCATTTCGCTCCTCAGGTCGGCAAAATTTGCCGCCAAAAGCGAGGGTGACACCATCATATTCAATATAGCTTAATGGTTGTTAGGAACTGGGGACGATATGTCCGCGCAAATTGACGGATGCGTGCCAATACGGCAGTACTGGGTTGAATGTAGGGTAAAGGTAGAACTTGTTCCATAGGCGCGATTCGGTAGATTTATTTGTTTACTGTCTTTACAAATAAAACGTACCGAATCGGTAAATTATTGTATAAAAAGTGATATTTTTATCCTACCAATGCTATATTATGCTGCTGAACCATTTTTCTGAGATTAATGAGTGCATATCTCATACGGCCCAGAGACGTGTTGATGCTGACACCTGTCTTTTCTGCAATCTCTTTAAAACTCAGGTCTTCATAAAAGCGGAGAAGGATAACTTCGCGCTGGACGTCTGGCAGGTAATCCAGCATTTTGCGAATCTGGCTGGCTTTCTGCTCCTCAATGATATTATTTTCGATCCCACCTTCGCTCAAACGAATGTCATTGAGAATGCCGGGGGTAAACTTTTCCTGCGTAATCAACTTTCCCGATTCTGTTTCACGTGTGGTGTCGATTATCAGATTGTGTGCTATGCGAATAAGCCATGCACTGAATTTTCCTGTAGTCTGGTACTTATGGCTACGGATAGCCATAATGGCACGTGTGAAGGTCTCCTGAAAGATATCATCAGCACGTTCCTCTTCTTTTACCAGAAAAAGGATATAAGAATATACATAACTCTGATGACGCTGTAACAACTCGTCAAAAGCATTATCATTACCATTCTCATACAATTCCACCAACTCATAGTCGGTGCTTGTACTTAGATTCTTCATTACGCTTGTTTTAAAAGTTTTGGTGTAATGTTTTCTCTATAGGCAATGATGTTTAAAACAGTTATTTTACGAGTTTACTTGTGCAAAGGAAACACTTTTTAATCAATCTGCCAAATTTTTTGTCATTTTTTTTATTATAACGTCCATCCTTCTATATGTGCACCACGTAGAAAGTCGGCTATCTGCATACGTTTTTTACCCGAAATCTGCACTTCTGCCAGATAAAGGTACCCATCAGGTAAAGCTACTCGCAGGAATGTCTTTCCGTCGGTTTGAAGGGTGGGTTCTTTGACGTCTGTCAAAGCTGTCTCTTTTCTGGTTTTAAAGATTTTCATCACCACTTCTTTCCCCTCCTGCGTATGTAGTGTTGTCCAGGCTGCAGGGTAGGGACTAAGGCCTCTTACGAAATTGTAAACCTGCGCGGTATTTGTCCATTGAATCTCGCATGTTTCCTTGAAGATCTTGGGTGCGGGTCGGAGCGGCTCTTCTGTCATGAACTGACTCTGATCTGTAGCCTCTGCTTTTCCTTCTGCTATTAAGTCAACTGTTTTTTGAACTAAGTCGGCCCCTTGCACCATCATGCGGTCATGAATATCTTCCAGGCAGTCTTCTTCTCCAATGGGAATACGTTCCTGAAGAATAATCCGGCCTGTGTCTATGTCTTCGTCCAAGAAGAATGTGGTAATACCTGTTTCTTTGTCGCCATTGATGATAGCCCAGTTGATGGGAGCCGCACCACGGTATTGCGGAAGTAGGGCGGCATGCAGGTTGAAGGTACCCAAACGTGGCATTCCCCATACCACCTGGGGAAGCATCCTAAAAGCAACAACAATCTGCAGGTCGGCTTTCAGCTCACTCAGTTCCTTCAGGAAAGCCTCGTCTTTCAGCTTCTCGGGCTGAAGTACAGGGATGTCATGGCTGACGGCATATTGTTTCACCGGACTTGACTGCAACACATCATGATGTCTGCCTATAGCCTTGTCGGGCATCGTAACAACTCCCACTACGTTATATCCGTTCTCCACCAGCTTTGCTAATGAGGGAACGGCAAAGTCGGGCGTTCCCATAAACACAATTCTCAGCTCTTTCTTCATTCTTTTCAAATTTGCAGGGACAAAATTACGAATAAGTGAGAGATAAACAAAATAAATGCGCGGTTCTTTCACACCGCTTCGCAAAAATGCCTAACTTTGTGAGTCAAACTTAACAAAAAACTTATCTGTTATGAAACATTCAGCCTGCCGTTACGGTCTTTCCGTTCTGCTCAGCCTTTGCTGCCTTTGCTGCAATGCAGAAACACACGATCTTCTCCAACCGTCAACTGCCAAAGCAGTTTCCCTTAAGCGTACTAAACCAAAGGGCTGTCTTCAAACTGCTATGGAAGCATACCTTAAGGATGCCCGTGAACAGGAACTTAACATCCAGAGTGTGATGGTGCTGCAGCATGGAAAGGTACTGTATGAAAAGTGGCTGAACGGTGGTGAACCTCAGCTGCCGCATGTGCTGAACAGTGTCAGCAAGACATTCACTTCAGCTGCCGTGGGACTGGCAATAAGCGAAGGCTTGCTTTCGCTGGACGATAAGCTGGTTTCCTTCTTCCCCGACGACCTGCCGCCTTCTCCTTCCGAGAATCTGCAGAAGGTTACCATCCGTCATTTGCTGACAATGAACTGCGGACACGACTCGGAACCCTCACGCAGGAATGATACGGACACATGGGTACGGACCTTCCTCTCCTGGCCTGTGCAGCATGAACCGGGAACATACTATTGTTACAACAGCATGGGAACTTATATGCTTTCGGCCATTGTGCAGAAGGTTACCGGACAGAAAGTTGTGGATTATCTGCAACCCCGCCTCTTTGACCCTCTGGGTATCGAAGCACCCCGTTGGGACGAGAGTCCGCAGGGCATCAACTGTGGCGGATGGGGACTTTACCTCAAGACAGAGGATCTGGCCAAAATGGGCCAGTTGTTGTTGCAAAAGGGAAAATGGAACGGCAAACAAGTGCTGCCTGAATCCTATGTTACCGAGGCAACACGTGCGCAGGTTCCTTGCCAGCCCTCATGGGTAAGGGCCGACAAAGTCGCTGAGAGCGGACTTACGCCCGAGAACAGCGACTGGGTACAAGGGTACGGCTATCAGGTATGGCGCTGCAGGCACAATGCTTTCCGTGCCGACGGTGCCGGCGGTCAGTATATCATCGTCATTCCAGAGAAGGATGCCGTTATCATCAATACGGCAGACCTGCGTGACATGCAGGCCGAACTGAATCTTGTCTGGGACCATATCCTTCCTTGTTTATAAGGCTCAATACGGGGCCTGCCGTAGTGATGCCAAGTCCCATACGTACTTCTCTCTTAGAGTGGCCCTTGGCAGGACGTTATGGAATATTGTGGACGTTATTGTTGCTGTTATCCTTGCAATCCTCGCTTTCTCTGAGTTTAGAAAGAAAAGATAACCTATGAGGTCTTTTTAATCAGGAACAGGGGGACACTTTTTTACTCTCTTCTTACCCAGCAGTCAGGGCCT
>Ga0256407_10009423_pt1 | contig 13993 bp, 8 predicted proteins | sample RumenRJG_04DNA_FD_193489 | JGI IMG/M metagenome (GOLD analysis project Ga0256407, IMG submission 193489) | Bovine rumen microbial communities from Lethbridge, Alberta, Canada - RJG_04 | ecosystem: Host-associated > Mammals > Digestive system > Stomach > Rumen | place: Canada: Alberta | collected... | reverse complement strand
TACCAACGGAATAGCATTGCCATCCGAGTCCAAGACCTGTATCTTCTGCGCATGTGCGCTGATGGACATCATTAAGGTAACAAAGACCATAGCTATTGTCCTTTTCATACTGATAGATTGATTTTTGGTTTCAAAATGATTGGTAAATTTTATTTTTATCATCGCTGGTTTCTTGATTGTAGAATGGGCATGTACACAAGAGTGCGTTTCTTGCTGAATCCCGTTGCAAATATACATGTTTTTTTTAAATGCAACGACTTTCTTTCATTTATATGGTAAATCAAAGTCTCTTTATTCCAATTTGCAGCGGATTGTGTGCAAGTGAGGTTAATTTGATCGGGCTCGCCTGACGTGGATGTCGTTATGCTTAAGATTCGAGAAGATGCGCTCCAGCGTGTCCTGCTGGTGGAAGCGCACGTTGGCGTTGCCGTCGCGGTTTTCAATGCCTACAATGAGGTCGCCGATGACGGCAACGCCGGGACTGTAGCCCGTGAACTTCTTGTAGGTTATCTTGGCATCGTACTTTTCCGTCTCGATGAACTGGTGGTCGAAGTCAAGGTCATAGGAGTTGCCCGCCACAAGCTGGCCTGTGCTCACGAGTATTTTCACAAGAAGGCCGTTCAACTTCGTGGCAGTATTGAAATCGTAGCTGCGTCCTGTCTCAGATACGTAGGTCGTGTTGGCTGTGCTCAGCTCAGAAATACCTCTCAGAATAGTGTCGGAGGAGCAGGTGCGAAGGGTGGGATGAAGCGAGAGATGGGACATCAGGTGGCTCGTCACATCTTCAACACAGTCACCGCCGCAGAAATACACGCTCAACAGTGAACCGACAATCTCGCTGTATTGATACCCGAAGGAGGGGCAGCGCAGGCCCAGCTCCTAGTCAATAACAGAACCCACATATCGGGAAAATAGTTCTCTTACGTGAAATATTCCACCGAAAGGGGTAAGTTTTTCAGATTTTATGCTTATCTTTACCATGTCATGGATGATTTTACTTGTCTGGAATTGCAGCACTAAGGTAAGTAAAAATTCTGACATGGCAAAATCCTGAGCAACTTTTTGTTGCTCAGGAACTTAGAAAAAAAATGTTTAACTAAAGTGCTGCGGAATTTAGGAGTAAAAAATGAGGAGAAGCCAAATGGAAAGCCCAATTTGTGCAGGAAAGCATCAATATATTCAATTTGTGGATATTCATGCAGTGGAAAGAGATAAAGAAGACCTTAGAAAACCACTTTAAAATGTAGTGAAATAGGATATATTTCCACGATTAATTGCATCAATGAAGATTGTTTACACACTTGTCGGATATATTTGCAGGGATTAGATATAATTCTTATCTTTTGTACCACGAAAGTTTCAACATTAGAAAATAAATTTTTCACCAGCCCATTAGGCCAATGCTCTTTATTTCATATTTTATTACCTATTTCGGTCTTTTTGAAGCGTTCTTTTGATAAAGAGCAGAATCAAGGAAAAATGAAACAGTAAAAAAGAGTATTAATGTTTAATTTTGCATTCGAAAACTGAAATAAACGAACAGTGTAGAAATGTTGATATCATGGATGTGCAGGACTTAAAGCCCCGCAAGGGGGACGACACTTATAGGATAGGTGATAGCGATGAACTGGTCGTGATGGAGAATATTGGCACCGTACCTTCGAGTGCAATATGTTTGCAAAATCACGGCATTATTGTCTTTTGTACCGAAGGCAGGGCACAGTTCGAATACGACGGCAATGTAGTGCAGATACAAAAGAACGACCTGTTTCTCTATATGGTCCACAGCACGGCCAGCAACTTTCTGTCGTCATCGGATTTCAATTGCCGACAGATATGGTTTACACGCAGTGAACTTTGGAATATCGAAATCTATAATATGATTAGTGTGGCAGATATGTCGCAACTTAAACTGCATCCTATTGTCCATCTTTCCGATGAAGATATCAAACTTTGTGACACCTACTTCCAATTGCTATGCAGCAGGTTAAAGTCTTCGACATCTGTGTTTACCTCTTATATCGTACGTTCACTCTTAGGCACCATCATGCTGGAATTACTGTCCATCATGCGGCGTGATGCGGAGCATGAGATGGAACAGAGTCAGCAGGAAAAAATCAATTCCAATCTTCATAAGAAACGGATTATCGACAATTTCATAAGGTTAGTGGAAGAGAGCGATGGCCGCATCCGAAGGAGACGCCTGAGAAAAAGCCAGGGTTGGGCAAGTGCTTAATCAACACACTGAACAACTTGTACTTCAACACAAAGTACGACACCAACTACGTAGCCCGACCGAAAGAGACGTGGCTGTTCAGGCTCCTGGGCAACCAGACAGGCAACTACATCCATGCCAAAAGCACGTTGCATGGTGTTTATTCGAAGTACGACCTTCACACAAAGACCAATTACTCCGTGGGACTGGAGGTGAACTACTGCGACATTGCCGCCACGTTCTCTATCAAGCCAAAATAGGCGGCAACTACAACGACTACGAATTCAACTTCGAGTATCATGGGCAGAAAATCAGTTTCGACATCAATTACCTGCGTGCCACGTCACTAAAAGGCGATGTCAAATTTCGAGATGCCGCCATATCTCTCCCTGGCCGTCTCATAAATGGCCAACCACACCATTCCGCCAACGAGGTTCTTCTTCAGACTGTTTTCACGATAACTGCCTATGGAAGGGGTGGACGACACCATTTCACGAAATCTATTCCTGGCTTCTTTGCGGAGCAGGCGAAAATCCCACTCAGGGCATCCTTTCCTTAATACTCTGTAGCATGTGCCTTGCATAAAATGTCACATCAGCCTGTCTGTCAAAGTATATTGCATTGGTCTTATTTAACGGCACAAAAGTATAGAGTATTTAGAAAACAGGCAATACTTAAAAATTAGTAATCTGCGTTCAAGCCGGACTGAGTAAACAGCGTGAACAGCTTTCTCACATTAAAACACAAGACACTCTGTTAATACATGGTCTTACAAGCCGACAATTCATGTTTTTTTCATATCTTTGCACACCAATGTACTGCCGTTTCGCTGCCACCAACCAGATAGCAATCATACAATCATGGATTACATAACAGTGACTAAAGACAATTTGCAGAAGGAGCATATATGCTGTGCCATCTCCCACTACAAGGATGTTCAGCTGTCATCCAAGATGATAACGACTATTGATTGGTTTGAATACAAATAAGACTATGAGACTAAAACTGACATTCTTTGCACTGGCCCTCATGGCATGCTGCCAAAGTCTGATGGCACAGCAATCGCTACGTGAGGACTTCATCCATCCGAAGGACGAACACCGTGCCTGGATCATCTGGCAATGGATGGACGGGCTGGTGAGCCGTGAGGCCATCACCCATGACCTGGAGGCATTCAAAGCAGCCGGTCTTTCAGGTGTGCAGAACTTCCAGATAGGCGGTGAACAGCAGAGCCGTGTTGGTGACCCTTCATGCGCTATTGGAAGCGTGAAGTGGAAGGAAATGATGCGGTGGACAATGGACGAGTGCGAACGGCTGGGTTTGTCGTTCGGCACACACAACTGTCCGGGCTGGTCTTCGAGCGCATTCGTCAATGTCACGCCCGAGTATTCCATGCAGAAGGTGGTGGTGGAATCTGCTGCTTTCTCGTTTAATGCCAAGGCCATCCTCCTGCCCCGTGCGGAGGTTGACCCCAAATACAATTATTACCAAGACATCTGCTTGCTGGCAATGCCCGACGACTCAGTGGTCGGCAAGGCAGACATCCTCGACCTCACATCCTGTCTGCCACAAATGACAGATGGCAGATGGACGGATACGCTTGTCATCACCAAGAAGATGATGAAGGCATTGCCGAAGTCTTATGCCAAGCGCATGAAGGAAGGGAAATGGCAGTTGCTGCGCTTCGGCCACACCACCAATGGCAAGACCAACGAGGCGCAGTCACCCTTTTCAGGACAGGGACTGGAGTGCGACAAGTTGAGTCGCGAGGCAGTGAGGCATTTCTGGAACGGCTATCCGAAGATGTTGATAGACCTTGCGGGAAGGCACGCGGGGAAGACATTCTGCCGACTCGAGATAGACAGCTACGAGGCGGGCGGACAGGACTGGAGCGTGGTGCTGCCCGGCGAGTTCCAACGGCGCAAGGGCTACGACATCCGCCCGTGGCTGCCCTACATCGTGGGCAGGGCGGTGATTGGAAGCAAAGAAGAGAGTGCGGCCTTCCGGAAAGACTTGGTCGATGTGCTCACATCACTCTTTGCCGAGAACTACTACGGATACATGGCGGAACTGGCCGAAAAAAGTGCGCCTGGCATGCAACTACTGGTGGAGCCTTACGGAACGGGCGGGCAAAAGCCGTTCCAGGTGCTCGACATTTACAAGATTCTACGCGCCGCTCCCAATGCCATCGTTGCCACCGAATTCTGGGTGCGCCCCAACTGGGGATGGAAGGACATGGGACGGCACGAACAGGTGATGCGCAACCTGCAGAAGCCGCTGCTGGTGGCAGAGGCATTCACCTGCTGGCCCCTGCATGCCTGGAAAGACGACCCACAGTCGCTCAAGCCCATCTGCGACCGCGCCTTCTGCATGGGTGTCAACCGCATGATGCTGCACGCTGGTGCCTGCAACCCGTGGATGCAGGTGGAGCCAGGCATGTCGTTCGGCATCTGGGGCACACACTTCGTACCCAACCAGACTTGGTGGAAGGCTGGCGGTGCGAAGGCATTCTTCGACTACATGGCCCGATGCCAGTCTTTGCTGCAACGCGGTCTGCCCAGCAAGCAGCAATGGGGTGACATCGACCGCTTCAAGTCCTACCGCCGCACCGATGGCGACACCGACATCGTGTTCGTATGCAATCCCTCCGACTCTGCCGCCACTGCCACACTGCCTATCGCGCAATATGCTGGTGGCAAAAGCATCGAAGTATGGAATCCTTACAATCTCGAGATGGGGACCTTCGCCGGTGACTCGCTGACCATCGAGGCAAACGGATCGCGGTTCCTCGTCATCACGGCAAAACCCATGGAGCATTTCCAAAACGACTCCTTGGCTACATTGCTTGTCGATTATCATCCAGAAGAATGTGTGGTGACACTTGACGACGGTTGGGACATCACCTTCCCAGACGTGGCCAAGATGGAGCGTCAGCAACTCTTCGATTGGACACAGTCACCAACGTCTGACACCAGGTTTTTTTCAGGAACAGCCACCTACAGCAACCGCTTCACACTGAACAACCTGCAACTGAAAAAAAGCCGTTTCGTACTTCATTTGGGCGAGGTGAGGAACATGGCCTCAGTGCGCGTCAATGACATCGCATTCCCGGTCATGTGGAAAGCACCTTTCCTGCTTGACATTACGTCGGCACTGCATCCCGGCGACAACAAGATAGAAATAGATGTCACCAATCTCTGGCCCAACCGCATGATTGGCGACGAACAGGAACCCGACGACATCGAATGGTCGGAGCCTTTGACATACGACTTTGCACCGGGCAAGCCTGAGGCAGGCCGCTATATGACAGCCATCCCCGAATGGCTACAAAACGGAAAACCACGTCCTTCACAAGGCCGTAAGACAGTGGGCTGCTTCAAGTTCTTCACCAAGGACTCCCCTCTGCTCCCTTCCGGTCTGCTCGGACCAGTCGGAATATGGAGCAATACCGCCTGTGAGAGTTATACGGCACGTCATAAAAAATATCTGCTTTTACAGGGGACATCTGCCATAAGCCAGAGACAAACAAAAAAGGATATAGACCCCAACGCTTTGAAAATGCCCAAATACGATCCAAACAAAAAGAAGTTTACTGATATGCAACTTATCAACGTTATAGGCCCTCACATAAAAAGATAAGACAAATCCCATTTTTTCAAATAATTACAAGTAAATAATGAAAAGATGCTAATCATTTCCCTTATCATATTTGCCATAATCACTTTGATGTCGCCGCTGTACTCGGACTCCTTAGTTCCATAGTGGCTTGGAGGATTGTACGAAGAAGAAACTGGAGTCACAAACGTTTGATGGGCTCCGGAGTCCATGCGTGGAAGGTGACATCTTTCTCCAGACTTACGATTTGTATCAACAATGCGCGTTTCCCATCTGGCGACAGATAGGTTACGTCAGACGAGTCGTAGCCGCAATATACGCACTGTTTGTCCCCTTCGAATCTGTCGGTATTCCTTGTAACGTCGGAAGTTTCATTATCATATGGACTTAAGTTTCGGAAGTTATATAAATATATATTGGTGTCCGCTAAAACTTTTTGAGCGAAATATGAATTAAGGTCGAGCTCCTCTCTTGGAACCCGACCTTTTTTGTTACCTTTGTTTTTGCTACAAAACTACAATAACATGAACAAAGGTACACATTTTATCGGACAGCCGATGTATGGTCAGCTGATTTCTTTGCTTAACAAGTCAAAAATTCTCAAAATCAGCCGTGAAAAGGGCGGCGAGAGGTATGTGAAGCACTTTGATGCGTGGCAGCATCTCGTAATCATGCTCTATGCGGTGATCAAGCGTTTCGACTCCCTTCGCGAGATAACGGACTCCATGTTCCCTGAGGCGCGCAAGTTCTCACATCTTGGCATAAGCATGATGCCCCGCCGCAGCACCCTCTCTGACGCCAACGCTAGAAGGCCTGAAAGCATCTTCGAGGAGGATGAAAATGAAGTGTGCCCATTTTAATGTCACATCAACACCTGGTGAATACTAAAAAACAATAGGGAAAATGAAGATTTAAACTTCTTCTTTCCCTATTGCTTTTTGTTTTCCCATCACCTCTATTTTTGGGGGTAGTTTTGGGGGTAAACCGTGTAATTTACTGTAAATCAGTATAAGTTGTGGAGCTGGCGGTTGGCATGCCCGTGTCGGAAAAACGCTGAAATAATCGGAAACCATCATCAAAATTGGCCTTTTGTCGGCCAAATTTGATGATTTTTGCTTTCACATTTCAATCAATTTTGTTTACATTATTTATTTTTGGCCATTCTGAAAGTGTTGCATGTATGCTTGGCATACACTAATTTTGCATCAAACCTGGGGACGACAATGGGGAAAAAGAAAAGACACCCTTTCAATAATTGCCACCCAAAATGACAGAGTGAGAGAGTGACTTCGGAATCGTTCTGAGTACACGAGAAAGGTTTTTGGGGACGCTGAAACATTCTTCAACCTATATGATGAGAATCGACAAAACGCTGGACAAGCCGTCGAGTTGATTGAATCAAAGGAGTAAAGAATGGCCTGTCTCATCATCAATAATTGGGGACACAGTTATGGGGATTGTCCAAACGTGGGGATACACATTAAAACCAGACAGATGTGAAGCAGATGTGGGATTGTTTCCAAAAGGAACACTAAAGGTTTTTTCACAAGATTTCTGCTTTCAATCTGAAAGAATGTACCACCCAGCAACTCCTCAGGAAGTGGATAAAAGAAAGCTTTTGTAAATAAAATATCAAACAGCTATACGATTCAATAACAAATTGAAAGTATTTCCGATTTGTATGCAAAAAACAGTATCACAACATAAAACAATGATTATGAAGAAGAATGTAGACATTAAATTTCGGTTGAAATTCAGGAAGAAATTCAACCCTGAAACAGGAACGATGGAAAACATCACGAAAAATCTGCTCATCACCATGCGTGTCATGTACAAATCAATGAGAATGGAGCTGTCAACAGGCTATCACATCGATGCACTCAGATGGGATGAAAGGGCACAAGTTGCCATAGGCCCAAACAGTGATGGGATGTCGGCAGACGAAATCAATCTTGGAATCATGCAACTTTCACGCAATGTGAGGGAAGCAGCAGCCATCTATGAAGACCAGGAAATCATTCCATCGGCGGATGAATTCAAGAAATGTTTGGAGAGAATCAAGGAAGGAACCATGGACGTAAAAAAGTTCTTTCCAAAAAGCAAAACATCTTCTATTCCTCCAACCTCCCCAAAAGACGTATCTGAACCAACTGCCAAAGTTAGCCCAAAACGCTTGAAGCAACTGCCAAAAGGTGCCCTTAACAAACATTTGCAAATCAAAAAATCTGACAAACCAAGAAAGAATTTGGGCTTTTGGGCAATCACCCACGAATTTGAACGGCAATGTGGCCGACAGAACAACTGGAGCGAATCAACATACGAGAAATTCCAAACTATGAGAAACCATTTAAAAGGACTACGCGAGAATATGCGCAAACGAGGATTAAAGACCTTCGACATCGACTTTGATTTTTTCGATGAGGAAGGACTGATAAGTTATGTGGAATATCTGAGAGAGGAAAAAGGAATGATGAACTCCTCCATCGAAAAGCAACTGTCATTCCTCAGGTGGTTCCTCAGATGGAGCCTTATCAAAGGATTCCATGACAACAACACATTCGACACTTTCAGGCCCAAATTGAAAAAGACACAAAAGAAAGTGGTGTACCTGACCCATGAAGAATTGAAGAAGCTACAGAACTACAAGATTCCAGAAACCAAACTATACCTATACCGTGTAAGGGACGTGTTCATCTTCTGCTGCTTCACTGGGCTTCGTCATTCCGATGTATATAATCTTAGGCGTTGTGACATCAAAGAGGACTATATCGAGATTACCACAGTCAAGACCTCGGACAGTCTGAAAATCGAATTGAACGACACCAGCAGGAGGATATTGGAGAAATACAAGCCATACGTGTTTCCGGATGACAAGGCATTGCCAGTCATCACCAACCAGAAGATGAACCAATATCTCCATGAGCTGTGCGAGCTTGCCGGGATCGACGAGAAGATTCGACAGACCTACTACAAGGGAAATGAAAGGATTGACGTGGTGAAACCCAAATACAAGTTGATTGGAACACACACAGGCCGCAGGACTTTCATCTGCAACGCAATAGGCATGGGCATCATACCACAGGTAGTGATGAAATGGACAGGCCACAGCGACTACAAAGCTATGAAGCCATATATAGACATCGCAGATGAGATCAAAGCGGAGTCGATGAGGAAATTCAACAGTCTATAGTGGTTTATGGAATCCCCCCACTGTCCAGGAATGGCCTCATTCTATATTCATTTTTCGGCAATAACTGTTGTCTATTGCCGAAAAATGATTTCAAATTATTCGTTATTTATGCATCCAAATGTTCCTGTACACTATCAAACATATCTGCGTCTAACCTTATATCATCGCGATAGAGTATAATAAAGTTAATACTCGTCTTGAACAATGAATTATTTACCGAATAGAGATAGTCATTCAGCGCAATCAGTTCCTTAACCAACCAGTCATGCTTCCGCATCATCCATTTACAGAGTACTGTACAGTTTTCTTCTGAACATTCTTCAGATGAATCGGAACCACCTTTAATTCTTATCCATAGGCAATCCTCTCCTTCTCTTTTCTCCAATTTACATCCTTCGCATTTCTTAGTTTTCTTTGCCACTGTCAGTTGCTTCACATTTAGATGAAGTTCTATATTTAATTCCTCTGTTATTGGTTTATCACCCATCTCTACATTTTCATCGGTAATATAATTCGTATTTAGCACAATTTTGTCCGTCACTAAATGCGATATCCAATGAAACTTCGACGTTGTTGACAAATTTTCCAGATTTTGCTTCAGCAAATGATAGTTCACTCTATCATTTGCCACATCCAGCAAGTCTGCCAATCTGATGAGAATCATTAAGTATTTCAAACTGACGGTGTCATCTTTAGCTCTCGACTTGAGGCCATAAACATCCATCACATCATATCCATGACTTTCCGAGACTTTGGCCACATAAGACAGCAATGTCGGCTCCAGATAGCTTAGCAAGGAGTTTGAACGATTGCGAATAAATTTTGCACTATCCTTAGCATGGTTTTCCCTAACTAAAGACTCGAAATAGCCATACACCTCATTGAATACTTTAATCAAGAAATTCCCAGCATCCTTATATCGCGATTTTTTTTTGTCTGTGACATCTATAGCATTATATTTATTAAGTTCTTCCTGCATCTGCTTCATTAGGTCTGTAATCAAAACCATATTCCTTCCGTTATCAGAACTCAATCTTCCCAAATCTGGATGTATCACCATACTGATATCATGTAAGTAGCATGCCAAAAACAGAATATAGTAGTCTACATCCTTCAGCAAAAAATAGTCTATCCTATTTGTCAGTTCCAGCGATTTCGTAATGAGTGTAACTGCATGCTCTTCATTATGCAGTGTATATGAATTTAAAAATTTGGATCCATTATACCACAATCCTTTCGTCAACCGATGGGTCGCAATCAGCGAATCCACCCAAGCTGGATTCCGTACTTTTTTAATGAAAATATTCAGCACTTCAAGCAACCCAATATCTATGCCCATCTGGTTAGAGATATCTTTTTCGTTGATATGTTCTACAAATTCCTCGAATCGTTCCAATTCGAAATTTTTATTTCTCAGAAAGGCCAAAATCCTCAGCTCTGTATACCTAAACCGTCTAGCATTCATTTTTGAAAAGGCCAGCGCATCCGATGGAATAACGTCCATAATTTCTGAAAAATATACATTCAGTATTTTACGTTGATATTCTGCAGAGGCTTTTATCACAAATTGAGTGAAGAACATCCTTTCAAAACCTTGTTCCAGCATCATAAAGATGTGGTGCTCAGACTCTTCTTTATTGGCCTGCGACAGAAAAGCCCGAAACTTATCCATCTGTTTATCTGGTTCCACACCTTTCAGTCCGCTAAAATTCTCTCTGGCCCATCGTTTCAGTGAAGTATAAGAATCCTGCGACATCGACTTCATTCGGCAGGAAGCATCAACATCCTTGGAAAAGAACAGAAATGCAGGTTCCACACCTATACTCACTTTACAATTTAACAGCATTTGCCTCTCAAAGCTAATTATTTTCTGAGAAAAATGTTCTGCCTCTTTTTTTATAAGTTTTTGGATAATTAGATGGTACTCCGTCAGGAAAATATCCTCTTCATACAGTTCGAAGAATTTTTTCGGATCGTTTGCTTTCTTTAAGAAGCGGTCACAAAAATCGTCAATATTTGGTTTTCCTTCTTCTCTAATTTTCAATAATCGATTACGATAAAGGAAAAACTTCTTAAACCTTCGTAGAAGTTTAAGTTTGGAGGCGAGTGCATCACCGTTCTTTCCTTCCTCTTCTGCGCTTTTTTGTTTCTTGGTCAGTTTATCTATCTCCCGCGAAATCACTTTATCAAGGGTTTCCAATTTCTTCAGTAACACATGATCGTCTATCTCATCCAGATTATACGATAGGTTCGAACTCATATATGTTTCTCGAGTTACATTCGCTATTGGCCCATACTGGTTGTCAGCATCGTCTATGTGCGTATAGGTACTCTTTCCTTCTTCATGGAACTGTATCTTGTATTTCAATTTCTTCTGGAATGCAAGATAGTCTTCATTGACATAATCACCTATTGTGCTATTCTTCTTTTCAGCGTCCTCGCACCACTCTTTTAAGCTGTCATTAAGGTTGTATATCTTTTCCTTGAACTTTATTTCATCCAGTTTTACTTGGATGTATATCACCGAATCATCAACATAGAAATAGGAATCTCCCTTGAATGTCTCGTCCTGCATCAGTAGTCGTTTTACCTCAATCATACAGAGGTTGCCAAAGAAGTACGACTGGGGAAGGCCCTGGGGTATTCCACAGTTCATATATATTTTTGTACCCGACAGATCTGTTCCTTCTGGGTAGTAATAATCTTTCCAAGGTTCAGCATTATCCTTTGGTATATTGAAATACAACAATTTAGCCACTGCCATTTTCAGTGTTTCCTTGTCATCCTCGTATGTTTTCGACAATTTACTGATGATGTAGTCATATAGCATTTTGGGCGAAATCGACGGAAAGAAGTTCTTGATGTCCAAACACACTTCCGTCAGATAGTTATGGTTCTGCTGGTAAGCTCTACAGTGTTCTATCACCTCCTCAGTATACTCTTTATATTTTGTCTGCCACTTATGGAATAGATATTGTACGTCCGTGCATGGAATATTACCAAAAAAATTATGGGGTAACAACTTTGACAAGTCCGAAAGTTTTCTCTCTCCTGTCTCCAAATTGTCATTAAACATCAGGCAATTCATAATACTGACCATACAAATAAGGTCAATTAGTCTTGATGTGTGCAATGGGCGGAAGTTCAATTTTTGTTCTTCCGTGTCGTAGTTCTTGAGTTTGAAATATACTGTTGTGTCAAACAAATTCTCCTTGTTAGCAAATATCCATTTCAACTTTTGTCGACAACACGCGATGACTTTATCTATTAGTTCAACATCATATTTGTCTGCAAGGGCATAATATAATTCAAGGTCATTTGCTGCGATTGTTTTATTTATAGTTCCCTCTTCATCCCTAAGGAAAACAGGTTTTTCGGTATCCAACAAACCCTTGTCGAACACATAGGATTCCATACAAAATATCGAACTAAAGATATTTCGCTCATCCATAATCTTGTTGATTAGCTTTACTTTATCTTTCATTCCGTATCTTTTACAATGCTTTTAGCCAAGTGTTGAGCCATATCAAAAAGCGACACAGCATCATTACTTTTTGTTCTTCTACCTGTCACTAAGACACTCTCTTTGATTTTTACACAGATATAATAATCCCTCCTTACCGATATTATGTGATGAAAGTTCTCCCAAAGCACACGGGTTCTCACACACGACTTTTCGTTGTCGTTCATTGCAACGTCAAAAATATTATTGAACACTATATGAAAATCATTACCCACTCGAAACCTTTCTGTAATTATTTTAATGTCTTCAATCATATTTTTCAAAAAGCGAACTGAATCAGCAAGAAACTCTTTGAAACTTTCCTCGCGCTTTCTCATATAGTTCCATGAATAATCAAACTGTCGATTTTGTGAAACATAAAACATATAACCTGACAATAGCTCATTGCCATTAACCTTAACGTTTATGGCATTGTTCAACATATCATCATCATTATAGTCTTCAGTTTTGTATGTGTCAGCCAGACCTATTAGCATTTGTATTATAATCAACTTAGCACGGAACTCTCTTTTCGCCTTGTCACCAACATCCTTTTTAATAATTACCTCATTAGAGCAATCTAGTATGTCATTCAACAGCATATCAAAATTGTATTCCGCTGTTTGCGTCACTGGCTGTTTTAACTCGTTCTTTTTCATAAGCTCCTCGTGTTTTTGATGTAGTAATCACAGTAGTCCTTTACTCCTTCAGGTAATTTGTCGGCTTTTAGTGTAGAGAAGTGATTCACAAAAAAACGCCTCAATTCAACGAAGGCCTTCCGTCCCGCCTCATCCTGGTCTGGGTACATATGTAAATCATAGTTTTTCAGCATCACCAAGTCCTCTTGTGGCAGAATAGTAGCACTAGGTATCGCCACTGCATTTAAACCTGCAGAAAGCAAAGCCAAGCAATCCGTAATCCCTTCACTGATGTACAGCCTGTCTCCCTGCTTCAGATTCTTCAATATAAGGAGATTGAATAATCTTGTTTTCTGTGATGATAGGAATTGAAAACGCGGTGCCTTTTTATTTCCTCCTAAATATCTTGATTGAATTCCTACCAACCTGCCATCCTGTTCATAATAAGGGAACAGCAAGCATGGGGTATAGAAATAAAAGTACAACCCATAGTCACCTTGCCTAACAAGTCCAGATTTTAAACACCTTTCTTCTCCGAAACGAGCTATGAGAACTTCAATAACTCTTCTCGGATAAGACACAGACTTAATTCTCAGTTTCTGTACGATATCTTCTTTGAAAAATCTATCTTCATAAAGAAATCTTTTAGCGAGTTCTGATAGCTTTGCGTTTTCGATAAGCCACGTGAAGACTTCTTCATCAAATATATTCGACCTGTACGGTTGAAAAAGTATGTCAAGAGGCTATTTTTAACAAATCTCGCTTGCCATAAAGCCAATTGGCTAATTTGCCATTTTTCATTGTAGCCGTTAATGTGGCCAAAGCACCACTCC
>Ga0256407_10009420_pt1 | contig 13997 bp, 7 predicted proteins | sample RumenRJG_04DNA_FD_193489 | JGI IMG/M metagenome (GOLD analysis project Ga0256407, IMG submission 193489) | Bovine rumen microbial communities from Lethbridge, Alberta, Canada - RJG_04 | ecosystem: Host-associated > Mammals > Digestive system > Stomach > Rumen | place: Canada: Alberta | collected... | reverse complement strand
ACGCTTACGATGCTATCAGCATCCACGGTGGTTCAGGTTTCATCATGGAGTACAAGAGCCAGCGCCTGTTCCGCGACGCACGTATCTTCTCTATCTACGAGGGTACCACTCAGTTGCAGGTTGTAGCTGCTATCCGCTACATCACCAACGGCACCATGCTCAACAACATTAAGGACATGCTGGCCGCTCTCGAGGTTAGCGAATCTCTCGCTGGTCTCAAGGCTCGCGTAGAGAAGCTCATCCCTGTTTACGAGGAGGCACTTAACAATGTTAAGGCTCTCGAGAATCAGGACGCCCAGGACTTCCTGGCTCGTCGTCTCTACGACATGACAGCTGAGCTGGTAATGAGTCTGCTCATCCTGCGCGACGCCACCAAGGCCCCAGAGCTCTTCGAGAAGAGCGCCAACGTATACGTTCGCATGGCCGAGGAGGATGTACTTGGTAAGTCAGCTTACATTAAAGCCTTCCAGGTAGAAGACCTCGAAAGCTTTAAGGCTGTATCTGAATAAAGGATTCAATCTATAGTGTTATTTCGCCACTGCCGTAACAACGGTGGTGGCGATTGTCGTAAATGACGCAGAACTGTCCAGGTGCTACGCCGTGGATGGGTTGGGCGGCATGAACAAAATAGTATCCGTCGCTTTGTGGCTCCAAGGTGGCAGGGATGAATTCGGGGGTGTGGCGAATCTTCAGCGTGATATCCGTTGGTGGCAACTGACCGTTGATGCTGTGGAATGCCATGATGGGGAAGTCTTGTTTGTATGCTGTCTCTGGGTCGTAGCCGTGGGAGACGTAGATGATGTTTTGCTGGATGTCTTTCTTCACGACAAACCACGGGCCGCCACCCAGTCCCATACCTTTGCGCTGTCCAATGGTGTGGAACCAGTGTCCCTTGTGATGGCCTATAATCTTGCCAGTTTCTAGTTCTACCACGTCACCAGACAACTCGCCCAGATAACGACGGAGATAGTCGTTATAGTTGATTTTCCCTAGGAAGCAGATGCCTTGAGAGTCTTTGCGCTTGGCATTGACTAGGTGTTCTCGCTCAGCAATCTCGCGAACCTCGTCCTTCATCATGTGACCAATAGGGAAGAGGGCCTTCTCCAGTTGCCAGTCGTAGATCTGTGCCAGAAAGTCTGTCTGGTCCTTCACGGGGTCGGGGCTAGTACAGAGCCACTTGAGCTTTCTTGGGGAAGTGAATTCCCCCAGTACATTAGCCTCCTCCGTAGTGGCATAGTGGCCTGTGGCGATGAGGTCGTAGCCGTGGCCTCGCTTCTCATGAAAGGCACCAAACTTAATGAGTCTGTTGCACATTACATCAGGGTTGGGTGTCAGTCCTGCGCGTACCTTATCCATCGTGTACTGTGTCACCTGGTCCCAATACTCCCGATGGCAGTCGATGACCTCTAGCTTGCACCCATACTTATGACTGACGGCTGTCGCCATCTCCAGGTCCTCCTCAGAAGAGCAGTCCCACTCCTCTTCCTCCTCCGGACCAATCTTGATATAGAAACAGTCGGGCTGCAGACCTTGGCGAACCAACTCGTAGAGCACTACGCTGGAGTCGACACCACCTGAGAGCAGCACGGCGATACGCTTGTTTTCCACTTCTTTGATATTCATGAGTACAGTCGTCTAATCGTCTTAGTAGGCTTCGCGATATTTGTTTTCGTCCTTGTCGTCGAGCATGGAGAGGTACGATTGGTAACGGCTCTGTGCGATGTAGTGGTCTTCGACAGCTTTGAGTACTGCACAGCCTGGTTCGTGGGTGTGGGTACAGTCGGAGAAACGGCACTGCTTGGAGAACTCGAAGATTTCCTTGAAATAGCTCGTCAGTTCTTCGCGCTCCATGTCGAAAGTGCCGAAGCCCTTGATGCCTGGGGTGTCGATGAGCCAAGAGGTGAGGGGTGAGAGGGGAGAGGTGAGAGGTGAGGGATGAGGGGTGAGCGGAATCATCTCAGAGAAGGTGGTGGTGTGCATGCCTGTCTGGTGGGCGTCGCTGATGTCGGCCGTACGCTGGTTGGCATGAGGTACCAAGCGATTGATGAGCGTTGACTTACCCACACCACTGTTACCACTAAGCAGCGTTATCTTGTCCTCCAGCAGGGGACGCAGCTCTTCGACACCTATGCCCGTTTCTGCTGAGATGGCTCGACACTCGTAGCCGATGGTCTCATAGAGGTCAATCATCATCTGTTGGTAGCGCAGCTCGTCATCGTTCAGCAGGTCTACCTTATTAAATATGAGAATGACAGGCACGCGATAAGCCTCGGCAGAGGCCAGAAAACGGTCGATGAACGTCGTGCTGGTCTCTGGCTTCGAGACAGTAATGACAAGCAATGCCTGATCCACGTTCGCTGCAAGGATGTGGCTCTGTTTCGACAGGTTGATACTTTTGCGGATGATGTAGTTCTTGCGGTCAGCTATTTCCGTAATCCAGTTACCTTCACCCACAGTAACCCTGTCACCTACAGCCACAGGATTTGTAGAGCGAATTCCCTTGATGCGGAAATTGCCCTTCACCTTACAATCAAGCAGCTGGCCATCGTCCGTCAGAACGGTGTACCAGCTACCAGTATTCTTAATGACTAGTCCGTGCATCAGACAGTCATAATTTCCTTGTTCTTGGCATCCATCAGCTCGTCGAGCTTCTTGATGTACTTGTCGTGCAGCTTCTGCAGGTCGGCCTCGGCATCCTTCTCGTTGTCCTCAGAGAGTCCGTCCTTGATGGCCTTCTTCAGCTTCTCCTTGATGTCAGCACGCACGTTGCGCACCTCGACCTTTGCCTTCTCGGCAATCTTGTTGCACTGCTTCACCAAATCGCGACGACGCTCCTCGGTGGGCTGGGGGATGCCCAGGCGGATAATCTCACCATTGTTCTCGGGGGTGATGCCTACGTCAGAGTCCATAATGGCCTTCTCGATGTCGCGAATCTGCTTGCGGTCCCACGGCTTGATGGCAATGGTGCGTGCATCGGGCGTAGAGATGTTGGCAACTTGGTTCAGGGGGACCTTTGAACCATAGGATTCCACACGTACACCATCGAGGATGGCGACGTTGGCACGGCCTGCGCGTACACGGCTCAGCTCCTCTTCCAGGAACATGGCAGCCATCTGCATGCGCTCTTCTGCCGCTGATAAAGTCTGTTTTACGTCAATCATATTTTTCTTATTAGTGTGATTTTTCCGCAAAGATACGAACTAAAATTGGAGTATGCAAGGCATTTTATGAAAAAAGTCATAAAAAATTTTGTTAAGTGCCATAAGTTTTATACCTTTGCCTACATAAACCTATGATACTATTAGCCTAAGAATGTTTCAGCAAAAGATTGAAATGGCGTTATGGAGCCTCGATTACTACGTGCTCGCAGTAGTGGCCGTATTGTTGGTGGTGATACTGGTTGTCGTTTCCTACAACCGGGTATATATGCGGCGTGCCCATGAGGCCAATACCCACCAGAAGGAGCAGAATGCCCATCTGGCACTGGTGTTACAAGCCGGACGCCTGCGCATCTGGAAGTATTATCCTGCCACCCGTCAATATCATTTCCTCTCTGAGGAAGGTAGCATGGAACAGCGTTATAACCCCATTGATTTCGCCCAGTTCTTCGATCGTGACGACTTTGAGCGCCTGCGCTCCGTGGTCTTTGATATCTCTGAGGGTAAACAGTCGAGTGCCGTCCTTACGATGGTGAGCAACGCCAAGGACGAAGCCTACCTGCGCCATTATGAGGTTTCTGTCTCTGTTGACCAGCGCGACAGCAGGGGGCGAGTGGTCAGCGTCTTCGGCATCCAGCACGATGTTACTGAGGACTATCGCCGTTTGGAGGCTGTCAACCAGCTGTTGTTACGTTACCATACGGTCTTCAGCACCTCGCTTATCGATATGGTGTACTACGACAACAAAGGCGTAATGCGCGACATCAACGAGAGAGCCTGCCAGTCCTTTGGTGTTCCAAATCGCGAGTTTGTGTTGAAGAATGAATTTCTGCTGAAGAACAACCCCATCTTTGCCGATGTGGACATAGAGACGATGTCCAATACGCGTACCTCCTCCCTTGTCGATTTCAGCAACTACCAGGATCCTATCTATCATACCGAAGCCCTCGGTCTGACGGGCAAGAAGATGTTCTATGAATCTACCATCAATCCCATCCGCGATGCCAATGGTAAGCTGGAGGGTGTCTATATGGCAGGTCGTGACATGACGGAGATGGTGGTGTCGTACCATCGTCAGAAAGAAGGTGCCGAGAAGTTGCGCAAGATTAACGAGGACATCCGTAGGTATATCTCGAACATCAACTATGCCCTGCGCATCAGCGACATCCGCATGGTGAACTACTATCCTCAGTCGTTCACGCTGGAGATGTCTGATAACATCAGCCAGTCGCAGATGAAACTCTCGCAGTTGCGCTGCATCCGTCTGGCCACGCCCCGTTTCCGCCGTACCGTATCGAGTGTGCTGAACCGCATGGACCACTTGTCACCTTATAACATACAGGTAAATATCGAGACGGAGATACGTGACAAGAAAGGACGGCAGATATGGTTGCTGTTCAACCTGGTACCCATGCTCGATGCCAATGGTAAAGTAGAGCGCTATTTCGGCATGTGTCGTAATATGACCGATATGGTGGAGACAGAGAACCGTCTGGCCGTAGAGACCAAGAAAGCCCAGGAGACTGAGTTGCTGAAACAGTCGTTCCTGGCGAATATGAGCTACGAGATCCGTACTCCGCTGAACAATGTGGTAGGCTTTGCCGGACTCTTCAATACGCCACACGACGAGGCCGACGAGCCCGCCTTCGTAGAGCAGATTAAGATTAACTCCAACAACATGCTGGCACTGGTCAATGACGTCATGCTGCTGTCCAGCCTGGATGCCAATATGGTGGAATACCACAAGGAGGACATCGACTTCGCACAGGTCTTCGCCAGCCATTGTCAGATAGGGTGGAGCACGGCCAATACACAGGTGAAGACAGTGATAGACAATCCCTACGAGAGTCTGGTCCTCAACATCGACTTGGAGCATGTGGGCAAAGTCATCGAGAAACTCTGCTGGCTGTCGGCCCTGACGTTGAAAGAGGGATTTGTCAAGGCCCGTTACGAATATCGTCGTGGCGAACTGCTGATAACCATCGAGGATACTGGCGACGGAATCCCGGAGGAAGGTATGGCCCACCTCTTCGACCGTTTCGTGCATACCCTCGACAATCACCTGCTGGGTACAGGTCTAGACCTGCCTATTGTCCAGGCCATGGTGAACCAGATGGGTGGCACTATTGAGATAGAGTCTACGCTGCACAAGGGCACCACCGCATGGGTCTCCATCCCTTGCGAGGCCAAGAACATTGAGCGACGTCACGAAGAAATCACTGCAAACACCACAGAAAACATCCTGCTATGACAATACTGACAATGACCTGCCTCCTGTTGCAATCCGAATCGTACCTGTCGCTATGGCCCTATCTGTTGCTGGTGGTTGTAGTGCTGGTGCTCGTTGCCGTGCTGATTCAGAACCGTGTTGTGCGCCATCGTGTCAACGAGAGTATTGCTTCGGCAACCTCTACCTACGAGATGATGGAGAAGGCGCTGAAGACTACCGATAACGATGTCGTCATCTACGATATTCCAGGCAAGATTATCCGCAGATTGCGAGGCAACCTGCTTCCCACTCCTGAGATGAGGGCCGAGGACTTTGCCCCCCATATCCATCCTGACGATGTTGATCAGGTCCTTGCTACCGTTCGTCAGGTGGCTGCAGGCAAGATGAAGTCGGTGGAATACAGCTATCGCTGGAGAATCAGTGGCGCAGACGAGGAACCCCGCTATCTCTATATCCGCAACAACAGTGTGGCAGAATATGGTCCAGACGGCAACCAACCCGTCAGTATCATCAGTGTGCTGGTCGATGAGACCGACCTGCGCGAACATCAGCAGGAAGAAGAGGAACTGACCAAGCGTTATCGTCAGATCTTCGAGGACTCTATCGTCGGACTGTCATTCTACTCTCCTGAGGGCTGGCTGCTTGATGCCAACAAAATGATGCGTGAGATATGCCACTTCGACAGCGATGAGAGCGATGCCTTCTTCTCGAAAGTGAACCTGTTTGACATAGCTCCTTTCAACGAGGTGCTCGACCGCTATAATCCCAATGAATACTACGCCTGTTCGCTGAGTATTGTCCCTGAGCGTGAGATGTATGTCTATTTGGAGATAGGTGTACACCCCATCTACGACGACCAGGGCAAGCTGATCTACCTCTCTGTTGCCGCCCGTGACATTACGGAGGAGCGCGAGTTGTATATGCAGGCCAAACGCGACGACATAGAAATCAAGAAGGTCAACGAATCCATACAAATCTATGAGAAGGAGTTGCGCTACATGATGAATACCTGTGGCATGCAGGCCTGGCGCATCTTGCTGGACCGTAATGTCATTGAGTTCTATAGCGGACTGAGTACTGTGGACAAGCAGTTTACCCTGCAGCAGCTGAAGAGTATCTTCGTCGATCAGGAAGACCCCTTCGTGCGCGACCTTGAAAATCCGGCCACAGTCATCGCCAAGCCGCTGAGCTACATGGGACGTATGTATCCTGTGGTGTCTGGCAGAGACGTAGAACCACAATGGGTACAGATAAACAGTATTCCTGAGTTCGACGAGAAGGGCAATTTGAAGGGTGCCTTTGGCGTATGGCGTAACATCCACCAGCTGATGCAGAAGCAGGAACAGCTGAAGCAGGAGACTGAGCGTGCCAACGACTCCGGCCGCATGAAGAGTGCCTTCATGGCCAATATGACCCACGAGATACGTACGCCGTTGAACGCCATTGTCGGCTTCTCCGATGTGCTGCCGTTGCTGACCACTCCTGATGAGCGTCAGGAGATGATTCGTCTCATCATGGACAACTGCGACATGCTGCTCCGTCTGGTTGACGATATCCAGGATGCAGCGTCGTTGGATATCAGCGGAGCTGTGGAAATCATGCCTTCACGGGTGGACTTCTCGAAGTTCTTCGACGAGCTCTGCGAACAACTGCAGCAGCGACTCCGTGAGCCTACTGTGACATTTATGAAGGAAAACCCATATCCCGCCTATGTGACGATGATTGACGAGATGCGCATCCGTCAGGTCTATACCAACTTTGTCACCAACGCTGTGAAGTACACCCATCAGGGACATATCAAGGTGGGCTATCGTAAGGAGTGGCGCGAAGAAGAAGGTGAGAGCCGTGAGGGACTGTTCCTCTATTGCGAGGATACCGGCGATGGTGTTCCCAAGGAGGTGCAGGACAAACTTTTCGAGCGCTTCTTCAAACTAAACGACTATATACAGGGTACCGGTCTGGGACTCTCCATTTGTAAGGCTATTGCCAACGCCTGTCACGGCTATATCGGCATGGAGTCAGAGGGTACGGGTTGTGGCTCTACCTTCTGGATGTGGATACCTTGTCAAGAAATTAAATCGTAAGAACTGTCAGCCATGAGTAATCGTTATCGAATTCTTCTAACCTTTCTCGGTTTGCTGCTGCTGTCGCCGTTACATGCACAGGACAGTGACAGTACGAGGATTTTCAACCGAGAGCATCCGCTGGTCTATGAGGATGCCTGGGACCTGTGGCCTTATTCCTTTCTCAATGCCGATGGAGAGCCCGTGGGCTATAACATCGACCTAGTGAAACTTATCTGTGATGAGTTGGGCATCCCCTATATTATCCGTCTGAAGCCTACCAGTGCTGCCTTGCAGGATGTCAAGAGCGGTGAGGCCGACCTCATGCTGGCAATGTCTGCCGACTACCATTCAGATTATGGATATTGGAGCAAGTCGGTGGTACAGATTTTTACCCATAGCGTGCTGCATCGAAAGGGGGAACCCTTGAACATCAAGAGCGAGGAAGACCTGCAGCACAACACCTTTATCGTCCACGATGGAAGCTTCAGCCACCACCTGATGAAAGAAAAAGGGTGGGAGAGTCAGGTCATTCCCTACGACGACATGCGCGAGGCTGTACAGTATATCCATAACACTCCTAACCAGCAAATCGTCTGGAACACGCTGTCACTGAAGTGGCTTAAGTACACCCTCCATTTTGACGACTTGGAACTGTCGCCCGTCAAGATGCAGAACGGCGAATACCGCTTCTTGTCGCACGATGAGGTGCTGCTGAAACTCTTCGATGAAGCCTATTCTCGTCTGGAGGCTGACAACAGGTTGCAGCCCATCCAGAACAAGTGGTTCTACCCTGAGCGTAAGGATAGTGGCATACCCTTCTGGATATGGCTCGTGGTGGGTGCCATGATTCTGTTGCTGCTGGCGGCCCTAGGCTACTATGCGCTCTATCGCTTCCGTGAGAAGAAGATGACGAATACTATTCGTCGCAGCAATAGCCGTCTGGCACATATCCTCAGCACGTGGCACGTTCATGTGTGGACCTTCAATGTGGAGAATAAGACCATCACGATATTCAATGAGAATGGCGAGATAGTGGCAGACAACCAGCCGCCCACCATCTTCTTCAATCGTATGCCGGCCGAGGATGTGAAACAACTCAGCAACGGCCTGTTGCAGTTGGCAGAAAGCCATCGGCAGAAGGTGAAGGTGGAGGTACACTCGAAACAGATGGATTCGGGCGAAGACAGGATTCTGTCTGTCGTCATGTCCGTCTTGCGACGCAACAAGAATGGCATGCCTACTGAACTTATCGGCACCTATAGCGATGTCACTGCCGACCGCCAGCGCCAGCAACAGGTCAAGGACACTATGCTGCGCTATCAGTCTGTCTTCCACTCTGCAATGGTCGACAGTATCGTCTATGACAGCAAGGGCTTCATGTATGACATGAACGAGAAGGCCGACAAGGCGTTCCCTGGCGGTAAGCAGGGTGCCCTCCAGAACCATGTCAACCTGCGCGACGTGCTGGGGCCTGATGTCTCGCTCGATACACTCCAGCCCACCTATCTCACCCGTATGTATGATTCGGGGCGCGACATGCGTGTATTCAACAAGGACCTGCATCGCCATCTGATGTACTATGAGTTGCAGCTCATGCCGCTACGCGACGACCAGGGCCGACTGCTGGACGTCTTCGGAACAGGTCGTGACGTGACGGAGGTTGTCAAGTCATACCAGCGTCTGCAGCACAATCTGGAGTTGCAGGAGCATGCCAACGAGGAGATGAGAAACTACTTCCGCAACCTTGATTTCGTGTTGCAGAACGGTGGCGTGCGCTTGGCTAAGTATTCGCCCGACACCCATACCTTGTTAATATATAGTGGTGTGGACCAGGGCAAGAACGAACTGACACAGACCCGTGCGCTGGCTTTCACTGCCGAGGACTCCAAGCGTCTCGCCCAGCGCATGCTGAACAGCATGGACAATCGGACACTGCAGCCACAGAAGGCTTCCTTCAATACGCTGATACGTACCAAGAAAGGCCTGCGACTCAGCATCCTGCTGTCGTTCATTCCCGTACTGGACGACCAGGGCAATGTCAAGGAGTATTTTGGCGTCTGTCGTGACATCAGCGAAATCAAGGCTACCGAGGATGAGCTGGCGAAGAAGAGTGCCAAGGCCCAAGAGATTGAAACGGTGAAGAATGCCTTCCTGCGCAATATGAGTTATGAGATTCGTACGCCCCTCAGCTCCGTTATTGGTTTTGCTGAACTCTTTGACTTGGAACATAGTAAGGAAGACGAGGGGTTGTTCATTGAACAGATCAAGAAGAACTCTGCCCACCTGCTGAAGCTCATCAACGATATCCTGTTCCTCTCCAGACTGGATGCGCGCATGATTGAATTCAAGCCGAAATCCATCGACTTCGCCACATTCTTTGAGGCGCGTTGTCAGTCTGTATGGCTGCGAGGACATCAAGAGGGCGTCGAGTTTGTGACAGACAATCCCTATAGTCAACTGGAGGTTGAAATTGACGACCAGAATCTGGGACTGGTCATTGACCAGATTATGGAGAATGCCACCGCACATACCACGTCGGGTATGGTGCGCGCCAGCTACGAATATACTGGCGAGGGCATCGCTATGGCTTTCCAGGATACAGGTAGCGGTATCTCTGAGGACCGCATGAAGCAAATCTTCGAACGCTTCGTGTCCAGTGGTGGTCATGGTACCGGACTGGGTCTAGCCATCTGCCACGAGATGACAGCGCAGATGGGTGGCAAGATTCGCATCAAGTCGGAGGTAGGCAAGGGTACCATCGTCTGGGTGAGCATTCCGTGTAAGTGTACTGAAATTGTCAGGAAATAGAAGAGGGGAGGAGATGAAGATGAAACGATCAGTATTATTGACTATTACAGCTTTGTTCCTTGCCGCTATTCCATTGGCTGGCAGTGCCAAAGACTATTATGGCTATACGGAGGAGAATCCTTTGGTTGTGGCTTGCGACTGGGACTTCCGTCCTTTTGAGTTCCTCGACAGCAATGGTGAGCCGGCAGGCTACAATGTGGAGGTCCTCGATGTCATTCTCGACAGGCTGGAGATTCCTCATAAGTTCGTCATGCAGGAGTGGCAGACGGCCAGCGACATGTTCTATAAGCACGAGGCTGACTTGTTGCATGCGCAGTCGTCCTACTTCTGGAATCGTCCGTTTATACAAACCAAGAAGTACATCAACTATTACACGATCTGTGCTGCCCGTCATGTCAGCACGCCACCCTTCCCAGGCATCAAGTCTTTAGGCAGAGGCGCCCGTGTGGTCGTCAAGAAGCACGACTATGCGGCACAGCGTATCAGCGAGCTTGACACCATTCCTTTCGATGTGCAGTATTTGTCGCCCAAGGAGGGTCTTACACATGTAAGGGCTGGTCAAAGCGACTATTACCTCTGGGGACAGGTGCCTCTTGAAAATAAGATTCAGGAGCTGGCAATGGACAGCATGGCTGTCGACGAGGTGACGGACATCCCTGCTGGAGAACTGCATATCATCGGCTACGAGCTGGATGTCATCGACGCCATCGACGACCAGTATACCCGTCTGGAACAGGCTGGCGACCTGCAACATATCTACGACAAATGGTTCCATCCGGAACGTGTTCACGACGATGCCTCTCCGCTGGCGCCATTCATCTTAATAGGTCTCGCTTTGGCGGGCATCATACTCTTCATTGCCGGACGACTGCTCTCTCTGCGTGTGCGTGCATCGGTACGTCGCAACTCAGAGTTGAACAGCATCATGGCCCAGACACTCGATATGGACGAATACTATGTGCTTGAGTACGACATCGTCCTTGGATATGTCAAGAATGTTCATGGCAATCTGTTGCCTGACTGGGGCATCTCCATCGAAGAGTTGATAGAGCGTGTTGCCCCTGAGGAGCGCGAAGAGTTCCGTGGACTGATAGAAAGTATGAAGCGTGGCAAGTGTGAGTCGTGGTTCGTGCAGCGACGCTATAATTCTGGTACCAGCGACGCTCCCCAGTGGAGGACCTTCATTGGTGGTGCCATCCTTGAGCGAGAGAACGGCATACCTCGTTATATTGTCCATACCGTCAAGGATATCACCAAGGAGATAGAGGATGAACAGCGTACCAAGGAATTGGCCGACAAGTACCTGAAGGTGTTTGAGACCAACATGATGGCTATGTCGTTCCACGATGCCAAGGGCTACCTCATCAATATGAACCAGCGCATGCGCGAGCTGCTGGAGATTACTGAGGAGCGTGAGCAGCATTTCCGTAATACCTCTTTCCTGGACGACCCATTCCTGAAGGCTTATGTCGAACAGGGCCGTCTCGACTCTCTCCACGTCTGCGGGCGTATACTCTATCCGGAATGGGGACTCGACAAGTATATTGAGACGCGTATCGTGCCCGTGAAAGACGATACGGGCGAGTTGGTCTACTATATCATCTCCTCTCGTGACGTTACTGCCGAGCGCGACATGTATATGAAACAGCGCGCACACGAGCGCCAGCTCAAGGAGACGCACAAGGCCATCAATAGCTACGAGCAGCAGCTGCGCTACTTGCTGGAGGAAAGCAACATGTATGTGTGGACCTTCAACCAGTATGAGCGCATCATCCGCTTTACGCGTAGCTTGCGACAGGCTGAGTATTCGGTGTCCCTGGAGGACTATCTGGCCGGTATGGACGAGGAACATCGTCCAGAGGCTGAGCGCGTGTTCCGTGAGCTGGTCTTGGAGGGTAAGCCCTTCAATGTCATCCACCAGTTTGACTACACGCCTGTTACCGACCGCCTGACGTGGTTTGCCATCAGTGGTATTCCTGTGCTGGGCGAGGACGGACGTCCCAAGGAGTATTTCGGACTGGTGCGTGACATCTCCGACCTGATGCTTGCCCAGAAGAAGCTGCGCGAGGAGACGGAACGTGCCGAAGACTCAGGCCGACTGAAGAGTGCCTTCCTGGCCAATATGACCCACGAGATACGTACGCCGCTGAACGCCATTGTGGGCTTCTCCGACCTGCTGCAGGTCATTGACAACGACGATGAGCGTAGGGAGTTCATCCGCATCATCCGCAGCAACTGCGACATGCTGCTGCGTCTCATCAACGACATTCTGGAGGCCAGCAGCATGGGCCAGACAATTCCGATTGACCCCATACCCATCGACCTGCCACCAGTCTTCGACGACATCTGTCAGACGCTGGAGCAGCGCGTGCAAGGCACTGGCGTGGAGTTCCAGAAAGACAATCCCTACGACTCACTGCCTGTGGTCATGGACAAGGGACGCCTGCAGCAGCTGCTGACCAACTTTGTCACCAATGCCGTGAAGTACACCACTGAGGGACATATCCGTGTGGGGTACCGCAAGGAGTCGCGCGACATTGACCGTCAGCGTCAGGATGGCCTCTGCTTCTACTGTGAAGACACGGGGGCAGGCATCCCCAAGGAGAAGCAGGCTGCCGTCTTCGAGCGTTTCGTCAAACTCAATGACTTCGTGCAGGGCACTGGTCTCGGACTTGCCATCTGCAAGGCTATCATCGACAGGTGTGGCGGCCGCATTGGCGTCACCTCTGAGGGCGAGGGTCATGGCTCCACCTTCTGGTTCTGGTTGCCCAACGAGATTGTCAAGAAATAATGCAGGAAAGATAAATAAAGAGAGGCTGCTCAAAGTGAACAACCTCTCTTTCCTTTTTCGGACATCAGCCGATTCTTCGACTAAAGATCGAAGTGGCGTTGCAATTTTCATTCTCCACTCCTCATTCTTCATAAAATGATGTTGATTAATTTGGAAGAATGAGAAATTGTGAGTATCTTTGCAGAAACTAAAAACGTTATGATTTAAGACATGAGCAACATAAAGCAATATAAAAATGCGGTGGATGTGATCAAGACTGCGATACTGCAGAGTCAGGCACGGGCTGCCAAGGCTGTCAACCAAGAGCAGTTGGCTCTATATTATGGTATCGGAAGGTATGTATCGGCAAACACCCGCAAGAAGAATTGGGGGCAAGGAGCTATCGAAGCTATCAGCAACCAATTGAAGCAGGAGCTACCAGGACTTCGCGGATTTTCTGCGCCAAGCTTACGTAAAATGAGAATCTTCTATGAAGAATGGAGTATGCTAGAACGTAATTCGTTCGTTCCAACGAACAAATTGGACTCCCTTCCTGATAAAATGTTCGTTGCAACGAACAAATTTACAGAAGTTAACACTAAATCGTCAGTTGTAACTGATGAAATAGAGCAGGCAATTGTTAATTCGGCAGTCACAACTGCCGAATTTGAAGACGATAGAGAAATTCGCCAATTACAATTGGCAAACATGCCCGACTTTCCTCTGCGTGAGTTCCTGAGCATTAGTTTCACACACCACATCGCTATTCTTGCAAAGGCAAAAGCCTACGATGAGCGTATCTTCTATATGAAGTATGCTGATTCCTACAAGCCTACTGTTGAGGAGCTTGAGAAGGCCATCAAGCAAGACCTCTATCACCATCAGGACAAGATGCCCAACAACTTCTTTGCAACCATCCCTGACTACAAGCAGACGTATCGTGCCATTCGGATGTTCAAGGATGA
>Ga0256407_10009418_pt1 | contig 13999 bp, 16 predicted proteins | sample RumenRJG_04DNA_FD_193489 | JGI IMG/M metagenome (GOLD analysis project Ga0256407, IMG submission 193489) | Bovine rumen microbial communities from Lethbridge, Alberta, Canada - RJG_04 | ecosystem: Host-associated > Mammals > Digestive system > Stomach > Rumen | place: Canada: Alberta... | reverse complement strand
CACGATCCACACTGACAACACAAAGGCTGTATTATGATGGAGCAAACTCTTTATATTTGAAAGCTTATACAACTACAGTTAACGGAACAACGATATACACTGGAGATGTTCATTCAAGTTCACATACAATAGTCTCGTATCCAGCATATAAAGTACGATCCTATAGCACGTCGTTTTCAAGCAATAAAAGAACCGTTGCATGCACGTGGAGGTGCAGCAAGTACATCTCAAAGAATGTTGTTGCTACCGGCGATTATACGCTGTCTTGTACATTTACTGCTGGTGGTGGAAATATCTATCCGGTTGTATAGGAGGTGATGAGATGAGGCTGATAAAACGCGGATTCTTGATTGCGACAGTGGCTTCGGCCAGCATTATTATGGCATCATGCTCCGCTTCTGCGGAGCATGAGACAGATGAGAGATCAGTGCGAGCTGAAACAGTCGAACAGGTTAATCTGCCGGATGATGGCGCTTTATATCTGAAAGATATTATTTGGCTTGATGAAGGCTGCGTCATTGATTTATCAAGAATAGAGTCCTTTCCGGTAATAATTCTAAACTATGACGAAAAAACCAGTGTTGCTTTTGAAAGTAAAGGAAAGCAAGACTCATATGAAATACCAACCACGGGAAGATATATGGTTTTTTCTATAGTGAACGGGGAACTGAGATGCATAAATGATGCCTTAGCAATTGAATATCCGGACGCTCCACACAGTGAGGTAATACTTCTTTAAGAAAAAGAGATGAATGAGGTGGTTAAGAAAAGAATCTATATAATCGGGCTTTTTGTTATAAGCTTTATATTTATTTCTATTGCCCTGATCCAAAACATTCGGCCCAAAAGCGCCATTGGCACCTACTGCACTGGAGAAGGCCTCTCGCGGGACGATGTTTATATCTCTCTTTTAAGCGACAATACCTTCTTGATTTACAGACAGCTCGAAACAGGGCTTTCCGGAAAGTTTGACTCCGAGGAATTTGAGAACCTTACGACGCTTACCTTTCAACTGGAAGACGGAAGACAATTACTGGCGACCTATGATAAACAAAACTCGCTTGTTTTCGTTGGAAAGTTTATAAATGACATTTCCTGTCCTCTTGAGTTTAAAAGAATAAGCAGCACGCCGATAAATATCAATGTCCTTGGAGATCCATAGAAATGAAGAATTATCCGAATGATACCGTTGATACCGTTGCGTGAGAAGAGCCTATTTTGTGAAAAGTGAAATCAATAAAAGAAAGCGAAGGTGATCAGATATGCGAAAAAAAATATTTCTTGTGATCGTAAGCATGGTAGCCTGTTTATTGGCTGCTTGTACGGCCACGAATAGCGATGCAAATAATTCAAGCATGTCGCAGGAGGCTTCTATGTCTAAGGGGGAGGCTTTGACAGAGGCTGAATTAATTACAGACAATAACCGTGGATTGATTGGTACAGTGATTACGAACACGGAAACAGCTGAAGCCCATTCACCTGATTATAACGAAAGCAATGAGCAGGGCGAAGAAGCGACTGCCACCATTCCAGAGAACACTATAATAACTGATGTGAAGGAGAACGTTTTAATCCCTGCGGCAATTACAGTCTTCATAGCAGAAGACAATACAACCCCGGAAGTGATAATGCCTAATGGAAGCTGTGCCGTTTTTGCACCTTCTGTAGGAGCAAAAGGCTGGATCTGCCAAAAAGGAGATGTTCTGCACTTTGCTTTTGAAAAATATACCTCCGAAGTATCAAACGAGCAGCCAATGGTTGTTGGAGTTGTCTATAATGGCACAATGCTTGAAGGGGAAACTATTAATGACATGCAGGGTGAGTATGTTTATACTGCCGACGATCAAGGCAGTTACGCAGTCTACGTTATTTCAGCGACATCAGATTACTTGTCATTAAAAGAAGGTGAAGTTTCCATAAAGTAACAAACAATATAAAAATGATACTTGTTTTTCCCCAGAAATGAATGACGAAAGGAGACAATTCATGCAGAGAAAAAGGAACTACATTGCAGCGATTTTAATGATGATGCTTCTTGTGAGCTTGTGCCACACGACAGTCTTTGCTGCGGGAGAAGAAGCTATAATCTCAGAAAAACAAACAAGCCATGAGTTGCTATATGTTGTTTATAATGCTGAAGGCGAGGTCGTTGAAGAGGGAACCGTTCCGGCTTCCGGAACAAGATATCACTGGAGCCCAAACATTACTTTAGACAACGGGTGGTATACCAGCTTCTTTAAACCCGGCAGAGAAGCGTTTTACGTGACAAATGGGACCTCTATGAATTTCTCATATACGTTAAACCGGTCAGCAAAGATCAAATGGCAGTATGTAAAGTGCACTTCTCCTGATGTTTCTACCGGTTCAACATGGAAGTCTGGTACAAAGACTGCGAAGAGCGGATCTATTGTAAAAACTGCAGACAGTACAAAATGGTATTATGTTGGCGTTACCAATGCGTCTTCCGACCCCATTACCATTACTTCTGTTGACTTCACTTTTTGAAAAAGGGAATAAAACCTTAGAACTATTTCAGCCAGAAGGAACATTCGAAGTATGAGACAAACGCCTGAGTCCTACCTCTTTTTAAACGAAAGAGGAGATTTACGGAGTAGTTTTGATTTTTTGAACAAACCTTTTAGAGCGCTCTTCTCATCTTCTGTGAGGCGATTGTACTGTATTCCAAATTGCTGACAAAAGAGATGTGCGAATTTGTCCAGCTGATCCCCGGATGAGCGCGCAATCCTAAAGATTTCTTTTTGCAGAGAGTGTGCCGGCGTTTCTCCCGGCGCACTTTCTGCGTCGTACTCGTGTGCTTTTCGGATGTCGTGCAGGATGACGTCCCATGCCCTGTGCGTGACATGGCAGAAAAAGTCTTCCTCATCGATCTGGGCGGCCTCCAACGTGTGCAGGATGCGGTCTCCCGCCGCCTCCGGATGCTCTTCAAGAATCACTGCCCTGGCTTCTTCCAAAGATGCATTCAGGTCCCGAAAGCGCATAGTTGCGATTCCGTCCACGTAAATCTCCGCGTCCGCCATCAGCTTTTCAAACTTCTCGTTGGTGGCGATCTCGCACAGAAGCCGGTTGTTGATCTTCCCGGATTTTAATAATGCAATCATTTCATCACTCAGGTGCAGGGAGGAAAGCTCTGCGTCCGGGTGATTTCTGTTTTCGGAAAGGCACAGGAGATAGTCGACGGAAACCTCGTAAAACCGGGCCAGCTTTATCAGGCTCCCATGGTTGATTTCTTTATAGTCGTCATTCTCATAACTGCTCAGTGCGGACGTGGAGATGCCGGTCTGCCTTGATAAATCTTCCAGCCTCAGGTGCCGCTCAAAGCGCAAATCCCGTAGCCGCTCCTGCAGGGTGATCTGTGTTTTCATGGAGAATCTCCTCTTCTGTTTTGCAGTCATTCTGAACCCTGTGTGTAATCATACAAGAGACAATCTACCTTCTTACTAACGTTCCCTGATCGCGGAAAAAGCCGCTTCCGTCCTCTTTTTTTGATTTTAAGGACATACGGGAGAGGGATCATTTTTGTGCCATAATGCAGTCAGTTCATCGATGGATCATTCCAATCGAATGACCGGACTGCATGGGATATGGTCCCCGGGGATGCAGCGCGAAGACGTCCGATTGATGCGGGAAGAGCGTGCCAGGGGGAGCAAAAACGCCGCTGGAAAGGCAGGGGCAGGAACGGCATGCGGGGCGCTCCGGCAGGAACTTTAGATGACAAAAAAAGTAAAACGAGATTTGCCTGCAAGTCTGAAGTTTTTCCGAACTGCACTTCAGTGCAGCCTGAAAACCGTGATGATACGTGCGGGCAGGAAGGGGCAGAAAGATAAAAATGAAAACCGTTTGCATGACGACAGAAACAACGATCCCGCCGTCACTACCGTTCCCGGAATCCCTGCTGGATATACCTGTCTGCAGCACCGCGAAGGTTCTTTATGCTAGAATCCTGGAAGAAGCGGTGAACTGCGGACTGACGGATGACGCCGGAAGGAAATATATTGTTTTGCCCATCTGGTCGATGGGCCTTGAAATCTCACGGAGCCACATGACGGTAAAGCGGATGCTGAAAGAACTGAAAGATGCCGGGCTCATCAGAAGGGTCCGGCAGGGAGCCGGGAAACCGAGCCGTACCTATGTGCTCCTCCCGGAGGCGGAGGTGAAGACGTGAACAACAGGATGAAAGAACTGGAAACGTTAAAAGAGGAACTGCGGCAGGGAGAAGAAAAACTCCGCCGCGCAGAGCATGAAGTAAAACGGTTGGAAGAAAAAAAGAAAACACTGACAAGGAAGGAACGGACGCACCGGCTCTGCACCCATGGCGCACTGCTTGACCGCTTTCTGCCTGACCCGGACCGGATGAGCGAAGAAGAAGTCCTGGCTGTTTTAAAGATTGCTTTTTCTGGGGAAGAAACGAAGCGAAAGATGGAAGAAATCATCGCAGGGAGGAAGGGTGAAATATCCCGAACTTTGTGAGGGCGCAACTATACACCACCTTGTGTGGTGCGTTGCGCCCTGCCGGGGGCCGGCTGCGCCAGGCGTGATGATTTCGAATGCTGCCAGGGCACTTCGAAATCACAAACAGAGGAGATGCCTCCCCTGCACCATCGTCCGATGGCTACCCCTCCCATGCACGGCCCTGTGCCTTTTACCTGCTTCCTTCATCTTGCAATCCCTTGCCGTAATGGTATGATAGGGATAGGCAGAGGGTAAACCTGACCAAAGCACAGCAGACAAGGCCCTGCTATTTAGAAAAATGATGAAACCGGAAAAGTGGCGACGTCGCCACTTTTTGAAAGGATGGATTGCAAATGAATGAGATGCTGACAACGCGCACGGAGTCAGAACGGCTCTATGAGAAGATTTCCGGACTGATCATATCCAGGAAAGCGGCGATTACGCAGACGGTCAATACGGCAATGCTCTTCCTTTATTGGGAGATTGGCGAAGTGATCTGTACGGACCTGCTTACCGGCACAAAAGCTGATTATGGAAGAAGGGTTGTTGAAGAGGTTTCCGAAAAACTGAAAGAAAACTACGGCCGAGGATTTGACAAATCCTCCGTGTTCAGGATGGTGAAGTTTTACCAGGAGTTTCCTGACCGGGGGAAAGTGGCGACACTGTCGCAACAATTGACCTGGTCCCACTTTGTCGAACTTCTTCCGATCGAGGACGGCCTGAAAAGAGATTTTTACGTCGCCATGTGCAGAAACGAAAACTGGAGCGTAAGGACGCTTCGGGAACGGAAGAACTCCATGCTCTATGAGCGGACAGCCATTTCGAGAAAGCCGGAAGAAACGATCAAACATGAAATCGAGCAGCTTGCCAAAAACGACCGGATGTCGCTTGACCTTTTCTACCGGGATCCGTACGTACTGGACTTCCTCGGACTGAAGGATACGTACAGCGAGAAGGACCTGGAGAACGCCATCCTCTCCGAACTTGAGAAGTTCATCCTGGAGATGGGATCGGACTTCGCGTTCCTTGCAAGGCAGAAACACTTTATCCTGGACGGGAAAGACTACTACATGGACCTGGTGTTCTTCCACCGCTCTCTGCGGCGGCTCGTCCTTGTGGAGCTGAAGCTCGGGGCCTTTGAGCCGGAGCATAAGGGACAGGTAGAACTGTACCTGCGATGGCTCAAAAAATATGAAATGAGAGACGGCGAGGATGAGCCGGTGGCGCTGATCCTGTGCGCGGAGAAATCGCGCGAGACCGTGGAACTGATGGAACTGGATGAGGGCAGCATCCACGTGGCGCAGTACCTGACAAAGATGCCGCCGAAGAAACTGCTGGAAGAAAAGCTTGCCGCGGCGATTGCAAACGCAAGGGAACAGCTGGGGCAGAGAACTTCGTAAACACCAGATGCCAATACAATTGAATATCATCCATTTTTACAGCAGGAATCCGTAAAAGGGTGCCTGCTTTTTTATGCCCGCCGGCACGAAGGCGGATTTCCCGGAGGTGCAGGAAGGAGGTGCCGCATGCCGTGCCCGCACTATGATATCGCGATCATAAAACGAAGCAAAGGAATGGGAGCCGTCAAATCCGCAGCATACCAGAGCGCGGAAAACATCTATTCCGAGTACGACCACAAAAAGTATTACAACCGCTCCAAAGAAAAGGAGCTTTTCCACAAGGAGATCCTCCTGCCCGCCCACGCCCCGCCGCAGTATGCGGACCGCAGCACGCTTTGGAACGCGGTGGAGAAGGAGGAAAAGCAGTGGAATGCCCAGGTCGCAAGAAGGATCGTCGTCCCGATCCCGCGCGAAGTCCCAAAGGAAAGACATGTGGAGATGATGCGGGAATACTGCATGAACGAGTTTGTTTTAAGGGGAATGATCGCGGACCTGGCGATTCACGATAAGGGCGACGGCAACCCGCACGCCCATATCCTCCTGACCATGCGTGCGATGGATGAGGACGGGAAATGGCTGCCCAAGGCAAAGAAGGTGTATGACCTGGACGCAGAGGGAAACCGCATCCGCCTCTCTTCCGGGAAAGGCTGGAAAAGCCACAAGGAAAGCACCGTGGACTGGGACGAGCCAGGAAACGCCGAGAGATGGAGGCAGGACTGGGCGGACCTTGCCAACCGGTATCTTGCGGAGGCGGGCAGGGAAGAACGTCTGGACCTGCGCTCCTACGAACGCCAGGGCATCGACCGGATCCCGGGTGTACACATGGGACCTGCCGCCTGGCACCTGGAAGGGCGCGGCGTCCGCACAAACGTCGGGGACCTGAACCGGGAAATCGGGAATGCGAACCGGCTCATGCAGTCCATCCGCCAGGCAGTCTTGCGCCTTCGGGCATGGATCGCAGAGCTTAAGGATAAGAAAAAGCAGCTGGCTGCCATGCCGGAAGAAGCAAGGGAGCCCGATCTCTCGCAGCTGCTTGTGCAGTACATGGACCTTCGGGGGAAGGAACGAAAGGCATGGGCCTCTGCCAAAGGGCGGCTTAAGGGAACCGTTGCGGACTTTGAGAAGGTGGAAGCCGTGCTCTCCTACCTGAAAGAAAAGGATATCCAGACAGTAGGAAGCCTCGACGCCCATCTGGAGGAGGTCCTTCAAAAAGCCGCAGGGATCCGGGAAGCCATGAGGAAGAAAGAGAAGCGGCTCCGGGAGATCGACATGATCCACAGCAAAACCCGCATCTGTGAAAAACACAAAGCGGTCAGCAGAGAATACGAATCTAGCCGCTGGAAGGGACGGCGCGAAAAGTTTGCCGCAGCACATGCGGAAGAACTGGAGGCTTACCGGAAAGCTGAGTATTACCTGAAGAAGCACTTTGAAGGCGGAAGCCTTGCGGAGCTTGCATCGGAAAAAAAGCGCCTGGAAAAGGAATGCGCAAAGGGCAGCGAAGCCCTGCAGGCCGTCCAAAAAGACGTAAAGGTGCTGGGCGATGTGCGCCGCTGGATCAATGCCGTCCTGCCGCCGGAGGAACGGCGGGAGCCGGGGAAGAAGCCCTCCGTCCGGGCAAGGCTCAGGACGGACCGGGAGCGCGGAAAGGCGGCGAAAACGAGCCGGGAGCACCGGGCAGGGAAATGGGAAACAGAAATATAGTAAAGCCCCGTACAGCTTTCCCGTGAAAGGAAATCAACAACACAGCCATACGGCTTTGTCCGGGGCAGGAAGCGTCCGTTTTTGTGGAGACACAGGCGGGCGCTTTTTTCATTTACAGGATACAGAGAGGAGGAACCAGATGAATCTGTTTGAAGCGGTAAAGGAATCGGTGACAGCGCGGCAGGCGGCGCAGAAATACGGGATCAGGGTCGGACGGAACGGGATGGCCTGCTGCCCGTTCCACGATGACAAGCACCCGAGCATGAAGATGGATGAGCGGTTTTACTGTTTTGGCTGCGGGGCATCCGGGGATGTGATTGACTTCGTGTCCCGCATGGAGGGCGTCGGGGCAAAGGAGGCCGCCCTGCGGCTTTCGCAAGAATACGGCATCCCTTACGGGGAAAAGGTCCCGCAGGGAAGGGGCCTGATCAAAAGAAGGCTGGAAACGGAGGAGCAGCGTTTTCGGCGGATGGAGAAGAAGTGCTTCCGCATCCTCTCCGACTACCGCCATCTCCTCTTAAAGTGGAAGGCCCAGGAAGCCCCGAAAACGCCGGAGGAGGAATGGAGCGAACACTTTACAGAGGCACTGATGCGGCTGGGGGTCGTAGAGTACCAGATGGACCTGCTTTTGTCGGGGGATCTTACCGAAAGGGCGGAATTTATCGCAGAACAGGGAAAGGAAGTGATGGCGCTTGAAAGAAGGATGGCAGAGCTTGCCGCCGGAGATAAGAAGGAAGGCGGAACGCGCCATGGACGCGCTGGAGCCGGACATGAGCGTTGAAGAAGTCCGCGGCCTGCTGGATGTGACCGAAAAAGGGTGCGTGAAAAACAGCATCCGCAACTGCCTGACCGTGCTGCAGAGGGACCCGCTCCTTAAGGGGGCCATTGCAAAGAACCTTTTGACGGAGCGTGTTGACATCGTAAAAGACATCGGCATCACAAGGAGCGGGAGCTGCATGACGGATACCGACATGAAGTACCTGCTCCTCTACCTGGAGGAAACCTATGGGCTGACCAACGAAAAGAAGGCAGGGCATGCCGTTTCGATTGCCGCCCATGAAAACAGCTACCACCCGGTGCAGGACTACCTGAATGCGCAGAAGTGGGACGGGACGGAGCGGATCCGGTGCTGCCTGCACCACTTCCTCGGGGCGGATACGGACGACTATACGTATGAGGTCTTCCGTCTCTTCCTCATGGGGGCGATCCACAGGGCCTTTGTCCCGGGAACCAAGTTCGACCTGATGCTCTGCCTTGTGGGAGGCCAGGGCGCGGGGAAATCCTCTTTTTTCCGTTTCCTGGCAGGCAATGACGAATGGTTTTCCGATGACCTGAGGAAGATCGACGATGACAACGTATACCGCAAGCTGCAGGGGCACTGGATCATCGAAATGTCGGAGATGCTGGCCACGGCAAACGCAAGGAGCCTGGAGGAGATCCGCGCGTTTTTAAGCCGCCAGAAGGAAAGCTACAAGATCCCCTATGAGACGCACCCGGAGGACAGGCCAAGGAAATGCGTCTTTGGCGGTACATCCAACACGGCGGACTTCCTCCCCCTTGACCGCACCGGCAACCGGCGCTTCCTGCCGGTCATGGTGCACAAGGAGCGGCAGGAAACCCATGTGCTTGCCGACGAGCAGGCCACGCGGGCCTATATCGGCCAGGTATGGGCAGAGGCCATGGTTTTATACAGGAAGGGCGGCCATGTCCTGCGGCTGTCCCCCGATATGGAGGAATATCTGAAAACGGTGCAGACGGCATTTATGCCGGAAGACACCAAGGCAGGGATGATCATTGGATACCTGGAGCGTTTCCGGGGGGATAAGGTCTGTTCCCGCCAGCTCTACAGGGAGGCGCTTCAAAAGCCCTTTGAGGATGCCCGGCAATGGGAGATCCGGGAGATCAACGACATCATGAACAACAGCGTGACCGGATGGAAGCCCTTCTTAAACCCGCGCTCCTTCGGGGAATACGGCAGGCAGAGGGGCTGGGAGCGGGAAACACCGGCAACGGGCCGCGGCAACAGGGATGAAAATACGGAGGATGGATTCGAGAAGGTGCCGGAAGAGATGGAGGTACCGTTTGAAAAAGAGCCGTAAAAGACAGCGCGTTGCCGACCCGGATGCCGGCGCGTTGCCGCCCCCGTTGCCGGGCAAAAGCCCGGAAATACGGCACTTTCCGGCTCCCTGACAACCAAAACAACACAAAAAAAGAAAAAGAAGTAAAAGAAATCAGATACGTCAGACAGGATGCTCTTAAAGGTCTTTTGAAGCCCGTTGCCGGGACTTCGTTGCCGGACATCCCTGCCTGGCTTTTTTTGCGGAAGGAGGAAGCGATGGAAAAGAAAAGGACACAGGTGCATGTGACTGCCATTTATGACGGCGGGCTGGATCCTACAGAGGCATTTGTTGGGCTGATCCGGGAGAGATACGGTTCAGAAAAACCAAAAAGTGTGATTGAGGAGTTAGAGGATACAGGTTATGATGGGGATGAGGTTCATAAGAGCCGCGTTCCGTCTGGATTGTGCGGGTAAACGGTTATGATGAACAGATTTGAATACGGGATGACAGGCGCAGGCCATGCAGAGATGTACCGGGCAGCGATCTACTGCCGGCTGTCCAAGGACGATGACCTGCAGGGCGAGAGCGCCAGCATCGCGAACCAGAGGGACATGCTGGAAAGCTACTGCCGGCGGCAGGGATGGGAGGTGATAAAAGTATACCAGGACGACGGTTTCACGGGCCTGAACATGAACCGTCCGGACCTGAAGAGGATGCTGGAGGATACGGTTTCCTGTTGCTGCATAACCATCCGAGTGGCGATGTAACGCCTTCCAGGGAGGATATCCAGACCACCAGGCGCTGTATTGAGGCCGGAAAGATCATGGATATCCCCTGTCTGGATCATGTGATAGTAGGGGGCGGCAACAGCGATTATTACAGCTTCCGGGAATCCGGAATGGTGGATTTCACCAGCGAAAAAATCTCCATGACAGCGGAGCAGATCCTGCGTGTCAATGAAAGCGATTCAACTTATAAAGGAGGAAAAGAGACAATGCCTGAGAACGGTAGAAAAGATGCTATGTTTGTTCCTGACTTCGTGAAGGAAGCCGAGGAGCAGATCGCCAAGGGAGTGAAGCTCCCGACACATGAAGAAGTAACGATCAAGTTCGGCAAGGGCCTGGCGGAGCCTTTCCAGTCGAAAGACGGCAGGGAGTTTATGAGGATCACGATCCCCAATCAGGATACGACGGACAAGACGCCCTGGGCAAGCTTTGTACTCCCCGCAAAGGCAGTTCATGAGAATCAGTACGGCAAAGGCCTCTGGGCGAAGATTCCGGCTGATGGCAGCACGGTGGTAACGAAGCCCACTCTTCAGGGGCAGGACGCAGCCGGAAAGAACATCTGGCAGGATGTGAAGACTCATGTCCCGAACACGGAGCTGAAGGCAATGGTGGAGGCCTACAAGACCAGAGCACCGCAGGAAAAGGCTGTAGAACACCGCGAATCCGCAAGGGATAAGCTGGATGCTCTGGCCAAAGAAACGGTCACAAAGGTCTCTCCGGAGAAGGCGAAGGCAAAGAGCAAGCCCAAGAAAGGACCGGAGCTGTAAGGCAAAGAGGCAGCAATTGCTGCCTCGTACATAGTAAAACGCCCCTAAATGGAACATTCAGAGGCGTTTAAATGCTTGTATTTATGCCCTATTTCATCGATGTCAGCTGATAGCCGTTCTTTTCAGCGTTTTTTCCTTTTTCTCCTGTCTGAACAAGCTGACCGCTTTGTTTATCATACCAGTAAAGCCCAGTCCAGGCCCAGGAAAACGCCGTGAGGACAAAGGTGATCTTCACACAATCGTAGGTGGTTCCGTTCACGGTAATGGTTTCTTCGCCGTTTTTTTCAGCGGCGAATTCGCCAAGACCCATTGCACCGCGATTGTTACCGGTACCGATTGAATAGAAGACGATCTGTTTTTCCTCCGATTCGATGAACGCAGGCATGGCCATTTCCATCATCTGGTACCACAAACCATCGCCGATCTTGAAGGTTTTTTCCTGTGCTTTTCCTTTGAAGGTTCCTGACAGTTTGATAATTCCGCCGTCCTTTTGCGCAATGAGATCCGTCTGGTCGGACGGCCTTTTATACAGCCAGCGCGTGCAGGACAGATTGCTCTCAACCTGGAAAACCTCTTCAGACCATACGGTCCCGTTCCTGAGTATGGTTTGTGAGATCTCGCCTTTGTACGCATAGCAGGACGCATCCACGCAACGGACTTCCGCGTCGCCGGACTTTTGATACTGTAGCTTTGACACATTACTGGGATAGGTATAGTCAGGCAAGGCATAGGATGAAATCGCTTTCTGTGAGAAGACGAGGTTGCCCTTCAGGAATACTTTTTCGATGAACTGGATGTTGGAGATGTCTTCTGCTGGATCTTTTTCAAGCAGAATCAGGTCTGCCTCCATGCCTTCCTTCACTAGCCCCTTACGTTTCTCGATCCCGAGGTGCTCAGCACCATTTCTGGTAGCAAGGACGATGGCTTGCATGGGAGTAAGCCCGGCTTCCACATAATAAGCCAGTTCCTTGTGCTCGATCTCGCCTGTCATGCTTTCAAGCATGTTATCCGTGCCCATGGCGATGGGAATGCCGGCGTCATATAGGACCTTGAGATTGTGCAGACTATGCGCCAATCTCGCTGGATCCTTTTCGTAAGTCATGGCGTTGACAGTGGGAACAAAGTGTGCCCCCGACTCTTTCCAAAGCGCGACGATCGGATCGTCCGGCCCGATATCCCGGTCCAGGATTCCATGCTCGATGCCGTAGATCCCGGATTCCAGCAGTTCCTTCACGTCGTCATAATAGAAAACATGTGCCGTAGCATTCAAGCCGTTTTCTTTGCCCTCGCGGATGATCTGCTGCATAAGAGTCTTATCGATCTTGCAAATGTTTCGCTTTTCATCAAAATACCAGTAGTCGCCTCCCTGATAGGTGAATTTCAGAAAATCTACACCAGCCTCTTTCAACTCCCGGATCCCTTCACTGACCTGCTCGGGAGTGGAAACCTCAATAGCCATTTCCGATTTTGCCCACAAGCTGTTTGACCCCAGGGTGCTGGCTGGATGCCCGCCAGGGGCCGTAAAGTTAGGGCCGACGATCAACAGTTCGGGCCCTGTGATCTCGCCAGATTTCAGCTTATCGCGCAGCTTGTAGATAAAATGCTTTGGCGCATCCAGATCCTTGATGGTGGTGACGCCGTATGGCAACACACCTTCGCTGAAGATTTGAGGGATCCTTTCGCGCATGAAAGCATCGCTCTCTTCTTCGTTACGGCAGCTGAATCCTCCCTGGATATGAATGTGGGAGTCAATCAGCCCCGGCATGAGCGTAAGACCGGTCCCGTCAATTACAGATGCTACAGCGTCTTCTATAGGGTCACTGCTGATCCTTTTAATGATCCCTCCACGAACGAGGACGTTCTGATGAAAGAGTTCACTGCCATCGCCGATAATAACATGAACGTCCCTAATCAGAAATCCGTCCGTCTTTTTCATCTTAGGACGTCTCAAGTATTTTATCAGTGCGAAAAGCACAACGGCAGTGCCAAACACCATCTGTATCCATCCGATCAGGGGAATTCCCAGAAATACAGGCATACGACTATCCTCCCTTTTCTCGGCTTAGTGGAATACTTTTTTGAAGTATTCCTCGAAAGAATCCTTCGGTGGGATCGCCATGCCCTGTTCGGCATCGGCAAGGATGAGGAGATGATCTCCCGGATGAATGTCAAATACGTCCCGGGCTTCTTTCGGAATGACGATCTGTCCTTTTGTTCCTACAGTCACAGTCCATGCATATTTCCCTTCTGGTCTTTCCATTTGAATTAACCTCCTGTTATGTTGACATACAAATCATACATTTCATACTATTGTTTGTCAATATGGAGTATGTACATAACGCCAAGGATTCACAAGTCTCTGGCGCTATATTAATGCCAATTTTTTAAGAAGGAGGATGCACGAATGAAACTTGTTATTGCCGAGAAGCCAAGTGTAGCCCAGTCTCTGGCCAGGGTGATTGGCGCAGACAAACGCAGGGACGGCTACCTGGAAGGCGGCGAATATCTGGTCAGCTGGTGTGTTGGCCATCTGGTTGAGCTTTCCGCGCCGGAGCGCTATGATGAGCGCTTTGCCAAGTGGCGGCTGGAAGACCTGCCGATCCTGCCGGAGCGCTGGCTGTATGAGGTTTCTCAGGCCACCAGGAAGCAGTATCAGATCCTGAAGTCTCTGATGGAACGCTCCGATGTGGAGAGCCTTGTCTGTGCCACTGATGCCGGGCGTGAAGGCGAACTGATCTTCCGGCTGGTATACAACCAGGCCCGATGTAAGAAACCCTTTGAACGGCTGTGGATCTCCAGCATGGAGGACGCAGCCA
>Ga0256407_10009414_pt1 | contig 14003 bp, 10 predicted proteins | sample RumenRJG_04DNA_FD_193489 | JGI IMG/M metagenome (GOLD analysis project Ga0256407, IMG submission 193489) | Bovine rumen microbial communities from Lethbridge, Alberta, Canada - RJG_04 | ecosystem: Host-associated > Mammals > Digestive system > Stomach > Rumen | place: Canada: Alberta... | reverse complement strand
TTCTGATTTTTTATTATCAATAAAACTTTTATTTTTTTTTTTATTCTTTATATCATCTTTATAATTATTACTTATTTGAGATTTATTTATATTTTTATAATTTTCAAGCATTTCATTTGGTGTAATAATTCGATTTTGCATATATAAATTATTATTATTATTATTTGATAAAGCCGCAGGTTTATTTTCTTTATAATTATCTTCTATATCATTTATTGATTGTTCTACTTTTCTTAAATCTTCATTTTTCATTTGATAATTATTTAGTTGATTGATGTTAAAAACATTATTTGAAATTTTTGTTTGTTGTTTTTTATTAATATATTTATCTACTGAATTAAAATAATTTATATTTGAAGAATTATTTATTTCTGATTTATTCAGATTTGAATTTTTTGGGACTACAATTTTATTTTCTTTTTGAAAATTAGTAATTATTTCATTTTTATTTTGTTTATTATTTTCAATACTATTAATATTATAATAATTATATTCAATATTATTATCAATATTTTTTAATAATTTTTGTTCTACTTTTGGATTTGATAATACCATCATACTTTTATTAATATTAATTTTATTTAAATTATTATCTTTTTTATCTTGATTTTCTTTATTGATATTATTTTTATTTTTTTTTTCAATATTTTTAATAATATTTGAATTGATTTCTTTTTGTAATCTTTGTTCCTCTTTTTTCCTTTTTTCAAATCCATTTATTGTAAAATCTCTTTTTTCTTTTTTTTCTTTTTCATTATTATTTATTTTATCTTCTAAACTATTTCTTCTAAAATTATTTTTTTCATTATTATTATCTAATTTAATATCTTTTCTCTCAATATTTTCATTTTTATCATTTTTATTATTTTGATTATTATTAAATTCAATTTCAACTTTTTTATTAACTAAATCATTATTTTTAACATTACATATAGTACAAAATGGATTAGTAATTAAATTAGTTTTACATTGACAAACTGGACAAATCCACTTTTCCGTATTTAATTCTAAATTTTTTTTTTTTTGATAATTCTCAATAAATAATTTATCTTCTTTATTTAATTGATTGACATTAATATTTTTTAAAATTTCATATTTTTCATTTAATAATAAAGTAATAGTTGAATTATTCCTACCACAATTAATACAAATATCATTATCATTAATATTTATTTTTTTACACCATTCACATTCCCATTCATTTTCTTTTATATTTACATTTGCAATTGCAATTAATTCTTTATCTTTATCATTTTCAATACTAAATTTAATCATTTTATTATAGAATTTTTCATTTATTTCAAAATCTAAAATATTATCTTCATTTTCTCCATAAATTAATGCAACTGGTTGATAATATCCTTTAATTAAATTTTCTATTAATTCTATCCATGATGAAAATTTTTTTATTAATTTATCATCATATATTACAAATTGTTTTAATTTTTTTTCATAAAATAAACAAATATAATGGTTTGACCAATATAAAAACATTCCTTTAAAATAAAATTTTTTATTCTGACATTTTTTAAATAATTTATTTAATTCAAATTCTTTTCCTATTAATGTATATAAATTACATAAATTTTCCATATTTGCATTTCCATTCCATCCTAAATTTAATATAAAATATTTTCCTATTGCCTTACATTCATATATTGTTTGCATTTTATTTTTACAAGTTTTACATTTTTGATTTCCATTTATTGAAAATAAAATTAAATTTCCTTTTAAATCATTAAAATTTTTTGCTTTTTTTATATTTTCAAATAATACATTAACATTTATTAAATGGATAAAATAGTTATTATCATATTTTATACATTTTTTTTTTTGACAATTATTACATAAATTATATTCTATTAAATTGATATAGAAAAGTTTATGAATAAGACAATTGTTTTTACATTCTTCATCAGAAACAGTGATTTTAGTTTCATTTGATATAATAAATGTATGAAGAATATTAAGTAAAAAATTTAATAATTCAATTGGATCTCCTTGTTCATTTAATTGAAATTGATTTTCTTTTTCAAACAAATTTGCTAATTCTTTTCTAAAAGATAATGGATTTAAAATATTTCCATTAATTTGTTGATTTTTATCTTTATTAATTTGTTGATAATAATTTATTATTGATGTTAATTCTATTATTAATTTAGGAGAATTTATTTTTAATTGAAGATTTATTAAATATTCTTTTAATTCAAAAAAATGAAATAGGGAATGAAAAACTACACTTACAAAACAATTATTTTCATGATTTTGATTTTCTATTTTAACTGGTTCAAAAATACTTTGTATAGAATTTTGTCTTAATAAATGAAATGATAAACTATTTTCATCATCATCATCATTATTTTTATTCCTTGACATATTTTATTTAATTATTTATCTTAAGTTAAAAGAAAGTGATAAAAAAAATTAAATAAAGATTATAATATATTTTTATTAATTATATTTAAATTCCATTTTTATAATTAAATATATAAAAATATATATTTTTTAATTATAACAGATTATTTTTTCTAGAATCAAAAATACTTTTAGAATTATTATTATCATTTGTTAAACTAACAAATTTAGTTTTCATATATTGAATAAATCTTTCTTGATAATCTGAGGGTGGAACACAACTCATTGTATTTGAACAATATCTTATTTTTTTAAATATATATTCAATAGTTTTTTTACAATTATAATTAGTTAAAATATCAATTATTCCAATATAATAAATTTCTTCATTATTTTCACTTTTAATTCCTCCATCTAAAAGAATATTAGAATTTTCTATATTAAAGTTATTATTTTCTAAATTGAAAGTATCTTCATCAATTAATGCTTTATTACTTTTTTTTAAACTAGTTGATATTTCTTCTAATTCAATTTCATTTGCTTTATTATAAATTTTATTTTCTTTATTAAAATTTAATCTATGTATTCCAACTAATAAAGAATAATCATTAAAATTACAATTTCTTAAAAAAATAGAATCCTCTTTTAATTGTTTAATAATATCATTTCTTAAATTATTTTCAATATAAAATAATTTTTTCATTCTATCTAAATCACAATCTTTTAATGAATATGAATATTTTCCATAAATTTTATTAATATCTTCATTATTATTTTCTTCTAAAACTCTTCTTCCAATTTTACTTCCTTTAATATCAAAAGTAACATGAATAGTATTTTTCGTTTCAAAAATATTAACCATAATAATAAAATAAACATAATTATAATTTTTTTTAACTTTTCTAATTAATTTATAACAACCAAAAAATTTTGGTAAATATGATTTTTTATATTTCATTAAATGATTATAATAAGAAGGTAAAATACTTTTTAAAGTTTTATATTCATCTTTTGAAATAGTTTTTAATATAAATTTACCATCTCTAGTATAATAAAAAAGTGATCCACTTCTCCCAGTTGAAAATAATTCTTCAATACTTGTTGAAGAACTTATAATCATTTCTGTAATAAATTCTTGAGGAGAAATACTTTGAATAAAATTTTCTTTTTCAAAACCATAAAATTTTCTAATATCATTAAAAATTATTCCAGCATATTCTTTTAATAAAAAACTTTCTTGTTTATCTTTTGATAAATTTATTGTTTGAATAGAATATGTTAAACTTGTTAAATATTGATTTATATCATTTATTTTATTTATATTTGGTGTTGATTCAACTGCAATTTGAATTCCCATTATTGTATTTAATAATATTTTAAATGAATAATCTGTTGTTTTTAATTTATTTTTTGGAATATTTGTTGGTAATTCTTTTTCTTTTTTTATTATATTATTATTCTTTTTTTCTATTTGTTTTTTTTTAACTTCTTTTAATGTTTTTTTTAAATAGTGATTTTCTATCCAAATATATGATTCTTCTATATTATATATTGATTTAGATACTTTTTTACAAAAATATTCTATACATTTAAATATGTATTTATATGATTTATATTGTTTTTTTTTTAGTTCATTATTTAGTCTATCATTTATTATTGGTTTTTTAAATTCTTTTTCTTTTTGGTTTGCATTATTATTTTGTTCATTTGAAAATGTATCACTTATTTTTTTTATTAATGTATTTTCTTCATTTCCTTTATTCAATGAGTTCATATTTGCAATAAAATCAGAATTATCATCTTCAATTATTTCAAAGTCACTATCATCACTTGAACTTTTTTCTTCAATATTAAATGTTTTATTGTCATTTATATAATTTTTTGATGTTTCAGATTTTTTACTTATTAATGAATTTTTACTATTTGATTTATGTTTAATTGGAAGTAATTCATCATCATCTTCTTTTTTTTCTTCATCAGAAATATAATCATTAATTTTCTTTTTTAAATTTTCAAAAAATAAATTTATATAATTTTCTTTTTTATTTAATTTTGTCCTTATAACTGAAATAAACTTATTACTTTTTAAAATATTATTACCTGTATTAATTATATTATCTTTTTTTTCATCTACATCACTATCTGAATCATTTTCACTTAAATCACTTTCTACATTATCATTACTTAAATTATCAAATAAATTTCTCATTGAAAATTGATTAAATTTTGCATATTTCATAAATTCATTATCATATTTTTTTAATTCTTTTTGCATATTATTTATTATATTTCTTAAATTATTTAATAAATTATTTGGTTCAAAATTTTTATAATCATTTCCCTTTTTTATTTCAAGATTAATAATTTTTACTATTTCAGTATTATAATTAAATAAAACATTGATTAAATTTTTTATATATTGATGTATAAATAAAATAAATTCATTACTATCATTTTTAAAATAATCAATCCAAGATAAAATTTCTGGTTTATCATTATAAATAGACTTAAAATCTTCATATGTAAAATATTCTCTATTATTTGATATTTTATTAAATAAAATTGAAATATCTTCATCATTAAATAAATCATTTTGTAATCCAGGATTAACTTTTTTTACAGCACCAATTATTAATTGAATATATTTTTTAAAATCATTTAACCTTATAATTCCAGTATTAGAAAAATCCATTAATTTACAAGTTACTTTACATCTTTCAATCTTATCTCCATAATGATATATATCAATATATTTTAAATATTCTAATAATGTAATATAATCTTTATTTGATGAAAAAACTTCAAAAATTCTATTTGCAAAATTATTTGCAATATCAGTTCCAAATATTCCTAATAATTTAGGAAAATTTTCTAATATTACATTACCATTTGAAACATTTGAAAAATCATAAAAACTATTTTTTTTAATATTAATTTTTTTTATTCTTACAGATTTGTATAATATAATTTTTCTTGTTGAGATAATCTTAAACGAAGTAGATTTTGATTTTGGATTAATTTTTATATTTTTTTATTTTTTTTTTTTCCTCCACATGCAAACATTTTTATTTTTTTTTTTAATATTATCGTTATTAAATCTAAAATTTTAAATAACATATATTATCACATAATTATTTGATAAACATTTTTTATTTTTTTATTTTATTTTGATGAAATCTAAAAAACTATATCTTATAATATTACATATTTAATAATCTTTTTATTTTTTTAAAAAAAAAAATTTAAAAAAAAAGTCATTATTTTCTAAAATGAAAATAATAAAAGAATTAGATTATTTATCATATAAAGCCCATTTAACATTTAATGAAAAAGGAGACAAAAGATATAAAACAATATTTGGAGGAACATTAAGTTTAATATCAATAATAATATCATTTGCATTCATATGTTATTTCTTATTAAAATTAATTAATAATGAAGATGCAACAGTTATTTTTAATGAAGAAAGAGATTCAAAAATTAGTATAACATATTTTAATCTTCTTCCTTTAATGCTTAGATTAAGTGATGAATATTCAATTCCAATTAATAATAATAATATATATAATATAACTTTATTAGTTTGGTATAGTTATTTTGATGAAAAAAATAAATTAATTCAAAATTATGATGAAATTATTGTTGAAAAATGTGATATAAATATTCATTTTGGAGAATATAAACAATACTTTTATAATATCCAAGATTTAGATACTTATTTTTGTCCTAAACAAAGATTAAATAATCAAACTTTATTTGGTATATATGGTGAACAAAATGAATATAAATATTATATGTTTTATATATCAAAATGTAATAATAATACAAATAATAATTTATGTTTAAATAATGAATTTATTGATTCATATTTATCAAGTGCTTTTTTAGATATTAAATACTTATCTTATTCATTAGATTCATATAAATCTAAAAATCAAGAAAATTTAATTGTTATAAGTGATAGATTTCAAGTTTCTTCTACAGTTTATAAAAGAATTTGGTTATATTTTACAAAAATAAAATATTTAATTGATAATGGTTTATTTTTAACTTCTAATGAATATAAATATTTTCATCGGTTTGATTATTTAAGAATTGATGTTGATTTAAGAAATATTTCTTTAAATATTATACCAAATTCATTCCTATCATTAACTATATTAAATAGTGGTAATGTTGATTTTTATCAGAGAATATCTTTAAAAATTCAAGATTATTTAGCAACAATTGGAGGAATTATTAAGGCAATTACTTTTATTTGTCAATGTTTAAATTATTTTAATGCTAGTAATTCATTTTATTGTAAATTAATTAAAGATTTTTTAATTGAAAATCATATTAAAAAAATAAATATTAGAATGAGTGAAAATAATATAAATAGTAGAACTTTTAATATTTTAGATAAATCTGAAGGTTATTTATTTAAATCACCAACTACACAATTTAAAGCAAAAACTTTTAAAATTAAAAGTCAAAATTTGGATGATTATAAAAAATCCAATTCTCCTATTTTAGATACTTTGAAAGAAAAAGAACTTTTTGATAAGAAATTAAGAACTAATTTTTTACCTTTATTATTTAGTACAAAAAGTTATCAAGATAAAAAAGAAATGCTTTGGTATATTAAAAATATAAATAAAAGATTAAATGTAATTAATGTGTTAAATATGCTTGAACAAGTAGAAAAAATAAAAAAAGAAATATTTATATATAATGTTGAAAAAAATAAAAATAATAGTTTACTTCCTATTAATGATAAATATAGACTTTGTGTTAAGAATAATTTTATCTCTGATAGGGAAAATTATAATAAATTTCAAAAAATGACTTTTGATTTCAAAAATTAATTAAAAAGAATATAAATTCTATGTGTATATCTTTTTTTATATATAAAAATTTTATTCTATTTAAAAATTATATTAATAATTGATTTTTAAAAAATATAATTGTTTTATATTTATATAATAGTAATAAAAAAATATAATTATAAGAAAATGTTTTTTTCAAAAGTAAAATTATAAAATAAAAAAATAGGATATATTAATTAAAAATAATTAAATTTTATTTATTTATCTATATATAATATTTACTTAAAATAAATAGTTTGCATTCTTTGAATATTATAATCAATTAAATAATTTTCATCTTCAAGAATTTTTCCATTAAAAATTAATTGATATTTAATATCTTTTTCAAGATTTAATCTATTAATTATTTCATCTCTAATATATTGAATTTGTTCAGCAATATTTATAGATAAAACATTTTTATTTTTTTTTTCATAATAATCAACAAATAAAACAGGAAAATAAAATCCTCTTAAAAATATAATTCCTTTTGGTCTAATATAGTAATCTTTTAATTGTTTATCATCATTATTTAATTTATAAACTAAATAAAGTAATTCTTGATATTCTTTTTTAACCATAAAATTTTTTTCAATTAATAATTTTAATTCACCAATTGTCATTTCAGGAAAAACTTCTAATTCTTTAACAATATGATTATAAGTTTGAATAACAATAGAAAATTTTTTATTTGCCTCAACATCTTTCCTTAATGACATATTATATTATTAAAAAATTAAAATAAATTAATAAATAAAAATTTAAATATTTTTTTTAAATAATAAATTATTTACAAATAATAAAATAATACAAATAACTTTAATTTATATTTTATATTTGTTAGAATTATCAATATAAATTTTTTTAACTCTCCCAACTCTGTGACAACCAGAAGTCATATATTTTTTTTTAACAGACAATAATTGAGTAGATTCTAAATTTTCAAGAAGAAAAGAAATATCCCCATAACATTGTCTATAAGACAAAGCATTATTTCTATAATTAATAATAAAATCATTAGCTCCTTCATCTAATAAAGAAATATCATTATTATTTCTATATTTAAAAATTATATAACAAACTGTATTTGCAATTTCACTTGGTTTATATTTTAAACTTCTATAATCTAAAAGAAATAATTCTAATAAATATTTTCCTAAAAAAAATTCCTGTGTATTAAAATTTAAAAGTGAAGATATAATCTCATAAAAATTATTTGATGTTGGTATAGTAACATTAAATTCTAACATTTTAAGCATTTCAAGTTCTAAATTAATAATATCTTTTTTTTCATATGAACTTTCTGTAATATAAACAAAATCAAAAACTTCAGGAGAATAAATTTCTTCATATTTACATGAAATAAGCATTGATGTAACTCCTAATAATTGCAGTCTTCCTCTCTTCATTTGTTTTTCTGATAAATATCTATCAATTAACCATACTGTTAAAAATAAAGTATCTGATTTTAATTTGAATTTAAAATGAACATCTATTATCCAATCTATTAACATTGCTCTCATTTTTTCATTTATATCTGGTTGATTTTCCATGTACCCAAATAAATTTTTTAATTCTTTTTCTTCATTTAATAAATTTTGATACATTTCTAAAAGATATTCATTGTTTACTTGAGGGTCATTTTGTTTTATTGAATTTAATGACATTTTTTTAATATAAAAATTAGTTTTTTTTTTAATTTAAATATAAATATTTAATTAATTTCAATTAATAATAATATTTTATTTTTATTTCAATAAAAAATTTTTTATAAATAAAAAAATTAATAAAATGATTCATAAAGATGAAGAAGAAGAAGATTCATGGGGATTTTTAAACATATTAGAAACAAATTCAAATGTAAATAAAGATTTATATGAATTTAACCCATTTTATGATCCAAAAAGTCCTTTTATTTTAACCATTGAAGTAACAGAAAAAGGAATGTTTATTTTATTAAGAAATGGATTAATAATAAAATTAACAAGTGATTCAAAAAAAATAGATTCAGTATATTCAAATTCAAAATTAAATAATACTATATCAATAGGAACAAAAATTATTGATATTTCATGTGGAAAAGAACATATATTAGCAAGAGGAAGAGATTGTAGAGTTTATTCATGGGGAATAAATAGTTATGGTCAATTAGGAATTGAGAAAAAAATAGAAAAATTAGGTCCAAATGCAGAAATTAATAAACCAACTGAAATTGAAGAATTAAGTAATAGGAAAATTAATCAAATTTTTACTTTTGATTATACATCTTTTTGTATTGATCCTATTAATGATGTTTATGGTTTTGGAAAAGTAATTTTTATTTTAATTTTTTATTTTTTTAGAATGAACAAGGATTGATTAATTTTAATATTCCTGATATTAAAATTCCAATTCCTATTAAAGCTGATTTTACTTTAGATAAAGGAAAAAATTTTACTTTTACTTTATTTAAAGGTGATAATTGTAAATATATTAATGAAATGTATCTTCCTGAAAAAACTTTAGAACATTCTATTAATTCTAATACAAATGAAATAAATGAAGATAATAAATTAAGATATAATATTATTCAATTAAAAAAAAAATTAGATGGTTTAAAAAAAGTAAGAACTACAATTGATGATTATCAAGATTTAATAAAAAATATAAGAGAATTAATAAAAAAATTTGGTGGTAATTCCAAAAAAAAAGAAAAAATAAAATATTATCCTAAAACAACAAGAAATAATATTTCAATTCAAAATTTTGATAAAGGAATAGAATATGTTCAAGATAAAAAAAATAATATGTCATCAAATGATTATTTAGATAATTATTTAAATGAATTAGATGGTAGAATTTATATAAATAAAACAAAACAAGAAGAAAATAATTATAAATTAAATAATGTACAATTATATTCAAAAAATATACCTCAAATAGGAACATTATTTGAAAGAGTAAGTTCAGAACTTCAAATAAGAAAAAATAAATATTTTGAAGCAATAAGAAAAGGAGATGAAGAAATAAAAGAATTTGAAAGAATTGATAGTAAAAATTATGAATATGTACATGTTTTTGAAGAAGTTATAAATGATATTAATAATAAAATTAGTCATTTAGTTGATAAAGATACTTTAGAAGAAGCAGAAAATATAAGAGATAAATGCTTTTCTGAATTTCAAAATTTTAATCAAAATATTTTAAATGAAATTACTATTTCTAATCTTGATATTCAGAAAGCTGTTAATATCTCTTTAGATGAATTTATTCAAATTTCTTCCAGTAATTTACTTAAGTTAACTGAGAAAATTAAAAATTTAAAAATTCATTCTTTGAAAAATTCTATTGGGAGAAATGTTTTAGATATGTTTGATAAAGATATTATTTTAGCTCATCAAAATAATTATCTTCTTTCTTTTATTCTTGATAAATTAGCAAATCCTGTTTATTTTAAAACATTAGAAAAAGGAATATCCAATGTTAATTTTAAAGACTTTAATAAACAGCAACATAAAATTTATGAATATAAAAATCAAAACAGCAATTAAAAAAAAGCCAAAAGATGATTTTAATTATTTAAAATAAATAAAAAAATAAATTTTTTTTGAATAAAATAAAATAAATAAAAAAATTAAAAAATAAATAAAAAAAAAATGACAACAACATCTCTATCAAAAAAACTAATAATCCCAATATCAATTCTATCAACAGGATACATATTTTACAATCCCTTAATGGAAAAAATATCTCATTCTTTATCAGAACACAATCAAAATTATATATATCGTAAAATGCCAAAAAGAATATTTTTAATACGTCATGGTGAATCAATAGGAAATATAAATCGTCATTCATATGAAAAAATACCAGATAATAGAATTTTTTTAACAGAAAAGGGAAAAAAACAAGCAAAAGATTTAGGAAAAAATTTAAAAAAAATAATAAAAGATGAATCAATTAAATTTTATATTTCAACACATTTAAGATCAAGACAAACTTATTATTATATTTTAGAAAGTTTTAAAGAAAATAAAAAAAAAACTTTTTATGATCATAGATTAAGAGAACAAGAATTTGGTAATTTAACTTTTTATGATATTCCAACTCATTTAATGAGATTATGGATAGGGAAATTTTATTATAGATTTAATTCAGGAGAAAATGGAGCTGATGTTATTGAAAGATTAAATTCTTTTTATAATGATTTAATTAAAAATACTGAATTTGATAAAGAAAAATATGATAATTATATTTTTATTTTTCATAGTATTGTTATGAAATTAATGCTTAAGTTTTTAACTAAAATGAGTATTGAAGATTATCAACAATTGAAAACTCCTTTAAATTGTGGGTTTTGGATACTTGAAAAGGATTTTAAAAATAGATGTTATAAGTTGAAAAAAAATAATGAATATTTTCATTAAAGGTTTTTTTTCTGGAGGTTTTTATTTAAATTGATGATTTTAATTATTATATTTTTTTAAATTTGAATTTTTTTTTCTTTGTGATGTTGTTTTTAAATTTAAAGTAAGAAATAAAGTTTAATTTTATTATTAGGAATTTTAAATATTATTATTTTTTTGTAATAATAAAATTAATTTATTGAATTATGATATATTTAATATAATGGAAAAATTACTTATCCTTTTTTATTTATAAATAAATGTATAAAATATTATAAAATTTAGGAAACTATTTTAAATATTTTTTTTTTTTTGTACTTATATTTTATATATATATGTTAAAAAATTACTTTATATATTATTAAAATTTAATTCAATAATAAATGAATGACTTTTATCGTTCTGAAGTTCGATTAATAGTTTCAAATTCATTAGATAATGATGAAGAAAATATAATTACATTACCAAATAAACAAATTTATTTGAGCTTCAGAAAAGAAATGATACAATATTTAAAAAAAGTATGTGAGTCCCTTATTTCTCAAATAGATGATCAATTAGAAATATTTTATTTAAGTGCACAATATTTAGATATAATATCATTAAAGAATAGAATAACAATTAAAATAAGTTCAAACAGAAAAATGATGGTATTAGCATCATTTATTATTTCTCTTAAATTTGTAGGTAATTTTGATATTTATGAAAGAATAATAAAAAGAACAATAAGACAAGAATTTATCAATTATTCAAATTTCGAAGCACGTTGTATGTATTTATTAGATTATAATTTAATTTATACTACAGTTTTTAATTATTTAAATATGATATTATATGATTCAAATCCAAAAATTTTATATACTTGTAAATCAATATTATATTCATTTATCGAAAATGAATCATTTATAAATTATAATCCTTTTTCAATTGCTATTTCAATTTATAAATATAGTCGTCAAATAACTGGATTATACAGAAATAATTTTTATAATAAATATTTTAATGAAAATAATATTGAAGAAATAGAAAATTTAATTAAAGAAGAATTTAAAGAAATAAATAATTGTTATAGTAGAAATAATTCAAGTGAAGAAGATATGCAAACTATGTCTTCTACAATGGATGAAAGAAGATATAAACAAAAATATTCTATTTCAAATAAAAAAAATATTTCTTGTAAAAGAATTGTTTTCAATGATAAAAAAAGTAATATAAGTAATTCTCCAATTTTAAATGTTAAAAAAGATAATAATATAATAACTAATAATATTTTATTTTCAAAAAAGAGAAATAATAGTTCAAATAATATTTTAAATAATAATATAATATATGAATTTAATTCAATAAATAGAAGAATGAAATTTAATACATCAAATCGAATTGGAATTTCATTAAAACAAGTTTCAAATTTACCTTTTGAAAAATTAGCAAAATTATCAATAAGATATTTGAAAACAGAGAAATAAAAAATATATACATATAAAAAAAATAAATAGTATTAATTTATTTTATTTTTTTTTTGGTTTTATATAAACAAATTTTTTTTAAAAAAATAATAAAAATTTAATAAAAAAATCAATTAGTCGGAACCATTTCAGTACCTTTAATAATACTAGTTTTAATTTCAGGTTCATCATAAAATTGATTAACATTAATTTCATGTTCATTAATTGTTTTAACTTTTGTTTCATGTTGAATTTCCATATTTTCATTTAATATATTTTCTTTTGGTATAGATAAATTTTTTTCAAAACTCTCTAAAATACTATTTTTAATTTCACAATGTGATTGAGTCATTAATAATAATTTTGCCAATTTTTGTAAATATTTTTTTTGTAATAATTCAATTTCTTGATATTGTTGTTTTATTTTTTCTTCTAAATCTATATCTATATCATTCTGATGTTGTAAAATTGTGTCTCCTAAATATTTATCCCAAGTTGCTCTTTCTACATCAAATTCTAATTTGTATTGTGGATTTAAATTCAAATTTATTTTTTTATTTTTGAATTTTTTTAATGCATCTAATTTCTTTTTTCCATCTACGATTGGCACATTTGGTCCACAACAAGACATTTATTTTTATTTATAATATAATTTATATTAAGTTTTTTATTTGAATTTGGATTTATTAATTTTTTTAGTATTTTTATATATTTTTTAAAGTATATGGGAAAAAAGAAAATGATTCTATAAAAATAAAGAATTGATTAATAATATTAAATAATTAATATATAATTATAAATAAAAAATATTAAATTTAATAATTGAATATTAAATGGAAAAAATGATTTGAATAAATAAGGAAAAGAGTAGAGAATCTTTTAATATTAAATATTACTATTATTTCTTATTTATATATATAATTAAAAATTTATTAAATGAAAAAAAAAAAAAAAAAAAAAAAAAACAATAT
>Ga0256407_10009413_pt1 | contig 14004 bp, 9 predicted proteins | sample RumenRJG_04DNA_FD_193489 | JGI IMG/M metagenome (GOLD analysis project Ga0256407, IMG submission 193489) | Bovine rumen microbial communities from Lethbridge, Alberta, Canada - RJG_04 | ecosystem: Host-associated > Mammals > Digestive system > Stomach > Rumen | place: Canada: Alberta | collected... | reverse complement strand
AACTGGGTATGCTGGCCATCTGGCCGTTCGGCACGAAAGTGAAATGGAAACCATCACAACCAGGCTGTCTGAGCATCTTCATGAATGTGCTGTGGTTCTTCGTTGGCGGCATCTGGATATGGCTCACCCACATCTTCTACGGTCTCATATTCTGCATCACCATCATCGGCATCCCGTTCGGAAGGATGCACTTCCGACTGGCAAAGCTGGCCCTGTCACCTTTCGGGAAAGAATTAGGCTAACGCCTCAATGTTTAACCGAGTTTAATAAATTGTCAGCATTGTTTAAGCGAGTTTAAATTCCGTGCCAGTTTGACTTCAGCGATTGTCATTCTGGCACGGATTCTTTCCATAGGCATGTACTTTGCTTATCTGTTAGTGAAAGCCGAAGCGAAAGCCGAGGCGATCAGAACAAATAAGTTAAACTAAAAGTATAATTAGGAGGTATTGATTATGTTGAACGGATTAATGAAAAGCAATGGTTGGTTCCCAACGATGTTTGATGATTTCTTTAACACTGATTTCATGCCTCGTGCCAACAGTACAGCACCCGCAGTCAATGTCAAGGAGAGTGAGAAGGAGTATACAATGGAACTTGCAGCTCCAGGCATCAAAAAAGAATATTGCCGCGTAGCAATCAATGACGAGGGCAACCTCACTATCGCCATTGAGAACAAACAGGAACACAAGCATGAGGACAAGCACCATCACTATCTGCGCCGTGAGTTCAGCTACTCAAACTACGAACAGAACTACGTGCTGCCAGACGATGTGGTGAAAGACCAGATTTCTGCCAAGGTCGAGGACGGCATCCTGACCATCACCATGCCGAAGACCGAACCGAAGGAGAAAGTCACCAAGGCTATTGAGGTCTCATAACATGCTGACTCAAAACACAAATCAAAGCCTGACTTGCATTTGCAGGTCGGGCTTCTTTTTATGCCAATGACATCATTTCCACGTCCATCCCCATTTGGACGGAAGCGGAAACAAGAGTCATTAAAAGTAAAAGCTTGATAACTAGTTAAATCTTGAATATCTGCATGTGGATGCTGATATTCTCATTGTGTTCATGCAAGACGTTCTGAAGCTGGTGTACATATGGAATCTGAACGTTGTGGAACACAGGAATATTATGGCTTCCATCTGGTATTGAATCTTGCAAATTTTTGCGTCGATTTTGCGTCGATTTTCGACCCTAAAAGTTGGTCTCAGACCAAAAAGTTGGAACTTGTCCTCTTTAAATTGAAATTCCGAGAACCCCTTTATTTACTGGGATTCTCGGAAATTTCCTTTGTTTTCTTGCTTGGGTGCCCGGACGGACTCGAACCGTCGACATTCAGAACCACAATCTGACGCTCTAACCAACTGAACTACGGGCACCATCTGAATTGCGGGTGCAAAGGTAGTCATTTTCTGCGAAACTACCAAACATTTCCTCGTTTTTTTTCTAAAAACCCGAAAATTATCATCAAATAGGCCATCATTTCTATAAACTATCATAAATATTAGGTGTAAATATACAATATATGCTGCAAAAACAGTAATTTTGCCCCGATTTTCAACACAGCCTAAAAAACAGGCTTATTATAGACCAAATTAAAAATTCAAATGAAGAAAAGACATATCATCCTGCCATTGCTGTGTATATGCACGACAATGGTAGCGCAGAACAAGGACACACATAATCATGCAGAAGATTCAACAGATATATTTTTCCGTCACCTTAACCTCAACGAAGTGACGGTAACAGGCGTTACTGGCGACACAAAGCTGAAGCATGCAACAGTTCCTGTAAGCATCATCGCACCACAATTGCTTCGGTCGAAGGCAGCTACCAATATCATCGATGCCATCAGTCATCAGCCAGGAATAAGTCAGCTGACCACAGGAGGAAGCATCTCAAAGCCTATCATACGCGGACTGGGATACAACCGCGTGGTAGTGATGAGCGAGGGAGTTCGCCAGGAGGGACAACAATGGGGTGATGAGCATGGCGTGGAGGTAGACGGTAGCAGCATCAACTCGGTAGAGATACTCAAGGGCCCTGCCTCGCTGATGTACGGCTCCGACGCAATGGCAGGAGTAGTAATACTGCATCCCCAGGCCACTCTGCCGGAAGGCGAGATGAAAGCCAATGTAAGTACAGAGTATCAGACCAACAACGGACTCTTCGCCTATAACCTCTCGATGGCCGGAAATCAGAAGGGATTCGTATGGAATGCCCGATTTAGCGATAAGATGGCACACGCATATAAGAACAAATATGACGGCTATGTGCCAGGATCGCAGTTCCGCGAGAGAGCCGGAAGACTGATGCTGGGAGTAAACAAGTCATGGGGCCACTCACGACTGACATGGACATCATATCACCTTACACCTGGCATCGTAGAGGGAGAACGCGACCCAGAGACGGGAGAACTGGTATGCAACACAGATAATGTGAAGACCTACTCAAAGGCCCTACCCTTCCAAGAGGTTAAGCACTACAAACTGGTATGGGATAACTCGCTGAATCTCTCCACAGGATATCTTAAGGCCATCATCGGCTATCAGCAGAACCGCCGTAAGGAGTATGAAGAGAGTGAGGATGAATACGAATTGTTTTTCAAGCTCCACACCCTCACCTACGACCTCCGCTATGTCACTAATCAATGGAACGGATGGAAACTGTCGACAGGTATCGGCGGTATGTATCAGAAATCAGGCAACGAGGGTGAGGAATATCTGATTCCCGACTACCGTCTCTTCGATTTCGGCATATATGCTACAGCAACGAAATCACTTGGCGACAGATGGACTCTTAACGGAGGTGTGCGTTACGATCACCGCAGGATGCATGGTGACGAGCTCATTGAAGACGGAGACCTGCGCTTTACGGATTTCTCACGCCACTTCAATGGATTAACGGGTAGTATAGGTGCCGTATGCAATATCAACGAGCACTTTAATCTGCGTCTGAATGTGGCACGCGGGTTCCGTACACCGAATATGAGTGAGCTGGCATCAAACGGAGTTCATGAGGGAAGCATCCGCTATGAGTTGGGCAACCAGCAACTGAAGGCAGAATACAGTCTTCAGGTCGACTTAGGTCTGGATTTCACCTCCCGCTACGTATCGGCACAGCTGGCACTCTTTGCCAACCGCATCGACAATTACATCTTCACCCATCGCTTGCCTGAGGAGATTGAAGAGGGATATCTTACCTATGCCTATACCCAGGGCGATGCCCGTCTGCTGGGTTTCGAGGCAGGAGTAGACTTCCATCCCGTTCACTCAGTACATTTCTCGAATACATTCTCATTTGTTGATGCCCAGCAGATGCACGCTTCATCCGACACGAAGTATCTGCCATTCACTCCAGCACCACGATGGACCTCAGAACTGAAATGGGAGCTCTTCCACCATTCACATAGTACCGTGAATCACCATCACAACTCTAACAGCATCCATCGCTCGCTACTCAACAACCTCTATATCGCAGCAGGCCTGGAGTGTTATCTGAAACAATCTCACATATATAGCGCCGACGATACAGAGACGACGACACCAGGCTACGCTCTGCTATCGCTGTCAGCAGGCACAGATATAAATGTAAATGGCAAGAAGGTTGCAGAGTTTTACATCACCGCCGACAACCTGCTGAACAAGGCATACCAGAGTCATCTTAACCGACTGAAATATGCTGATGTGAACAGCGTTACAGGTCGCAGAGGAGTATTCAACATGGGCAGAAACGTGACATTCAAGGTTGTGATACCTATCAATATCATGTGAGAGCCTCATCGCAGATAAGACATCACCCGGAAGCCGTAGTCTAACAGTACTGCGGCTTCTTTGAATCTCAGGCTCATGTTCTTGCTCTTAAGGAGGATGACATATAGCCTTACGCCATCCCGCTCAGCAGATGCCGCCAGACAGGCTCCTGCCTGATAGGTGAATCCCGTCTTTACTCCTATACATCCATCGTAGGTGAAGAGCAGCCTATTGGTGTTGATGCAATCCATGTGGCGCCCATCAAGAAGAGGCACTCTCGCCTCTCGGCTACCTACGACTTGGGCAAACACGGAATCCTCCATGCTGTATCTTACCAGTCTGAGCTGATCGTAAGCCGATGAATAATTGCTATCGTTAGGCAGACCATTGGGATTGTCATAATGAGTAGCTGTCATCCCAAGATATGCGGCTTTCTCGTTCATCTTGTTGTAGAAAGCGGTGGTGTCGCCACCTATATGCCGGGCTATTGCGTAAGCTGCATCGTTATCGCTCACGAGCATCATCTCATTTATCAGGTCACGAAGCAGATAACCCTGATCCGGTTTCACACGGGAATCTCTTGACACATAGTCCGACTGAGTGATATACACAGAGTCACTATCACTCCCATGCTCCAAGGCCAGAAGACAGGTCATCATCTTCGTGAGACTGGCGATATACATGCGCTCACGGGATTTCTTCTCACTAATCACAAACCCGGTTTTGTCATCAATGAGTATCCATGCCTGAGCCGTGAGATTATCCAGGAGATCGAATCCCTCGACGGTATCGGGATCAATGATGGTCCTGAGGGTGGTCGTGTCTAATGTACTTATCTTATACAATCGCTCTGCCTCCAGATCGCGAACAGGTGTTTCCTTAGCTCCGCAAGCCGCGAGGAAGAGCAATACCGGTATTATATACTTACTCTTTTTCATCATACAGCCTGCAAAGGTACAAAATTTCAGGCATAACTATGCATTCCTCCCAATAAAATATTCACTCCGAAATAAGTTATGAGTACAGCGAGGAAAGCTACAACCATATAAATATGATAATAAAGATGTACACGGAAAAACCTTACCGATGCCTTATGGAGTGGTACTGCATAGACCATAAACGTAATGAGTGCCCATGACTCCTTTGGGTCCCACGACCAATAGTTGCCCCACGACACATTTGCCCATACAGCACCAAGGAAGATCCCTATGGCAAGCAGGAACACAGCTGGATAAATCAAAAGTTGCGAGAGGGCTGTGACCTGCTCTACCCTATACCATTGCTTTTGCCGTATCAGTATGAAGGCATGGATTCCCAACAGCAATTGTAAGGCGAAGAATGCGTAGGCACACATCACCGTCATAACATGTACAGAGAGCAGAGGCGACTGTAACACAGGCATCAGCGGAGTAAGTTGCGAGTTGCTGCCCGCCAATATCGATACCAGCAGACAAAACGAAGCTACCAACGGTCCGAAGCCCAGAGTTATGGGGAACTTACGTCGGAAAAGGAAACTAAGTAAAATCATCACCCACGCCATAAACAGCATTGTCTCATGTCCGTTGCTTACAGGCAAATGACCACTAAGCCACCAGCGCAGTCCAAGCTGAAGTGTGACATAAATAAAGAGCAGGCTGTTGAAAGAGATCATTAAGGCATAGAGGATGAAAGAATGCTCCTTTTTGAAGAGCATCAATATGCATAACATCAGACTTATTGTCAGCGCAAGGAATACCGGCCATTTGTGACTGCGCAATGTGTTATAGAATATCTCCGTGCTGGTCATGCTCTCGCCGGGAAGCAGATTGCCTATCATATCTCTCTGAAAGAGCTTTATCTTTGCAATAATCTCCAGACTACGCTCATGCTGGCCTGTAACGATACTCTCGGTAAGAAAGTCCATCGACTGCTTGATAAAGAACTGTTCCTTGACGGGAATGTCCTTAGGCAGAGCCTGACCTCCTGGCTTATACCAATCCACAAGACCGGAATGGCTCATAAACGGGAACATCCTAATAAACTGTCCTTGATAAAACATCTCTACCATATGGTATTTCTCATCGGCATCCATCAATGCCTTTTTATCTACACCACCCTTTCCTATCCTTAACGCCTCGATAGCATCCTTCAGCTTATATTCCTGATACTCATTGATGAAATCACCATAAGATGCCCATTGACTGTCGATACCCAAGAGTTGCTGTATCTCCCGACTCTTTATCCGGATAAGCTTCTGCTGTTCCCAAGGAGAATAATAGATCATCCAACTCGTAAATATCTCATCGGCAGAATATCCCTCCCACGAAGCATTACCCGACAACTTCGTCACGAAATCAGTAGCTACGGTATTGAGCGGACAGATACGGTTGTTATAGAGCACATTGATGGTACCCATGCGATGTGCGACATCCTTATTCACCGTCTGCAAGCTTGCATTGGCATTGATACTCACCAGGAGCAGGGCAACGGTTATGGCCTTACGATAGAGAGACCGCATCTGGGTCTTTCGCGACAGCAAAGTAGCTATGATACCTAACAACAGTAACAGATACCCGGAATATGTTATGGCGATACCGTAAGGGTCATAGCTCACACCTAATGTCACTCCCTCACCATCAGAGTCGTAGCTTGACTGAAACAGGCGATACCCTTCTACATAGCCTATGTTATTCATGGATACGAGCACCTCTTCATCGCCATTAAGGATGACACTCTGATAATCAAGTGGTGCATCAGTACCCGGATAATTTACTATACGGAACTCTTTTAAAGTGAGTGAGAACGGCAACGGCTCTACCTTGTTGTCTTTATCGATGAAAGATGTCTCAGAGATATTCTTCCTCAGTCTTATGGTTCCCTTTTGGGCAAGGAGATGAGTGGTCAGGGCTCCTGCCAGTATCACCACAAACGATATATGCAACAGCATCACGGCAGCACGCTTATACAGCTGCTCTCTGACCATAAAGGCACAGGCAGCTATAGTAAGCACAGCCCACAAGGCAGAGAACCACCAGGCACCATAGACATGCTCACTCACGAATGCTGTGCCATGATATTTCTCTATGACTGTGGCAAACCCTATACACACCACAATGAGTATGTATAGGGCTATAATAAGTTTCTTAATCAATTCTATCAAATGGATTCTATGAAATAAATGATCTGATCACGCTCTTTCTTCGAGAGATTACGGAACTTTACTACTGTATTGTAGGCATCGCTCGTGCCACCCTCGTTCTTACAACCGTGCCACATGATAGCCTCCATGACGTTACGTGCACGACAGTCGTGCAGACGTTCTACGCCACTACCACACTTGGCAGCCAGTCCGCGTCCCCACAATGGAGTGGTGCGACACCAGCCGGTACGGATATCGTTCTTCATCCACAGACGATGCTGTACGAAGTCAGTATAAGGCCATATCTTCTGATATGGATAACGAGGCATTTCGCTGTCTGACTTAAAGAACTTTGCAGGGTCCTGGATATGGTCGTCACCAGTCTGCCAGGAAGGACGATGACAGGCAGCACAACCGATCTGCGAGAAGAGTTCCTTTCCTTTCTTAAAGTCTTCAGTAGTAGTATTACGTGCAGCAGGAACAGCAAGTCCACGATGCCATATCATGAGGTTCTTATACTGGGCATCAGTCATCTCAGCATCGAGCTGTTTGCTGGTAAGATAGGTATAGATATCCTTTTCCAGATCGCCTGTGTGCCACTCCGGATGTGCCTTTGTGGGGTCTATACGATTGATATACTCTGTAAATCCTGCCTGTACCTCTGGGTCTTGTGATGACTTTGTGGCATAATACTTTCCTGCGAGGTCGAGATAATGATATCTACGGTCTGAACGGGTAACATTGGTGATGTTCCAGATAGCATTGGCACCTGCAGCATCGAGGATAGGACCACGCGACAAAGCATAGGTGTAACGACGCACATATTTCGTGCCGTCACCCTGAAGGGAATTGCTGTAATAGCTATTCCATGTGTTGGTGGTCTGATCCCACATGGCTGGATTAAGAGCATCAGTACGTCCTATGCTGTTGAAGTACTTACTCTCCGACTCCCATTGTGCCGTGATATCTGCATCGGGGATAGCATCTGTAAGTCCTGTACCATAGATACCGATAGTTGACTCAAGCAGCACTCCTATCTCGTTATTATACTGAGTCTCATCCAATGTCACGTCAGCACCACCACGTGCCACAACGACAGGTGCATAATATGCACTATACGGGATGGTCACTTCTGGGTAGATAAGTGAGTAGGTCTCCCCGTCAGGGAACTTATTACCCCACTCGTCGGTATAGTTGTTCCACGCTATCTTTATCTGATTCTCGTCGATAGGAGCCTTGAAGGGTTTTACTGCACCCGTCTGAGGCATACCTGCTACAGAACGTATATAGGCGTTTGTGGTCTTATCATATACCACGAGCAGATAACCGTTGCGATGTGCATCGGCCTTATATTCCGTCTGACGTCCGCCATGTCCATAGCCAGGATGACAATATAGGCATCCGCGTCGCACATATACAGGACCGAGTCCGTGGAATGCTCCATCGGTATTTGTGTTATAGTCTTTCTCAAAGAGATATTCGCCCTCGTTGAAGGCTGTCATCATACCTGCATTCTCAACAGCTTTCGTAGGCTGCTCGAAGGCTGTAGCTGTGTTTACTGAGGTTGTACCAAGCAGTCCTCCTGCATAATAATCTTCCGGATAATCAGTATTCGTAGGGTCACCGATTTCCCATGTGGTGGGATTAATGGTATCATCACCGCTGGTACATCCGGCGGTGATGAATGAGCCCATCAGAACAACACCTAAAAGGGTTGGTTTGTTCATCGTTGTCTATGATTTAAATGTTTTAATTCTTAATCTTAATAATCGACTGATAGAGTTTCTGTGCATTGTCGGCCAGAGTACGATAGGTTGCAACCACTACGTTGTCAACATAGTTCTCGTTGATTACCTGGCATTGAGCCTCTACGGTCTTGTTGCCAGCATAACCAGCCAACATCTCATCGAGCTCACCTAAGGCATCATCCAACTCTCCCAAAGCGTCAATGGCAGTCTTGCACGAAGCGTCGCTGTAATAGAGTGCAAACGGAGCCTTCATGGCCTTAATCTTTGTCAGGGCATTGTCGAGCTTTGACACTACTGTGTTAGCCTGAGAAGCGAGTTTTGCATTGCCGGCATTCTGACAGAAGTAAATCAGCGACTTCTCGTTAGCTGTCGTTGCATCCATCTGTCCGTAGAGGGCATTCTTACATGACACGATGTTGTCGTAGAAGTCGATGATAGAGTTGTATGCGTAAGGTGACTCAATATATGTAGCATCTTCGCCTGTATATGGAAGACCGATCTTTGAGTCGCCCACCTCTCCGATGATGTCCTGACAGCCTGAGATAATCTCGCGAGTGGCGTCAAGGGCTGTCTCCCAGTCGCCTGTGCCTGGATTCTTAAAGGCCTTACCAAAATTCTGAAATCCTGCCAGCTGTCCCTCCTGGTCACCATCGTCATTGATAGCCAGGTGGGTTGCAACGTATTCCTTAGCAATCTTCTGACGCTCTGCGTTGCTCTCCTTAGAATCCCATGTAGCCTCCAGAGTGGAAGTGGCGTAGTAGAGATCCTTGGCCACAGCACAGATGTAGTTATACTCCAGATTGGTGATCTGGTCTATCTGACGTGGCTGTCCCTGACGGAAGAGCACATACTCCAGTCCGTGATAGCCTAAGATACCAGAGTTGGCTGTCTTGATGAAGTTGTCGAGGTTGCTCATAGCCTTCTCATCGCGCAACACATCAGCCAGATCGTTGGCGGCCACAGGCCATGTGTCGGTGTGAGGGTCGATGGAATACACATCGGCAGCACCAAAGAGGAATGCCTCGGTATTCTCCCAGTTAGCACGTGCCACCTTCCAGTCTTCACAAGCCTGGTTTAGGGCTGCCTGAGAGCCGCTAACGGTTGATGTGTTTGAATCATCGTCACTCGAACATGATGTAAAACCTGTAGACAATACGACAGCCATCGCTGCCATTTTCAAAATACTCTTGCTTTTCATTTCCATAATTAGTTTATGTGATAAATTATTGTTTAGCAATTAAAGGAACCATCCTGTGTAAGTAACTCCAAGACTCACACTTGGCTCATTGTTATATGGCTGTTTATACAGAGGACTGTCGGAAGTGAGTCCGTTGTTATTCGGCTTCTCAAAGAAACGGTAGGAATACTCACCCTTGATGGTAATCTGTTTTACTGGCGAGTAGTTGACACCAACGGCATAACGGTATTTCTTAGTGTACTTATACATCGACTCATAGGTGCCTGATGCCATCGTGTTATAATGCTCAAAACGTCCGAAGAGATACAGTTTCTCATCCTTCATCTTTGGTATCTGTGAGAACACGTTATATCCTGCCTCTATTGCATAGGCCACAGCATTACTACCTATATTACTATAGTGATGGGGATTACCGTCCTGATACTTGTGGTGAGTCCAGTTAGCCTGGTTATATGATGATATCTCGTCGGCATCGCTGAAATGTGCATAGTCGATATTACCACGTACTATCCAGTTCCAACGGTTCAGCGTGAAGTCGAGTGCCACGATGCCAAGTGCTCCTGTAACATCCTCGTATTTACTTCCAGGTGTGCGCAGGGTGTTGCGGAAGGTATAGCCGTAGTATCCACTAAGACCTACACGCAGGCCCTTTACTGAATAGTTGTCTATACGCACGGCTCCGGCATAGTTATTAGCAACCTTAAACTCATAGGGGCTGGTGGCTCCATAATGTACGAAGTTCTCTGCCGTAAAACTCTCGGAGTTGAGTCCTGAAAGCAGCTGTGCCTCATAGCGCCAGTCGCTAACCTTACCCCACAACGACAGTCCTATCTGATGCCAGGTGTTTGGAATGATGGTTGCCTCACCCTCAGGACGATATACTGTAAAGAACTGATTCGGCTCATGGTGTGCATTGGAATAACCCACAGGAACGATAATCTCACCTGCCTTGATGTTAAACTTACCTTTTGCAAACTCCTTGTTGATCCAGAACTGCTCTACGTTTACCTCACCGCCTTTCTCTACTTCTGCCTCGTATTCGCCGGCCTCCTCAGCTTCTATCTCTACGGCAGTACCATTACCGCCATGCTCGAATTCTATCTCTGAGCCTATTGTCCAGCCTTTGCCGAAGTCGTAGCCGATATTCAGACATACATGAGGAAGGTCAAAGCGCCCGTGACTATTGTCGTTGACATAGTTCTCCGGCTTCTTGTAGCGATTGAAACTCTGACTGTAGAAGTTGCGTGTCATCACGGCCTCACCATAACCACCGATATGTAATTTCGACTCTTGCGCCTGTGTACAAAGTGGTAATACCGTTGCAACTGCCATCACACTTAAAAACTTTTTCATAATAACATTTTTTCAGAAATCGGCTGCAAAGGTACGCTGATTTGTTAATAGCAACAATACCTAAAAATAGTGAAATCGCCAAAAAACGGCTGTTTTCGGCATTATGGAATTTCAAAAATACCTAATAGTGATTATTGCTCATGTCGGAAAATATGTCTACCTTTGCACCCGGTAATCAAAAATAGGTAAAAGCAGATGAAAAATCAGAAGATGTATGAGGCGGACGACAAGATGATCTCCCTGATCCGCGACAATTACGACCTGTTGCAGATGCTGGGCAGTTTCGGCATCAGTCTCGGCTTTGGCGACAAGACCGTAAAGGAGACGTGCGAGGATAACGAAGTTGACACATATACCTTCTTGGCGGTAGTAAACTTCACCATCAACGGCTTCGGCGACTTCGATGCCGACGAGCAGATATCAGTACCTACCCTGCTCCACTATCTCGAGGCCAGCCACGCATATTTCCTCGATTTCCAGTTGCCATATATCAGGCGCGAGCTGCAGGAGTCGCTCGACGAACGTGAGTCTCTGGCAAAACTCATCCTCAGCTTCTACGACGAATATGCCCATGAGATACGCCGCCACATGAAATATGAGCAGAAGACACTCTTCCCCTACGTACAGTCGCTCATCGACGGACATCCCGCCAGCGACTATACCGTTGAGACCTTCTCCAAACATCATGGGGCAACAGACAAGAAGCTTCGCGAACTGAAACTCCTCATCATCAAATACCTGCCTCAGGACGGACTGCACAACAACCAGCTCACAGCCACCCTCCACGACATCTACGAGAACGAGGTATGGTTGCGTCAGCACGCTATGGTAGAGGATAATATCTTCGTGCCGGCCATCCGTCGTCTGGAGCAGATTACCAAACAGAGCGACGTTACGCGCAACATATCAGATATGGTGTTCAAGGCAGGAACCAGTCAGAATCCTGATGCCCTGTCAGATCGTGAGAAGGATGTTATCATCTCATTGGTACAAGGTATGTCGAATAAGGAGATTGCCGACCACCTGTGCATCTCTGTGAACACCGTCATCACCCATCGACGTAACATCGCCCGTAAGCTGCAGATCCACTCTCCTGCAGGACTTACCATCTACGCTATCATCAACAGCCTCGTAGATATCTCCAGCGTGAAGTTATAATGAAACAGGAGCTCAAAGACCTTCTCATCGCCTACGCAGATCAATACGAGACTGCCGCATTCCTCGATGGCGACCCTTCGTGGTTTATGCACCAGGTAACGGGTGCCGACAACCAGGAAGCAATGGCATTTATCGCCTCCTGCCTTAGCTACGGCAGCAGGAAGCAGTTTATGCAGAAGATACAGCTTATCCTCGAGTGGAGCAAAGGCAATACCGACAACTGGGTGCGATCAGGCGAGTTTGAGGCACATATTGCCCAAGGCGACAACCGATGTTTCTATCGCCTTTATACTCACGACACCATGAACCAGTTTCTCAGGGCATACCGGAAACTGATGTCGGAACACGGCACATTAGGCAACTATGTACGCTTGAACGCCCACGACTGTCTCTCGGCAGTAGAGGCTATCTGCAGGTATTTCAGCTCTCAGGGCATCAGCGTGGTGATACCCAAGGACACGCAGTCGGCTTGCAAGCGGGTGTGCATGTTCCTCAGGTGGATGGTGCGCTATGACTCGCCTGTCGACCTCGGACTGTGGAAAGACTTCATCGACCGTCGGAGTCTCATCATCCCTATGGATACCCACGTGCTGCAACAGTCAGTACGCCTTGGCCTGCTCAACAGCAAGACAGCCACCATGAGCACCGCCCGACGACTGTCGGCAGCACTTATGGAGATATTCCCGGATGACCCGATGAAAGGCGACTTCGCCTTGTTTGGCTATGGAGTAAACGCTCAGAAATAGACCTCGATACTCTCATTCCACGAGGCATCAATAGCGATGCTCACAGACGAAGAACCATTTGGCGAACTCTTCCCGTCGAAAAGACTACCTCGGCATATTGTGATACAGTTACGGCGCACAGGTATGCTCTCGATGGTTTTCTCAGAGAAGTTATCTGCCGAAGAGCCGTCGTTATAGCGAGAGATAACATTTACGTTCCTTATAGTATCCCTGTCATCTCGCGGAACCATATAGAAATCGTAATACTCATCCGACTGGTCTACGTCCAGGATTATGCTCTGCGATGCCTTAGTCGTTCCGTATCCCGTCAATGCGCTAAACGTCCCCTTGCTGCCGGTATATTTCACCAGCAACTCGTTGGCCTCCTCAGGCAGTTTGTCGTCTGTGACAAACCTCACCATCGAGACGATTCTCTTCAAGGTCAGACTCTTATTTACATTATCCCCTGAGATATGCAAGGGCTCACAGGTCCAGAACATATCCGACAGAGTGCCCGAGGCGGTAATCTTCATCTCCTTAGTTGCAAAACTCGGGTTCTTCGCAGAGCTATGAGCCAGCACCACCAGATAATAATCACCCTCAGGCAACGAGAAAGAGGCATCGCCGAAATTCTCGTCGTCCAGTTTCTGATTGATGTACTTCACCTTTTGCCCGTCTTCATCATAGATGTCGAAACACAGGTGATTACACACATCACCCAGATCACTACGTGTCGGGGCACCAAAGCGAGTGGTCTCAATCTGACTTACATGAAGAACCACGTCATACCCTTCCCCATCCTCCAAGTCGCCAGACTCTGAAGGCACAATCTTCTCACACGACGACATCGCAGCCGTCATCATCACCAATGCAATAACATTGCCAAGCTTACTGCTTTTCATACCAATAGTATTTTTAGTTAACACCCCACCCTCGTGGCGGGATTTGC
>Ga0256407_10009412_pt1 | contig 14005 bp, 5 predicted proteins | sample RumenRJG_04DNA_FD_193489 | JGI IMG/M metagenome (GOLD analysis project Ga0256407, IMG submission 193489) | Bovine rumen microbial communities from Lethbridge, Alberta, Canada - RJG_04 | ecosystem: Host-associated > Mammals > Digestive system > Stomach > Rumen | place: Canada: Alberta | collected... | reverse complement strand
TTATTTTTTTTTTTTTTTATAATTTTTTTTTTTTTTTTTTTTTTTTTTTTTTTGAGTTTTTTTTTAGGATTTTTGGTTTTTCGTTTTTTTTTATTTTGGAATTTTTGATTTTTTTTATCCATTAGGTTTTTTTAGAGTTTTTTTATGAGATTTTTTATTTTTTGTTGTTATCTTTTGTTTTTTTTTGAAAGCAATTTATATTTTGTTTTCTTATGTATTAAGGGTGAAATATTATTATGTATTGTATAATATACTTAAAGCAGTTAATTTGCCGATTATTATAATTATTAAATTTATTAAAATAGATTTTTAATTTTAAATATAAAATTTAAATATTTTTTTTTTAAAAAAAACAAAATTTTTTCTATATAATGGCAATATTTAAAATTATAAAAAACATATAATTATTAATATTAATATTTAATATTTCTTTCTAAATCTTGACTTAATGAAACATTATTATTATTATCATTTAATATAAAAGATATATTATTAATATTTAAAGGTAAACTATCATCTTCATTATTATTTTCATTATTAATTATCATTTGATTTTGAATATTATTTTTGTTATTATCATTATTCTGCAAAATTGAAAAAGAACTGATTTCATCTTTTAAAGAATTAATAAAAAAAGACTTATTATTACCTTCTACTATACTTATATTTTCATTTTGATTTGATTTTAAATTATAAATTCTATCTGAATTTTTAATTTTTGGTTCAATACAAGAAAATAAAATTGAAATATTTCCAAAAAGATTATTATATATTATTTTTATTATTTTATCAAATGTATTTTTATTAAGTTTTAAATTATTACATCTTGAAAAATTATTTATTAGATTATTTTGTAATTTTTCAAATATTTCTTTATTATATTCATTTGAAAATATATCATTTATATCTATTATATTTAATATATTTGAATAATTTTCATTTATATTTTTTATATTTGAAATTATATTATTGTGAATATAATTTAAAGAAATTTGAATTTTGTAAATTTTAATTATATTAACTAAAATAAATACAATAATATAATAAGATAAAAATGGTAAATATGAGTAATTTTCTAAATTAATATCAAGAAATTTTTCATAATAAATTCCCATATAATTAAAAAGTACATAAGATGTATTAACATATTGAATACAATTAATCCTAAGATAATAAATTAAAAATTGTATCAATGATAAGATATAGGAAATATAATCAATTGTATTAATAGAAATAAGTTCTACTTTATAAATATGAAAAATTGCTGATGAAATAATCATCTTTCTTTCATTTCTCTCAATTCCAATTTCTTTAAAATGAAAATTTGTATTTAAAAATAAAAGAAATGTTAAATAAAAATTCAAATATTCAATTTTTAATTGTAAGTTATTTTCTAATTCTTTATTTGTAAATATATTAAAATTTTTAAAAATAGAATCAAATAAATCACTTTGATAAACGAGATTTGAAATAGGTGTATTATTATTTAATGTATAATACAATTCTTTATTTGTTTTTTTATTCAAAATTTTTGATAAGACTTTTAAAACTTTTATTTTTATATTTTCATCTTTTTCATTTATAAAATGTTCTGAAATATAAAATATTAAAGGAACAATTATTTCAAAATCATTACTATTTTTTTTAAAAATAAAATCATTTATTTTTATAAATAAAAAATCATTAAAATTTTCTAATTTAATTTCTTCCATAAAAATATCAGAAAATAATCTCATAATTTTTTCTTTCAAATCATCATTATCTAAAATTAATTCATAATATTTAATTAATATATCATAAAAATAAATATAATGAAATTGTAAATTTTGTATAATTCTTAATCCAATATATTCTATTAATGAATAAATAAAAATTTTATATTTCTTTTTTTGATTTACTAAATTTTTATAAGTTAAAATTAATATAATTTGAATATATTTATTTCTTTCATCATCATTTGTTAAATTTTTTAAATAATAATCATCCATTTTAGAATAAATTTTTTTTCCATATAAAACATCTTTAAGAATTATTTGAATATAATAATATAAACATTCAATTAATATTTTTGCATCTTTATAATATTCATTATTATTTAATATTTCATTATCAGAAATTGTAGTATTAACAACAGTAGATTTTGTACTAAAAGTATCACTACTTAATTTTTTAATATCATTATAATTTTCCATTAAATTAGGTATAATTTTATTAAACATTTCACAAAAAAAATATAATATTGTATCTTGATTTTTTTCTTCAATTATTGTTATTTCATTATTTTTAAATAATTCACCAAAACATAATAAAATAATTTTTAAAAAAAGATATTTTTCATTTTCAATAAAAATATTATTTTCATTTATTACTTCTAATATTTTATTTAAATAACAGTATTCAATTGATAAATAATGATTTACATTTTTCATTTCTTTAAATAATGGAAAAAATAAATTTGAAAAATAATATATAATAACTTTTAAATTATTTTTATTTTTATAAGAATAATTTAACGCTAAAACTGAAATATTTAATAAAATTTGTTGTAAATCATTATTACTTGATAAAGAACTATTATCTTTTAAAAATTTAGTTAAATTAATTGTTATTATTAAACAATTATAAAGAGATTGATTTGTATAATTATTTTCATTATCATTAATTTTATCATATTGTTTTTTTATTTCATTTAAAAAATTAATTCTTATTTTTTGTTCTTTTTCTAATATTGGAAAATATGATTTTCCTTCTTTTGAAATTAATTCTAAATTTTGATTATAATTAAATATTGTAAAATTAAAATGATTTGATTTATCTAAAAACATTAATTTTATTTTAACATTTTACATTTTTCATTAAAAAAATCACATATTTGTTGATATTTTGGTTTTGTCTTTGTTCCACAAGAACAACCCATATTTTTTTTATTTATTTATGATGTTTTTATTACTTTATAATAATAATTATTTTTTTTTTAATTTTTTTTTAATTTTTTTTTTATAATATTTTTTATTAATTATCAAATTAAATATATTAAAAAATAATTATCTAAAAAAAAATTTTTGTTTTTAATAAATAAAATCTAAATCTTATTCTAAAATCAAAATTTCATACAAAAATAAATTTAACTTATATAATATTATTATAATTATTAAATCTTTTCATTTTTTCTATTTCAGTATTACCAATATTTGCCATTACATCTCCATATTCATTAATTAAATTTAAAACATTAGAAGGTAATTTAGAAGAAAAATTATTTAAATTATTATCAATCATTCTTTTAGTTTTTTTTTCTAAAAATTCTTTTATACTATTTTTATTTACTTCAATATCTAATTTTAATTCATTTTTTTTTAAATCATCTTTATTTATTTTATCTAACATTGAATTAAATTTTTCTAATTTTAACCCTTTTTTAATATTATTATAAGAAGGCATTGAAGAAAATAAATTTTTCCAATCTACATTTTTTAAAATATAATTTATTTGACTATCAAAATCATCATATAAATAATTCTCATTTGTAAATACTTTTTTTTCTTTTAATAAAATTTGTTTTTCATTTGTTGTTATATTTAAATTTTTAAGAAAAAGATTAAAAATATTTAAATTGTTATTATTATTATTATTTGTATAATTATTATTTATAAAATTACTGGCGGTAAGTAAATTAATATTTAATGGTTCAGTTGATAATAAATCTTTTATTATTTTAGTAAAAAGTTGCTGAGATTTTTTTTTTATTTCAATATTAAAATTTATGTTTTCAAATTTAGAATTTAATTTTTTTTTTGATAAAGAATCAATATCAAAATCTTCTACAATACAAATTAATTTATATAAAATACTATTCTCTTTTTCATAAATTAAAAAATCAAATTTATATTTTTTAAGAGTAATTAAATTAAAATCAAAGTCATAATTGAAATTGAAATTTGAATTTTCAGGAAAAAATAATTTTATTAAAGAATTATCATTATCAATAAAAGAATATATTGAATTTAATTCTTTTTTAATACATCCTGATAAATTATTATTTGTAATGAAATTATTATCTAATTGAAAAGAATTCTTTTTTGATAATTGATTATCTAAATCTTGTATTATTTGTGATAATAAAGAAGTTAAATTTTGATTTAAATTTTTTTTTCCTTTTGAAGTATTTTTTTTAGTATTTTTCATTTTAAATTGAATTTATCTTAAAAATTTTAAATTTAAATACTAAAAAAAATTAAAAAAAAATATTAAATATATGTTAAATAAAATGATATTTTTTTATGATAACAATTAAAATTCATTTTCACATTTATAAATAAATTCATTATAAAAATAATCTTTATCAAAACTTGAATTAAACTCAATTTTAATTTTTTGAATATTTTTATTATTATCTTTTTTAAGATAAATTTTAACTTCATTATTTTTTTTAATATCTAAATTAACAACATTATAAAAAGGAAAAACATATTGACAAGAAAGACTATAATCATCAATTTGAAAACATAAACAAAAGAAATATTTATTCATAATAAAAACAGTATTTTTTTCATTAAATTTAACAATAGTAGAAAAATCAAATAAATAAAGTTGATTATCATTTAAAATATTTTCATTTAATAAAAGTCCTCTTAAAAAAGTAGAAATATTCTTTAATTTAATTTTATTTTTTTCAATTTTTTCTCTTTTAATAACATCAAAATAACCTCTATAAATTTCAAATTCCATATTATCTCTTCCATTAATATTTCTAATACTTTTACCTAAACTTTTTCCTATTCCAATTATACTATGAAAACCTCCTTTAAAACTATCAAAAAAAAAATTAAAAATTCCTATTCCAAATGGTTTTTCCCATATTTTATTATAACCACTTTTTATTTTATTAAATAAATCATTAAAATTTCCAAAAAGTTCAGTTGAGGCAAAAAGTGATGAAATATTAGTAAAAAAACTACTCATTAAATTATTTTTTAATAATTTAAATATTTCATTTTCTGTTCCTAATAAATTTGTTATTTCTTGTTTATATGATTTTATTAATGAATTTTTTATTGTGAAATCTAATCCTTTTTTATATTCTATTGAAATATTCATATTAAAATCATTTAATTTAATTGATGATATTATATATTTTTGTTGAATTTTTGGTAAGATTATTGTATTAAATAATAAAATATTTGTTTTTTGATTTTGATTTTTTTGATAAATTAATAAATTGTTATTTAATTGAATAAAGAAAAAATTAAATATTTGAAATAAATTTTCATCTATATTAATTGACATTTCATATGGAAGATTTAATATTAAATTATTATATTTTGGAAAAGAAAAATTTGGTGTTAAATTACTATTATAAAAAAATTCATTTGATTTTAAACGAATATCAGTAAAAAATTTTGTCGAAAAAATATTATTATTATTTTTTTCTTTCATTTTGTCAATTATACTTAAATTTGTTAATGATATATTCATATATGTTGTTTTTATATTTTTATTTTCTGAATATGAAAAAAGTAATTTATCAGTATTAAATGATAATTGCATTTTTTTATGTGATTTTTGATGATTTACAAAAAAAGGTAAAAATAAAAAATCAATTTGTAATTTATTTAAAATAAAATTATAATTTATCACATTTGATTTATCATTAATATTTTTATTCATTTCAATATCTTTTTCTTCTTTTTTAGGTTTTTTATCAGCATTAAATAATTTAATATAAATAATATTCATTTTTCTTTCATAATAAATTCTATTAAATTCTTTTTTTTTCTCATCATATAATTCAATTCCATTTTTAATTAAATCAATATCTTTTTTATCAATAGTTAAAATAAAAGTATAAATACCACATTCATTATTTTTAGTATCATTATTATTAATTGAAAAAATTTCATAAGTTCCAATTTTAATTTCATATTCATGAATATCATGTGAATTTTTATTATGAAAATAAATTCCTTGACTAAAATTTGTTTCATTATCAATAAAAATATAAGTATTAGAAATATTTAAATTTGTTTTATCTTCATTTATTTCACATATAAAATAAGGATTATGTAACATTCTTTTTTTAAATAATTTACTTATTATTTTATTATTTTCAAAATTATATTTATTTATTCCTATTAAATGAAATTTTTCATTTGCATATAAATCTTTAAATTTTATTCCTGAAATAACATAATCTTTTTTTATTATAATATCAATTGTTTGTTTTATTGATTTTAAAAAATTATAAAATGATATTATATCATTATTAATATCAATTATTGGATTTGTATAATTTAATAATGATTTAAGAGAATATATTGTATCAATATTTTGATTTTCATCATTTGAATATTCTAAAAATTCTTTAAATATATTTTGATTTGTTTTAGGTAATTCAATTTTATTTTTAAGAGAAATTTCCAAATTATGAGGATATAAATTTAAAAATGAAGAAATAGTAATTGTTACTAAATTATCTTGAATAATTCTAACATTTAATCTAAAAATAAAATAATGAAAAATATTATTTAATTTATCACTATATAAAATTAAAGGAATTAAATAATCAGAATTATCATAAATATTAATTGTATTTGAAATATAAATTATACTATCTCCATTTACATTATTATATACTAAACATAATTTAATTAAATTAATTTTATTATCATCTAAATTATTTAAAACAAAGGCGCATTCATTATTTAAATTTTCATTACTTTCAATTTGTTTATGTGTATTATGATAAATATTAAATTCTTCATTATTATTTCCAGAAGATAAAATATTTGAATTTATTTTTTCACATGATTGATTATATAAAAAAGAAAAATAAAAATTTATTTTTTTTGAAGGAATAGAAGTAAAATCTCTAAATATAATATGAGGGAAAAGACTTATTGTTGAAAATGTATTTTTTTTTGAAGTAAAACAAATTTCAATTTGCATATTAACATTTATTTTATTTGATTGATTTTTTATATTATAAAATGGTACTGAAAAAATTTTTGAAAAATTACTTCCAATTAACATATTTCTATAATATTTATAAATATTATCACTTTTATATTTTATATTATCCATATTAAAATATATGAAAAAATCATTTGAAATATTTTTTTGAGGTTCAGTTTCTAAATTTATATTATATTCATTTTTACTTTTTATTTCTATTGTATCTGAATTTTTTTCTGTTTTAATTTCTAATATAATATCATAATTTAAATAATTACATAAAAGAGTGTTTAAACATTCTAAATTAATTGAAACATTTGTATATTCTATTATATTATTTAATGTATTATGTTCAGAATAATCTGAAAAATTCATACTTGTAATATTATCTTTTATGTAATTTTTTGTAATGTATGATAATATATTTTTTTCATTTGGATATTTATGTAATATTATTAAATTTTCAAATATTAAAATTGTTATTTTAATTCTATTATTTTTATTTAAACAAAATAATAAAATAAAATTTCTTTTATCAGTTCCATTTTCATTTAATAATTCAATATTAATATAATCAAATAAATTTTCATCTTTTGATTCTTCAATTTTATTATCTAATAAATAATTAAAATATATTTGATAAAGTGAAGAAATATCAATTTTATTAGAGTAAACAGTATCAGAAATAGAAAGAGAAATTTCTAAATCTTTATAATAAACAATAGTATTATTATTAGGAGATAAATATTGTAAACTTGTTAAATCTTTAATACATAAAACATTAGAAGAACAATTAATTAAAGTAGGATAAATATCAATTGGAATTAAATTTAAATTATTTTGTTCTAATATATTATGAATAATTAAATCTAAAATATTTATTGATAAAGGTGCAATCATAAAATGACAATTATCAAATTTTAATATTTGATTATTTAAATCAATAAATATATTTAAATTTTCACATAATTTATTTCTTACTTGATTTAATGGATTATATAAATAAAATGTTATTATTGATTTGATTTCTCTTGAATTTTTTTCATTTTGTTTTAATTCAGTTTTATAAAAATTTAAATGAATACATTTTAATTTTTTTAACATTGTTGTTTCATTTGTATATAAAACTAAAGAAATAATTGGAATTGAAATATGGGAAAAATTATATATTAATTCAGAGAAAAAATCATTTCTAAAAACTTTAAAAATTGATAAAAAAGAATTTAAATAATTTAAAGGGAAATTTATATTTATATTACTTTGAAATGATAATGATGGTTTATTTTTATTATATTGGAAATGTATTCTATTTTGAGTAATTTTTATCCAATTTTTTGAATCAGTTGAATATAATTTAATTGATATTTTAAAATATTTGAATTCATCATTTTCATCATTATTAATTATTTTAAATTGGAATTTTTCATTTATAATTATTATTATATTATATAATAATTTTTCTTTATTTTTTTCATTTTTTACTATTTGAATTTGACAATCTTTTTCATATTCATTATTTATTATAAAATTTTTTGTAAATTCTAATATTTTATTATAATCATCCATATATAAAATAAAATAAAAATTTAAAAAAAAAAAAAAATTAAAAAAAAAAAAAAAAAAAAAAAATTAAAAAAAAATTTATTTTTTTTTAAAAAAAAAAAAAATTTTTACTTAAAAAACTTATGTAAAAGAGCATCTTTAGTACAAATTCTTTTTTTATAATCAAAACAAAGCATTTTTTCTAATAAATCTTCAAAATTATCTTTATCATCTTTACAAAAATTATTAATAAAACTCCCTTTTAAAATTTTATTTAAATTTTTACACATTTCAATTTGTTTATGATAAATTTTATTTCCATCTCTTCCTCTATAACCAAATAATCCAGTAGTAAATTTTATTTTACCATTAATAATAACTTTTGCTTTATAACTCATCCAAATAGGACAACCTAAACATAATTCTAATAAAGTAATTCCAATACTCCAAATATCAACTGAATTAATATATTTATTATTCTTATTTAAATTAATAAAAAAATTTTTTGTATTATTTGTTATTTCTGGACAAAGATATTCTGGTGTATTTGAAGAAATTGAACTTATATTTTTATAATAAAATGAACTTCCAAAATCTATTATTTTTACTTTTGTAATATTAAAATTTGAATTTTCATTATCTTCATATTCAATTAAAATATTTTCTGGTTTTATATCTGAATGAATATATCCTTTATTATTTATATAATCTATTCCTTCTATTATATTTTTTGCTAATTTTTTAAATTGATTTATATTTGAAAATAATTTTTGAAAAAAAATACCTTTTTGAATACAATATATTCTTTCATTATTTATAAATTCTCCTTTTATTTTAAAAGATAAATTACTTAAAGAATTACCACATTTTTCAAAAGAAAACCAAATATCATTATTATCTTCATAATAATTATATAATTTTGGTATTTTATCATTTCCTTCATTTTCATTTAAAATTTCTAATATTTTAATTTCATTTCTTCCAGTTTCAATAAAATCTTCATTATTAATATTATTTAATGTATTTTTTTTTGATATTTGTTTTACTGCACATTGGAAATTATTATTAGAAATTAATGTACATAACCAAACAATTCCACATCCTCCTTTTCCAAGTAATTTTATTTTTTTATAATTACCCATTATTCTATTTCCATATATTTCTTTTTCTTCTTTTGTTAATTCTATTATTTTTTCATTTGTGTTTTTATTATCAAAATATTCATCTTCAATATTTGAATTATTTATTGTTGAATTTGTTGTATTGTAATTATTATTATTTGAATTGTAATTATTTATATTTATATTATTTGTTGAATTGAAATTATTTGAATTATTGTAACTTATGTTTATATTTGTTTGTTTTTTTTGTTGTTTTGTTATTTTTTTTGGTATTGCATATATTGAACTATTATTATGTTGTAAATTTTTTTTTTGTTTTAAATTATTTAAAAAGTTAACTTTTATTTTATTTAAATTTGGATTTTTTGTACTATTTAAATTATTTTCTATATTAATTTTATTATTTTTTGAACTTTGAATTCTATAACTTTTATTTTCAGGTGCTTTCATTAAATTAATTAATATTAATTTATTATTATTATTATTTGCATTTTCAGTATTAATTTTTTGAATTTGAATTTCATGAGTTTTATTCTCATTAAATGTATTTATATAATATTGTATTTTATTAAAATTTCTTTTAACTGGAATTATAATATTTTCATTTGTTTTTTTTTCATTTTCAATTGAATTTTTATGTTTTATACTATTAATTTTACTTTTTTGAGGATTAGAATGATTAATATTTGGATTATGAAAATTATGTTTAATTGTTGGTTTAATTGGAACTGGAGTTAATAAGTTTGGACTTGGAATTTGATTAATTAAATTCTTTTGTTTATATAAAGAATAATCAAAATCAGAACGTGATTTATTATGTGAAAGTATCATTTATTTTATTTAATTTTTTTTAATTTCTTTACTTTAATTTTTTTTAATTATTTATTATATTAAAATAAATTATATATAAATTCAAAAATTATTTTTTTTTTTTAATTTAAATAAATGTCTAATCATTTAATTCAGTCAAATTTCCAAATGTTAAATATGAATTCTAATTTTCAAAATAGAATTTTTACAAAAGAAGATTTTGAAAAAAATTATTTTATTCTTAATTCAAATGAAAATGATACTCAAAAAAAAATTTTAGTAAATGCATATTTTGAAGAATTAAAAAAATCAAATCAATTACTTAATATATGTAAAGAAATACTTATTGAAAATTCTAATAAAAGTCAAGATTTATTATTATTTTCATCAATTTTAATTCGTCAATACTTAATTCAAAATATAAATATAATAATTCAAAATGAAACTTATTTTCAAAATACAAAAAATATTTTAATGGAACTTTTTCAAAGTTTAAATTACTTATCTCAAATATCATTTAAGATAATAAAATTTATTTGTGCTTCAATTAATATAATTTTATTAGGAGGAATAATAAATTTTTGGAAAGAAGGAATAGATAATTTAATAGAAATAAGTAATTCAAGTGAAAATAATTTACTTTATTCTTCTTTAATTTTGGCGGCAACAAAAGATGAATTAAATTCAATTAAATTAAATAATAATTTAATTGAGAGAATTAAATATGAATTAAAAAATAAAAAAGAACAAATGAATTATTTTATTTCTTTTATTTTTAATAAAGTAAAAAATGAAAATAATCCAAATTCTCTTTTATATGAAAGTTTAATTAATATTATTTCAAGTATTTTTTTATTTGATGTTAATATTTTAACAATTAAAGATTTATGTAGTAATTTAATAAGTCAAATGGCTTTAATAAATAAAAGTGAATTAAGAAAAAATATTTCAGAAATTTTATCAGAAACTTTTTCTTTTTCAAATTCTTCAAATTTAGGAAATAAAGAAATAGTTAATTATATTAAATATAATAATTTTGATTTATTTATTGATACTAAATTAAAAGTTTATGAAAGTGAATCAATATTTAGTGTTTTAAATATGATAAATATTCTTTATTTAAATTATAAAGATAAAAGTTATGAAGAAATTTTAAATAATGAAAAAGATATTGAATTTATTTTCAGTGCTGCTAATATTTTTAGTTCTTTATCTTCAAATTATAATTATTTTTTTTTTATGAAAGGAGATAAATATAATAATATTTATTTAACTTGTAGAATATTATTTTTATATTTTATTTCTTTTCCAAATTATAAAATTTCACAATTAATGTTTGAAACTATTTCATCAATTAATGACTTTTTTCAAAGAGGATTTTCAATTGAAGAAAGTGATAAAAGTGATTTTGAAAATTTCATTTTTAATATTAATAAATATATTTTAAATAATACTAAATTAACTCAAAGTGAAATTTTAGATAATTCATTATTTGATTATTTAAATAAAAAATTAAAAATAAGTGAAGAAACAAGTAATTATAATTTAGAAGAAATATCAAATAAAAATATTAATGATGAAGATAAAATTTCATATAGAAAAAATGTTTTAAGTGTCTATGATGATATATTAAATATTTATAAGGAGAATTATAAAATTGAAAATTATTTTTTCTTTTTAGGAAGTGATTTAGATAATTTTATAAAATCAAATGATTTAATAAGTATTGAAAGTATTTTATTAAATATTTATTCAATTTCTGCTCATTTTCATTCACTAAATACTCAATATAATTTAATTCTTAATTTTATAGATTATATTTATAGAAATACAAATATTATTTTTTCTAGTCAAAGAATTTTAATTTCTTTTTTACGTTTTATTGATTTATATTGTTTCTTAATATGGAGAAATAATAATTCATTTATTAATACTATTAATTTCTTATTAAGTATTAATAATTTTATTGGAAATAATAACAATGAATTAAATAAAATTGAAGATATTACAATATATCTTATTTACAAATTAATTAATTGGTATAATAATAAGTTAGAATATATATTAAAAAATAATTTAAATCAAGATTTTTCACATATACAAAATCTATATCTTTCAATTTATGAATATTATGTAAAAAACTTTAATAAATTATCTTATTCTTTAGTTGGAAATTTAGTTAAATCAATGATTGAAATTGCATTAATAAATATTAAAGTAAATAAAATATCAGATTCTGATAAAATAATGTTAAATATATGTCAAAGTATATTAAATCAATGTTATGAATCAATTCAAAAAATATTAAATGATAATAATCAAAATATTCAAAATATTAAAGAAGAAATAAAAAAAATATTTATTACTTATAATTCAATTTTAATTGATATTGGGAATTATGATAAAGAACTTTTATATAAATTACTTACTGAAAAAATAGAAAAATTAGAAAATAATTATTTCATTTTAATATATTCATTTTCAAAAAAAACAATTGAAATTTTATATAATGAATATGAAATAATGGAAATTATATTCAAATTTTATATTTTATTAATTAAAAATTTAAGTATGCATTCACCAAAATTATTTGATGCAATAAATGATATTATTTTTACTCTTTATAATAAATGTCAAAATTATCCTTTTATAATTGAATGTATGAATGAACTTTATTCTAATATTTTAGATGGAAATGATGAAGAAAAAAAAAATTTAATAAATGAAAAATGTTTTATTATATTAAATCAAATATTTCAATTTTTCCAAATACAAGATAATAAAAATAAAAATGATATTTTAATAAAATTTTCAAATTTACTTCAAACTTTCATATCAAAAATAAAAAATTTTAATTTACTTCTTAAAAACAATTTTGAAAATATAAATTCATTCAACAATATATTAAATTACATTATAATTCAATATAATAATGAAAATGAATTTTTTCTTACAATTTCTTTAATAAAATTATTTAATACAATATACAAAGATTCATCAATTGATATTGAAATAACAAAATTTTATTTAACTAACATTATTCTTGGTTCAATTAAACATTTTGATAATAATGAAGAAAAATTAATACATGGATTTACACATTTATTTAATTTAATATTTATTTCAAATAAAGAAATATTTAAAGATGCATTCAGAAAAAAATTTAATGAAGAAATTGTAAATGTTATATTTGAATTCTTTAATAAACATTCTTTTATTCCTACTAATAAAAAGTCTTTAGATGATACTTATGTTAAAAATATTAAATTAATTTCTGATTTTATAAAAGATTTAATTGAAGTTTATAATTTTAAAGAAAAAGAATATTCTTTTATTGAAAAATACAATATTAAAGAAAATAAAAATCCTGTCAATGAATTTAAAAAAATAAACATTTAAAATTTTTTTTAAATAAATAATTAATATTAAAATAACAATTTATTAAATAAATTATACAATTAAAACGAAAAAAAAAAAAAAAAAAAAAAAAAAAAAAAAAAAAAAAAATAAAAAAAAAAAAAAAAAAAAAAAAAAAAAAAAAAAAAAAAAAAAAAAAAAAAAAAAAAAAAAAAAAAAAAAAA
>Ga0256407_10009410_pt1 | contig 14006 bp, 10 predicted proteins | sample RumenRJG_04DNA_FD_193489 | JGI IMG/M metagenome (GOLD analysis project Ga0256407, IMG submission 193489) | Bovine rumen microbial communities from Lethbridge, Alberta, Canada - RJG_04 | ecosystem: Host-associated > Mammals > Digestive system > Stomach > Rumen | place: Canada: Alberta... | reverse complement strand
CCATTTCCATTGAATTCGGGAAGGAATCTTCCCAAAAGACGCGTGAGGTCTATCTGTTGGTAAGACAGGGCAAGACCAGACAAAGAGTAAAAACAGGAGTAAGACTCAATGAACAAGAATACTCTCCAAAGACGAAGAAAATCAAGTCCATTGAGAAGGCTCGTATTGTCGAGAAACTGAGGTTAGACCTCATCGACAACATGAGCAACCTGACTGCAGGGGCTATGGCAGGAGACCCTGATAATGCTCATACCATTACAAAGAATATCATCAAGAAGCAGGAGAAGAAGGAACTGGAGTTCTTTGCGTATGCAGAGGATTGGGTGTCAAGAGCCAAGATTAAAGGTGCCAAGAACTATCTGACCATGCTCAACACCCTCGAAAAGTTCTTGAAATGCCGCAAACTCTTCTTCCAAGAGATTACCGTCACATTCCTCAAAGACTTCGAGGCATTCCTTGATGACCGCCCAAGAGCTCAGTCACTCTATATCGGACAGATGCGTCACATCTTCCGTGAAGCGATGTTGGAGTACAACACCGATGATGAAATCGTCATCAAGAACGACCCGTTCTTACGCTACAAGGCCCCCAAACAAGTACTCAAAAAGGGTGTCAGGGCTTTAAGCCTGGAACAACTCATGAAGGTGGTCAACTACCAGCCCAAGAAGAATACGCTGGCAGAACTGGCCCACGATTGCTTCATCCTCTCCTTCTGCCTGATGGGCATGAACTCTGTGGACATGTACCAAGTCAGTTGTCTGGAAAACGGCACCATCAAGTACAAACGGACTAAGACAAAAGACCGCCGTAGTGACGAGGCCTACATTGAGGTCAAGGTACATCCCTACATTCTGCCCCTCATGGAAAAATGGAAAGGCGAAGACCGGATATTCAGATTCTACAAGAAATACTACTGTGCTGAGTGCTTCAATCAGAACCTGAACATTGGACTAAAGACGATTGGCAAGGCTGTTGGTATCAACAAACTCCAATTTTACCAGGCCCGCCATACTTTCGCCACCCTATCGAGGAATCTCATGAAGTTCAGTAAGGGAGATGTTGATGAAGCCCTCAACCACGTTGGCAACTACGAAATTGCTGATGTCTATATCACCAAAGACTTCTCCATCATCAACGACAACAACTTCAAGTTGCTTGATAAGGTGTTCAACCTCACCAAGTCGAAAAGAGGCAGAAAGCCTAAGAAGCAGGAAGTTGCATAGCACGAGCCCCTACTCTGAAGCCCAATCCCCACACTTTAATACTTGGTGTGGGGATTGGGTATACAGCAAAACGCCCTGTTCATCGCAATTGTCCGACGGATTCAAAATTTTTTTGATTGCTGTGGACAATTGCAATTCTCCCGTATCATTGATTTGCAGCAAATGATAACTGATATCTTGTATTGTCACGTTGAACAACTCTGACATTCGCTTCTGAGAAAGCCAGAATGTATCCTGACTGAAAAGCACGTTCACATTCACTTTTCCTGTGCTCGAACGGTATATCAAGACATTACCCTCTACGCTTGTAGCCAGCTCCTGGGAGTTCATCCTACTCGTGAAATAATCCTTGGCAGCCTTTACAATAGGTTTCTTCTGGTCAGCGTTCAAGGCTATTGCCACACAGGCAGTTCTTGACAGTCTGATGGATTTCACTTGTCGATAGCCACCGTTATTCAGTTGCACCATCTCCTCTATCTCCACCATGTGCTCCTTCAGGTCTAAGCCCTTCTCTTGCTGTAGGAAGGTGGCAACCTTGTCCATCAACCGTTCGAAGTTCCAGTACTTTTGGTAACCCATGAGTCGAGCTAACTTACGCGAGTTCCACCACTCACGACCTTCACCATCCGTCTCTTTGATAGCCTCAAAGGGCGACAGCATCTCTTCCGGTGAGAACATCTCTATTTCGTTTGTATTGTCCATATCGTTTGCAAAGTTAATCTCATTATTTAGAGAGAGGTTCACAATATGTTTTATTTACTACCCGATCCCTCATCAGTTTCATATCAGTGAAGTTTCGGCTAATATTCTGCACATCTGAATCTTCATATTTGGTATTGAGACCATGTGCCAAGTCGAAGCCGTTGCCTATAAGTACTATCCTATTCATTACTCGTCTTTATTTGGTTCTTCTAGAGGTTCAGCAACCATTCTTAACTGTTCAGATTGTATCGACACTTCTTTAGCCTTTGATTGAACAGTTTCTCTGACCATCGGAGTGTATGCCTTAATGATATGACGCCAGTCATTTAGTAACATATCTGGATAACGTTCACCATAGAGTTCGATAACCTCGCGTTGCAATTCACCATCGCTAATAGAAACATCCATGTGCAGACGATTGAAGATGAGATTGCGTACATCAAGGTCATCCTCAACATTCTCTAATTTGTAAAACTTAATCGGCGCATCTTCCTTTATATCATCTTCCTGATCATATTTCTTGAAATTTTCAGCCTGCTCGAAGATTTCCTTGAACACTTCATCCTGCGGTACAGGAGGATAACCATGTTCTGCCAATATCAGAATCAAGTCCATTTGCAACTCAGCCTTAATGTCCGAACGATTTGCCCAGTCGGTATATTTCGACTTGTCGTCCACCATCTTCTTTACGGCAGCAGCCAACGCCAGCAGTTTGTCTTCGGGATATTCAAATCCAAACTTATGAGCTATCTCTTTCAGAATATCGTAGAAAGCCTTTTCCTCGTAGGTGATACCCAAGTCCTTGAACGATTTCTTCTCTTTGTTTACCTCTTTCAACAGTTCTGCCATCTGCTTGGCCACCTCATTGAGCACCTCTTCGGCAAACACGGCATTGTCGCTACGGTCATTATATCGCTGCACCAAAGCATTCAGTCGCTTGGTGAAGTCCACACCCTTCATCTTATTGACCTTCTTGAAATCGGTGATAACCGTCCGAAGCAGCTTCTCCATCAGTTTCACCTTCGTATTGGGCAACTTCAGTTTCTCCAACCTCGTCATGTAGTCCTCACTCAGCAAGTCCAAGTCCTTCGTATTCGCATTCACCTGAGCCACTTCTTCCACTCCGTCCGACTTCAAGGCTTCTGCTATCATCTGGCTCACCTTGCGGTTCATCTGCGAGGCATCGGGAGCATCTCCCTTTGTCAGTTTGTAGATGATTGACCGTACACCTGTAAAGAAGTGGATGTCTTCACGGTCCTTGTCACTGATTGCCTCGTGGTTGGAACAGAGGTTGAAGGCAGACTTCAGTTTCTTGGCATGGCCCATAAACAGGTTTTGCGTTTTCTCCGTAGCTTGTACGAACTCAGCCGCATGTTTCAGGCATTCCAACTGTTCCAGCGGTGTTCCCGTTGAGAACTTGCTGTAATCGAAGGTATGGAACATTCTGCGCAGGATGTCCAATTCGTCTTTTACCATCGTCACGCTCTGTTCGACAGTCTCCACGTTATTACCCATATCGCCACCACCAGCATATTGCTTCAGCGCATTGTTCATATTACTCTTGATACCGATGTAGTCAACCACCAGTCCTTTATCCTTACCCTCATACACACGGTTCACCCTCGAAATGGTCTGTACCAGCGTGTGCTTCTGCAAAGGTTTGTCAATATACATCGTGTCGAGGCAGGGCACATCAAAACCCGTTATCCACATCGAAACGACGATGGCAATCTTGAAATTAGAGTCAGGATTCTTAAACAGTACATCCAGTGCCTTGCGGTCTTCGTCTGAGCCGATCAACTCGCGTAGTTTCGGATCATCGTCCTTCTCACGCGTCATTACCAATCGGATGCGTTCAACAGGTGTCTGGTCCTCCGAACCTATCTTTTCTTCCCATTCAGGACGCAAGGCAACTATATTCTTATAGAGGTCGTAAGCTATTTCACGACTGGAACAAACGAACATCGCCTTACCACAAACAGTGCTTCCTTCCTCTATTCGCTTTTCGTAGTGCTCTATGAAATCCTTCGCCACCACAGCCAATCGGTTCGGATCACCCAGAATCTTGTTCATTTGCGTCACCGCCTTCTTGCTTTCCTCTATCTGGTATTCATTGGCTCCTTGTTCGGCACATTGCCTATAATAAGCCTCTATCGCCTCTAACTGTTTGTGGTCGGCAAAAACCTTGGCGGCTCTTCCTTCATAGACGATACGACGGGTGATACCATCCGCCACCGATTCAGTCATCGTGTAACTGTCCACCACATCGCCAAACACATCTATCGTGGCATCAATAGGTGTTCCCGTGAAGCCCACATAGGTAGCATTTGGTAGCGAGTCGTGCAGATACTTGGCAAAGCCGTAGCTGCGCTTCACGCCCTTATCGGTAATGGTCACGTTCTGTTCCACATTCGTCTGCGAACGGTGTGCTTCGTCGGAGATGCAGATGATATTAGCGCGGTCGGACAACAGGTTGATGTCCTCGCTGAACTTTTGTATGGTTGTCAGGAACACTCCGCCACTCTTTCGTCCTCTCAACTTCTTGCCTAACTCTTCGCGTGTCTCCACATTCACCACCGTCTCATCACCGATGAACTGCTTGGCATTCACGAATTGTGCTGACAACTGGTCGTCCAAATCTGTGCGGTCGGTAATCAATACGATAGTAGGGCTTGCCAAATGACGGCTGCGCATCAGCATTCTTGTCAGGAAAAGCATCGTAAGACTCTTGCCACAGCCTGTAGCACCAAAGTATGTTCCTCCCTTGCCGTCGCCATGCAGGTTGATATGCGAGTGCTCCAAGATGTTTTCGTATAAACGATGCGTGGCGAAGAACTGCGGATAACGGCAGACAATCTTCCGTTCACTTTTTGACGAGTCTGGGAAGAATACGAAATCTTTCATCACACTTAGCAGTCTCTCCTTACGGAACAATCCTGCCATCATCGTGTGCAGGGAGTCGATGCCGTCGTTTGCCTTGTCTGTTCGCTCCACCTTGCGCCAAGCATAGAAGAATTCGTATGGTGTAAACAACGTTCCGTATTTATTGTTCACACCATCGCTGATAACTACGAAAGCATTATAGCGGAACAACTCAGGAATATCCCTACGGTAGCGCACCGTCAACTGTGTATAGGCAATCATGATGGTGGTATCTTCCTTCACGGCACTCTTAAACTCCAGTACCACAATGGGCAGACCATTCACATAGACAATACCGTCGGGAATACGTCGTTCCAGTCCCTTTATCTCCAGTTGATTGACAATCTTGAAGATATTTCTGTCAACATCCTTAAAGTCTATCACTTCCACGAACAAGTCTGGCAATGAGGCATCCTCACGCTTGATGGCGAAGCCCTCCGTCATCAGCCGATACGTCTGTGCATTCAGCTCGTAGAGCGGAGCACCATTATTGGCCGTCAACTTCGCTATGACTCGCTCCACTTCCAAGGGCGTAATGCCTTCCTCGGCATATCTGTCCATCAGATACATCAGCAAGTCATCGCGTAGCAGCACCTCCGTCTGCTCCTTGTGTATCGTCTCGCCATTCACGTAGCTGTAGCCCTGTTGCTCAAACAGTTCCATGATGGCCATCTCCAGCGTATGTTCGTTAAAGTGTGACATAGATTTATGTGTTATTTGTCAAATTTGGATGCAATTTCTTTATAGATGATAGCCTTCTCCAAGAACCAATTATAGGCTTTTGGCCAACAATCACGTTTCTTGGGATTGATATTGGTTGTGATGAATATGCGACATGCTTTCTTTGCCTCTCGCCATTCCACCTCACTATTCAACATCGTGGAGATTTCATCCTTATGCATCTTGAAACGCTCAAACAATTCCTTATCATCATTAATATAAATATCTGCACCAATACTTTGCTTTTGAGTGTTGATAGTCAAGGCAACATGATAGGCAGAACTGCCTATGCTCAAATCATACCAATGTTGAGGCATTGCTTTGCGGGCATGGAAATTGCGAGTAAAGTCATTGTTATCGCTCATCGCCTCATTAAAGCCTGTCCAGAATTCAAGTTTAAGAAGGTCTGTATCAGAAAGTCCTTCTATCGTCTTCATCGTTTTAGACCAGTCATTCGGTCTTTCCACTATATTAAAGCGTGGGGCCTTTGCCGAGTCACCAATCTGCCACAATTCTATTTCCAACAAGAAGAATCCGATATTATTATCTGTATGCTGGTTCAGCCACTCTATCGCCTGACGATGTTCGTCACGTGCTCGCTTCACCACCCAGACAATTACTTCAGCACCTTTACCTGAAGCGTATGTAATCAGTTTACCAAGATGGTCGTGATTGGTATCTTCCAGTTGATTCTCAATAATCACACGACGATTAGTGCCGACTTCTTTTGCAAAGATATCTACATTGAAACTGCCGACGGATGACTCTCTTTCTTCAAGTTCCAACTCAATATCTATCGCATCCCCCAGCAGCGTAAGATTCTCCTCTTGTGCTAACCATTTTGTGAAATCATTTGCCTCATGAGGCCACACCGACCTTAAATCGGTAATTCTTATCATCTTGCCTAATTTATCCATATCTACATAAGTTATTCGGTTACATAACAAAATGATTGGGGAGCCTGTCGGATATTGTAATCTGATAAAGACTTTGCTTTCTCGTATATTTTTATACGACCAATTTGTATGGCATTTGCCGTCTTTTTATTCTGAAAATATGATTTGTAAAATGCCTGAGTAATGCCTGAGTACTTTTTGGTTCTATCCCATACAATATCTACATCATCCGATAATATATCATCTATTTCGAATTCTCCAACCACACGTTTAATTGGAGCAGAAGCATAAATAACGACGTATTTTACTCCGCTTTTCTTGAACAACGACTTGCGGAACTCATATTTCTTTGTTCCGGCAAATATCTTTTCTACGAATTCTGGCTTAATCGACAATAAAACTTTCATCACTTCTTGTTTCTTTTAAAATTATCTCAAATTGCTCTTTGGTAATTGGTTTAAAGCCTCGTGGAGCATCATTTATTCCCGTCAAGACTTTTAAATCGATGAGTTCCTTCATATTGATTCTATGTGGGAAAGAATAGTCATAAAGAAAGTTTACCACAAACGGTTTTCTTGCCGAATACCTCCACATCTCACGAAGAGCCTGTTCTGGATATACGCTTTTTTTGCGACAATAAAGAATGAAGTCATTTTCATCCTGAAAGTCAGTTTTTACCTCCAGAACCTCGCCAATTGTTGTGACAACACTTTTATAATAGCCTCCTGTCCGGTAAAACACAAGAATGTCCCCAACACTGGGGTATGGCTCCATCGCTCTTGATACATATACCTTATTAATACAGTTTCGATGAGGGAAATCCTCAATAAATTCTTTTGGAGATTCTGTATTCAAAATAGAATCAGGTAGCAATTCGGTGTGATATTCAGGGTAAATTGGTACGATATACGCATTCTTTCCCTTTGAAATATAAGGGAAGCAAGCTTTTAAATTCTCTATATCAAATTTCGGAGAGAAATCTCTAACATAAACCAATTCTCCTTCACCTTTTGTTCCCCATAGAACAAATCCCCATTGCTCTAACAGGTCTATAAGTCTGCGTTGTTCTGGACGCTTGTCATAAATGGTCACATATATCTCCTGAACATGATTCTTCAATGCATTATCAAATACTATTTTGACAAACCGTTCCCCAAGTCGGAATCCATTACTAATAACCTTGAATGTTCCTATCTTTAAGCGACGCTTTGGAGAAAACTGTGGATTTATATTTGAATAATTTTCATTCTCATCTTCTACTTTGAGGTATAGGAATGACAAGAGCATACCATTATTAGAATTAATGGTAATGTATGCCTCTTCATCATATTTTTTTATAAACCACTTATCAAACCCAACGTAATCTTCTTTTAGACTATCGAAAAAAGTGTCATTTAAGTCTATCTTTCCGAATTTTAGTTTCTGGACATTTAAGACTTTATAGTTAACAAGCTCTGGGTGTTCTGCAAAAGTCTTTTCCAAGAATGAATCAATGGTAAAAACTTTATCTTGAATTCCCAATTCAAGTGCTTTTTTATGAATCTTTTTATCTTCGGTTATTAAAATATCAACTCGTCCAACAAAAACTTCATTAAGCAGAACTGTATCCACTATATCATTATCTGTCGTATCGAACTGATCTGACACATTTTTTACTTCGTCTTGAAGTGGAGAAGGTATGTCTATAACTTCATAACTTTCAAGCTTAACCAAAAACAAATCGACTGTTTCTTTGTTAGGGTTCTTTTTAACTTCTTCAATAGTTGCAGAGTGAATACACTTGGTGTATTGTCCTCTATCCAACCAACGGTAGAGAATGCCGATATCCTGAGAAACGATTTTGTTCGCCTCTCGATGAATAATTATATTTGTATCTAATAACGCTTTCATCTCTTTTTGTTACTTAATTTTGTTCTTAACCAGGACCAAACACTCTTAGTGGGCACAAACAAATAGATGCATAATATTAATAAAATTCCTAAAGCAGTCCAATATTCCCAAGGAATCTGACAATACCACTCAATGTTGGGATTCCTAATAAATCTCAAAGAAGAAAGAGCAAATAGCAAACTACACAATATATTTGCTCCAATAGCTAATGCGATTTGTTGGGAACCGATTGTTTCTTCCGTACATATAGTGAATAAGGAATAACCTTCTTTATTATCACTGTTATCGTCTTTCAAAAACATTATATTATAACAATCCTTGCTGATTCCTTCTATTTCAGGAAGATATCTTTGAAATGCTATAGATTCCAACTTTCTAATATTTTTCAGTTTAGATGAATCAACGAAACTGAACACGAAATTATCTGGAACAGCATGAAGGCAAAAAACTTTATTAACCTTACAAATATTTAAATCTATATTCTTCTTCAAATCATATATGTTTTGTGGAAGATTCCGTGTCTCGTTTATTTTAAAGTCATAAATATAACTCGTTTGAGCTATTCCCTTCTTCTTGATAGCAATTGTATCATTTTCTATTTTTATTAAGACACGAAAATAAAGATTTCCTTCATGTTTATTGGGCTTTTTTATCTCAAATGAAATAAATCCATTATCAACTTTGATATCGCACGGAAGTACGGTTAGTTTGTCCCTCTTTTCAAAAGACAATATACTTCCATCACGAGAATCATCTCCGACATTGCTTATTCCACAAACGACATCATTAAAGATAAAACGTCCATTAGCCCTATCCGACAAATTCTTTAGCAAGCATGAAACAATACATGTCTTCTTTATAAATGGAGCTGCCAAATAGAATATAATCGAGTCGTTTCTGAAACTCTCAAACGAAAATTCTAGACCAAACTCTATGTATGATGGCTCATGGGGAAACTCCCATGTGCAAATATGTAAGCGTTCAATACTTACATGGTCTTTCGCTAATATATAATATGAATTATCCATAGTTTATATTTATAGCCCCATCTACGCCAAAGCAAAGACTGTAATTTGATTAATTCAATATTATTTCGTTTATCGCCATTTCTAAGAATATTCGATAAAGTGGGTCATAGCTTTCTTTTCTATATATTATTTATACTCAAACATTGCCTCGTATTGGGTAGTGGTGGTCATAACTATTCGTATTTTATTTTGTAATTATACATATAGTGGTAGTTGAATAATGCTATACATTACATCCAATATCCAGTTGAATTGGCTGAAATCAAAATCACTGATATAATTCGCGTCAGATTCAATTAATGATGTGAATGCATCTTTAGTCAAAGCTATTGAATGCATTTGTTCTAAATCTGATGACCCAAACACTTTGTCATCAATTATCCCATTTATATCTACCTTTCTTTTTATGTTTTTTATCTTTGTCTGATACTTTCCGTCTTTGCTATTACCACTTGGATAGAATTCACTTCCCAAAAAGAGCCTACGATGATTAGTAGGATCCTCCTTTAATAAATCTTTTTTATTATAATAATGTTCGATGGATATTGCGTCCCCATAAATTGTTTCATTTACTAATGGTATAGCAAAGGCATAGACATTACTGTCTCCATAAACTTTATATTGCTGGTGAGTTGCATCTAAATAATTTAAATAATCAGGCTCGTCTCTATCAAATATGCCAATGATTATTCTTTTTTGCTTAACTTTTGATATATACTCAAGCATTTCTTGTAATTTTGATGACCCCCAATCATTAGGTACTTGATAAAAATCAACATCAATATCAGTTCTTTCAAGAACATCAATTGCCTTTTTGATGTGTCTATAATCTGTTTTCCCTTCTGTAATTATTAAAGGTTTAGAATTCGTTTCTATTTGTTTAACCAAATTATTGTATCTGTCTGCGAAACGCTGATTCTCTGTTATCATCATTTCGTAAACTTCCTTATATAAATCATTATTGGTTGGCTCACAGACAATGCCATTATTATCCAAGTCAATAATCTGTGCCCTTTCTTTGGCTTCATCTGCTAATCCCATATTCAAGAAGGGAGAATGTGAACTAACGATAAATTGGACATTGGGGAATAGTTTGAAAAGATTTGGAAGAACTACTTTTTGAAGTTTGATATGAAGATGTTTATCCACTTCGTCTATTATGACAATTCCTTGAATGTCCTTCAACAATATATTCGTATGAATCTTATCTGCTTGTCTTAATATTTCCCCAAAACAGCACAACAAAGCAGATTCTCCAGCAGAAAGACTAAATAGATTGGGAGCTATAGTAGTATTACGACCATGATTGTCTGAAACAATTGATACTCGTATTCCTGCATTATTCCTTTTTCCAATTCCCAATCTAACATTGCCATCATAATGCTTTGATGACAAAGTTTGTCTTATAATCTCATTTAAGTTGTTCCAAATATTCAATTCTGGAGAATTATCTATAGATCTTTCTGTCCCATCAGGAAATTTGTATTTTTGAGTCTGCTTATAGGTCTCCCAATCTAAAACAACATCCATTATCCAATTTGTTAATTGGCGCATTCCAGTTATAACCTCTATTGGATTGTCTAAATAGCCAGAATAATCGCTATCGATTTTAAAACTATACTTAAAATGATATGGTTCATTCAAATAAGAAGGTGTTTCATGACGATATGAAGGGAAATATGTAAGTATATAGTTTTCAAATAGAGAAGAGATAAACTTTTCTCCATCAGAATCTATACGCCAATATTTTATATTATCTTGTTTTTTTAATCTATTAGCAAACTCAGCTAATGGGATTTTATTTTCAATGTTTATTGCACTATCGTATTCTTCTTGAGAACAGTCTTTTCTAACATCAATATAGTCTATGCTCTTGCCATTATAGATAAAGCGAAAATAGACATACGAAGATTTATTCAAATCAAGACTATACAAGGATGAAGAAATACGATAATATTTATCTTTTTTTTCTTCAAACTCATTAGAAAATTGCATTTTGGCAAGTTCATAAAACGCATCTACCACATGGGAAAGAATGGTGGTTTTCCCTTTACCGTTTATTGCAGACAAAACATTAATTCCTTTTTCTTTAAAAACAAGTTCCAAATGCTCAAAAGGAGCACGATTAACAAATATTACTTTTTCTAAATAAAACGCCATAATAATATCTCCTATATGTTTATTGCCCCATCTTCGCCAAAAGCAAAGACTGTAATTCGGTTAGTTTCTCGTTTTCTTTGTATAATACAATTAGATTGTCAAGTATTGGCACAAACATAGACTTCTCTTTATTGTCATTGGGAAAAATTATTGCCTGTTGTGCTATTAGTTCTTGACTTAAGTTTTCTTGAGCTCCGCCGTTGGCCATTCTTTTGAATTCTTCTTGATGGTATCTTAAGTGAAAGTACAAATAGGCGGCATCATATTTATTCCAACATAACATGTTGCAACATGCTTGATTTGTTGTTGTTTCACAATCCAAATATGCAACATTACTAACAGTTCCACCCCCGTACATTGCCATAATTACAGAACCGCGTGGTATCAGTTTTGCAGAGCTATTTCTCATACCTTCTTTGCTTATGAATTCTTCTGTTTTAAGGATAATATTGTTTTGAACTTCCCCTGTTTTCAGCCAAGGATAATCTTTCTTATCCCAATACTCTTTATGATTCCTACTTGGAGTACCACCAGATTTCATCTCTTTACAAAATTCTCCAATTGTTCCCATTCTCCATCCTTCGGGGAGGTTTTCCTTGTCGATATTATCGACGAAGGTTTTGCGGTATAGGGCTTGGGCGGTGGCTTCGAGATGCTGAATCATTTGATTGTTGAGACGGATGCGATTGGCCAGCGTTTCGTATTCAGACACGATTTCACGTTGGCGAGTAATTGAGGGAATGGGGAGTCGCATATTGCAAAAGTCTTCCCAAGTCAAACTGCCACGAACACCACCTACAGCATAGTAACTAGCTTCACGGTCAAACTCACTACGAGAGAACCACATCATCAGATACTGAGGCATTAACGCCGTCTTATCAATGACTTCAAACATGGGATAAGCAGGTGACATAATAGCCTCATCTTCTTCAAACATAGCAACAGGAATCTTCCCGTCACGGCTAACCTGCATCAAACTGCAAGCAAATTGCTCCTTCCGGATAACTTTATAATTAGATAGGTCTGTGCCGATGACATTTGCCACCGACGGAATGAATGCCTTGTCAATCGTAAGACCAACAAGTTTCGTAACCGTCAACTCCCGATTACGGACATTCACCTCTCTGATATAGTCGCCTAAGCGTTTGTATGTTGTCATTCTTCTATCCTCTATTAATTCGCAATCTCGTTTTAAACTTCTATCATAGCAGAAGGATTAAACCCGTTCGTCAGATGTTCTCCATGCGAGATGTAGCCCAATTGATTGGATACAATGAGTGTGTCGCCTATTTGCGCTTTGATGTTGCGATGTGAATGCCCATATATCCAGTAATTAATCTGACTATCTGCTATAAAGTTGCCCAATTCAACCGTGAAAGCACCATTAATAGTGCTGTTTAAAAATTCTGCAGCAGTACATAATTGTGTGGGAACATGATGCGTAAGAACAATTTTTTTCTTTGCATCACTTTCTGAAACAGCCTGTTTGATGAAAGCGAGACAACGCTCATGTTCATGGTTAAAATCATCTGCTGTCAGTCGATGTTTACCATACATGATACGATAGAAATCGCTCACACTTTGCTCCGTCCGGAATGCATTCTGGGGCTCTATCTTCGACCATAATGTAGAAACGATTATGTCCATGTCGTCCAGATGCACTATACTATTGTAGTATGCATGAACATTATGGCGAATCTGTTTGCAGTAGCCATTTGGTATAGAGGACAAGTCATAATATCCGTAAAAGTCGTGATTGCCCAAACACACTATAACTTGGCTGTAATGCTGACTCGCCCAATCCCAAAATTTATAGTCAGAATAAGTGTCGCATTCCGAGTTTGGCAGATCAAGATATGCAGAATCGCCAGCGACAAGCAAAATGTCGCCAGTTACCTCCAATGGATGTTTGGCAATCCACTGACGATTCTTAGCGAATTCCAGATGGAGGTCGCTGACATACTGGATTCGAATACTGTGTGGTATGCTTTTATTATTTGGTTGCATCATCTTTTTTCTTCGTTATCTTACTCATTACGACTTCTCTTTTTCTTTCCAATTCTTTCCAGTTCTTTAAACATTGGAAAGAATTACAAAGTGTATCCTAACTTCTCAAAGAGTTCTTTCAGTTGCTGCTTACTCTCTTCTTCCTGCTGCAAGAGGTCGCGCATATCTGCTTGCAGTTGCTTCATTTTGGTGTCGAAGTCAATCTGCTCGTCACGGTTGCGAAACTCGATGTATTTGCTGGGCACAAGGCTCCAGCCTTTCTTCTCTATCTCGTCGAGAGTGGCAGAGTAGCAATATTCTGGCTCATCGTGATAGGCCTCTTCATATCCTACACGCTGCCAGTTATGGAAGTTCTCGGCAATCTGCTGTATCTGCTCAGGCGAGAACTGGATATATTTCTTCTCGAACGGCTCTCCCCATTGACGCAGGTCAATGAAAAGCACCTCGTCTTCACGATT
>Ga0256407_10009409_pt1 | contig 14006 bp, 10 predicted proteins | sample RumenRJG_04DNA_FD_193489 | JGI IMG/M metagenome (GOLD analysis project Ga0256407, IMG submission 193489) | Bovine rumen microbial communities from Lethbridge, Alberta, Canada - RJG_04 | ecosystem: Host-associated > Mammals > Digestive system > Stomach > Rumen | place: Canada: Alberta... | reverse complement strand
CTCATCGGCCGACGTCAGATGGATCCGGGACGCGGAGAGTGGAGCCTCTATGGAGGCTTCGTCTCTGCCAACGAGGGCATTGATGATGCTGCTAAGCGTACCCTTTATGGCCTTACGGGACTCAACAACCTGTATATGAGACAGGTAGGAGCTTTCGGAAGCATCGACCGAGATCCCGGAGAACGTGTCATCTCAATAGCATACTATGCGCTTATAAATGTCAAGGACTATGACGAGAAACTTCGCAAGGAGCATGACGTACAATGGGTTGACATTAACGAGATACCCATTCTCTATTCCGACCATAACCTGATGGTGGAACAGGCTTTGCGCATCATGCGCCAGAAAATCAAGACGTCACCCATTAGTTTCCAGTTGTTGCCACAACTCTTCACGCTCACACAGCTTCAGACACTATATGAGGCTGTTATAGGTGATGAGGTTGACAAGCGTAACTTCCGCAAGCGCATTAAAGACATGGACTTCATCGAAAAAACCAACCTGATCGACAAGAAGACATCGAAGCGTGGAGCGGCTCTCTATCGATTTAACAATAAAGCATTCACAGAAGATTCAAACTTTAAACTGTAATACTATGTTAGAAGAACTAAAACAGAAAGTATTTAAGGCCAATCTGGACTTGGTGAAACAGGGATTGGTTATCTTTACCTGGGGTAATGTTTCAGGTATCGATCGTGAGAAAGGTCTCGTAGTGATTAAGCCCTCTGGTGTCAGCTATGATGAAATGAAGGCTGAGGACATGGTGGTCGTTGACCTAGAAACGGGAAAAGTAGTTGAAGGTGATCTGAATCCTTCTTCTGACACTCCCACACACCTTGTATTATATAAGGCATTCCCCAACATTCAAGGCGTGGTGCACACCCACTCTACCTACGCCACAGCATTCGCTCAGGCAGGTAAGGACATCCCCAATATCGGCACCACACATGCCGACTATTTCTACAAGGACATCCCCTGCACACGAGATATGACTGAGGCTGAGGTGAAGGGACAGTATGAACTGGAAACAGGTAACGTCATCGTGGACGAGATCCTGAACATCCGCAAGATCAATCCCGATCACACACCTGCCGTATTGGTGAAGAACCACGGTCCGTTCTCATGGGGTACCTCTCCTGATAATGCGGTGTATAACGCCAAGGTGATGGAGCAGTGTGCTAAGATGGCTTTCGTAGCCTTCAGCGTCAATCCAAACCTGACGATGAACCCGCTGCTCGTTGAGAAGCACTATATGCGTAAGCACGGACCAAACGCATATTACGGACAGAAAGGACAGAAGCATTAATCATTTATAACTAAAAACAATTACAACAATGAAAGCATTCGAAAATTATGAGATTTGGTGGGTAACCGGTGCACAGCTTCTTTATGGAGGCGACGCAGTGGTAGCAGTTGACGGACACTCAAAGGAGATGGTTGACGGCCTGAACAAGAGCGGCAACATCCCCGTGAAGATTGTATATAAGGGCACAGCAAACAGCTCTAAGGAAGTGGAGCAGGTGATGCTGGCTGCCAACAACGACGAGAAGTGCGTAGGTATCATCACATGGATGCACACCTTCTCTCCCGCAAAGATGTGGATCAAGGGTCTGCAGCAGTTGCAAAAGCCCCTACTCCACTTCCACACTCAGTACAATGCCGAGATTCCCTGGAGTGACATCGACATGGACTTTATGAACCTGAACCAGAGTGCTCACGGTGATATCGAGTTCGGACATATCTGCACTCGTATGCGTGTAGCTCGCAAGGTGGTTTGCGGTTATTGGAAGGATGAGAAGGCTCAGAAGCAGATTGCCGTCTGGGCTCGCGTCGCTGCCGGTGTGGCTGATGCTCACAACGTACGCTGTCTGATGTTCGGTATGAACATGAACAACGTGGCTGTTACCGATGGTGACCGTGTGGAGTTCGAGCAGCGCATGGGTTACCATGTTGACTACTACCCCGTATCTTCTCTGATGGAGTACTTCAAGCAGGTGACCGATGCCGAGGCTGACGCACTGGTTGAGGAGTACAAGAAGCTCTACACCATCAAGATTGATGAGAGTGGTGAGCAGGTTTACTGGGAGAAAGTAAAGAACGCAGCCAAGGCCGAGATTGCCCTGCGACGCGTACTGAAGGATGAGGGTGCTACTGCCTTCACCACCAACTTCGACGACCTGGGTGATGCTAACATCGACGATCCTAACTTCTGTGGCTTCGACCAGATTCCTGGTCTCGCTTCCCAGCGTTTGATGCAGGAAGGTTATGGTTTCGGTGCCGAGGGCGACTGGAAGACAGCTTGCCTCTATCGCACACTTTGGGTCATCCAGCAGGGTATGCCTACTGGTTGCTCATTCCTCGAGGACTACACTCTGAATTTCGCTGGCGATCGTTCATCTTGCCTGCAGAGCCACATGCTGGAGGTTTGTCCGCTGATTGCTACCGATAAGCCAAAGCTCGAAGTTCACTTCCTGGGCATCGGTATCCGCAAACAGCAGACCGCACGTCTGGTATTCACATCAAAGACCGGCGCAGGTATCAAGGCTACCGTTGTTGACCTGGGTAACCGTTTCCGCCTCATCTCTCAGGAGGTTGAGTGCATCGAGCCCAAGCCCATGCCTAAGCTCCCCGTTGCCTCTGCATTGTGGATTCCTCAGCCCAGCTTTGAGATTGGTGCTGCTGCATGGATCCTCGCAGGTGGTACTCACCACAGTGCCTTCTCTTACGACATCAACGAGGAGTACTGGGAAGACTTCGCTGAGATGCTTGGTATTGAGTACGTCAAGATCAACAAGCAGACCAACATTGCCGACTTCAAGCAGACCCTCCGTAATAATGAGGTGTACTACATGCTGAACAAGGCGTTGAAATAAGGTTGTACGCAAACTCATATTAAAACTTAGGGATTTTCCTCTTACTAATTAGGGAAAATCCCTTTTTTCGTACAACAAAATGCCGTACTTTTGCATTAGAGAAATAAAAAAAGAATGTCAAACCATCAAAAAAATACGATTATGAAAAAGATGTTGTTTACCCTGGTTTCCATACTGACAATAACAGTATCGGCAAACGCTATGCCATACGAACAGGCCCGCAGAGAAGCACTTTTCCTGACTGACAAGATGGCCTACGAGCTCAATCTCACTGATGCACAGTACGAGGCAGCTTATGAAATCAATCTCGACTACCTGATGTCTGTGACCAGTCAGCACAACGTGTTTGGCCCCTACTGGGATCGCCGTAACCTTGATCTCAGCTATATCCTTTATCAGTGGCAATGGGATGCCTTCCGTGCCGCTACCTATTTCTATCGTCCACTCTATTGGGAGGCTGGTCTGTGGCACTTCAGTATCTATGTTCACTATCCACATCGCGATTATTTCTACTTTGGTCGACCACACTTCTATGCAACATACCGTGGTGGTCACAGCTGGAGGCATAATGGCGGTAGAAGCTGGTACGAGGGACGTCACGATCACTTCCGTCCCGTGGCAAGTCGCGACCATCATGTAGGAATGCGCAACCATTGGGATCGCGGAGACTATCGCAATCCTCGTAACAACGACCGTACTATAAGCACCACACGGAACCACGGTAGCAACGACCGTACTATAGGCACCACACGGAACCACGGTAGCAACGACCGTACTATAGGCACCACACGGAACCACGGTAGCAACGACCGTACTATAGGCACTACACAGAACCACGGTAGTTACGACCGTACTATAGGCACCACACAGAACCACGGTAGTAACGACCGTACTATAGGCAGAGGTCAGGATCGAGGAACCAATAATAGCAATAACGGCATTAACAACCGCACTATCGGTGGTACTTATGACCGTAGTACAAGCACCAGAAGCAGTGGAACTTTCCGCAATAATGGTGGAAGTCGTAGTAGCAATAGCAGTGGCAATTGGAGAAGCAACAATACAGGCAGTCGCAGTAGCACTCGCAGTGCTGGCAATGCTTCACAAGGCAGCAGCAACCGCAGTGGAGGTGGAAGGAGATAAGAAGTGAGAAGTGTTAAGTAATAAGTGAGGAGTGATAAGTATTAAGTGAGAAAAGTTAAATGTCGAGGATTCGCACCTCGGCATTTTTCATTTTCTCTATTTCATGCATCTCCTTATGCCAATAAACAGCTTGAATAGCCTTGTTGATGATACCATGTCCTACGGCAAGTACCTGACTATTGGGATATTTCTCACGGATGAAATCAAGGAAACGGGAAGCACGATCCTTCATCATTGGAAGCGACTCAATATTATCTGGCCAAGGCTTTATGTTCTTCAAGTCTGGAATAAAACGTCCAGTAAAATTGCCCCAGTCGCGCTCTCGAAGCAAAGGTGTTGTTACAACAGACAACTGATGTGGCTCTGCAAGGATACGAGCCGTATGAATAGCACGCCACAAATCACTGGCCACAACAGCATCAAAATGGGTATCCGTCAATTGTTTGCTTAAAGCCTCAGCCTGACGGATACCCGTAGGGTTCAGTTCACCCTGCGTCTGTCCTTGCATGATCTGACGCTCATTATCGAACGTCTCACCGTGACGAACCATAAAAAGTCTTGTCATACACTAGGAACGACAATACCTTCAATATATGTCTTCAAAATATGAATGCCGGTACGGTTTTCACCACCCCATGGAATAATCAAGTCGGCAAACTTCTTCGTTGGCTCAATAAACTGCTCATGCATCGGCTTGAGTACCTTTTCATAACGGTCGAGCACCATCTCCACCGTACGTCCACGTTCCACCACATCACGACGGATATTCCTGATGAGCCGTACGTCATTATCGGTATCCACAAAAATCTTCAGATCCATCGCGTCGCGCAACTTCTTGTTGTGCAATGCCATGATACCCTCGATGATGATTACGGGTTTGGGTTCCACATGGATAGTTTCCTTCTGACGATTGCTCTCTATATAAGAATAGGTGGGTTGTTCTACGGCTTCACCATTTTTCAGTTTCTTCACATGCTCAGTGAGCAGTTTCCAGTCGAAAGCGTCGGGATGGTCGAAGTTGATTGCCTTACGCTCTTCCATTGTTAGATTGGTCGTATCGTTATAATACGAGTCAACAGGTACAACGGCAACACAATGAGGAGGAAGAGCCTCTGCTATTTTTCTCACGACGGTGGTCTTTCCAGATCCCGTACCGCCAGCAATGCCAATAATCGTCATACTAATAACTTGCCACTTTTTACTACTTCACTTCTTTTACAACATAGACCACGGTTGGTAAGTGGTCGCTATAGCCATCCAGCCATGCGCCACCGGCATGTGTACGCAAGGGGTTACCCTTGTATTTGCCTTCCTTCTGGAACATATAGTCACGACTGAAAATCTGATGGGAAAAATATTTCAAGGTGCTATAATCCTTTTTCTTCTTCTGGTCAAGCAGTGTCTGCGACATGATGATCTGGTCGAAGAGGTTCCAACGACCATCATACATCAGTGTCCCATTGCCATTTGCCAATACATCCCACCAAGGGTTCCACAATCCACCAATTTCCACATCCTTCATCTTCCGCTTGGCTCCCAGTGATACTGCCATTGATTTATCCTGCGGGTCATCGTTCATATCACCCATCACAAAAATCTTAACTTCTGGGTCAGCCTTTACCAACGAGTCCTTCACAATACGTATCTGGCGACCACCCTCTTCACGATAGAACGACTCTGCTGCACGTGAAGGCAAGTGATTGACAATAACCACCACATGCTCACCTGCCAGCGTACCACTCACCGTAAGGAAGCCACGTGTGTTGCGTGCACTGTCTTTTTCCAATATATATACATAGGGGACTAATTTCACGTCACGCACCTGAAACAGACGAGGATTATAGATCAAGGCGCAATCCACACCACGATAGTCGGGACCTTCAATATGAACAAACTTGTAACCACGTTTCTTCAGGGGTTCCTGATTACAGAGGTCTTCCATACACTTGGCGTTCTCAACTTCTGAAACGCCAATAACGGCACATCCAATGCCTGGTAGTTTGTCGGTTCCCATTTCCGACAGCACGCGAGCCATGTTGCGTAGTTTGTGCGTGTATTTCAACCCCGACCATCTGTTCTGTCCGTCGGGAAGGTACTGATAGTCGTTGTGGCCTTCGTCGTGACATGTGTCAAACAGATTTTCAAGATTATAGAATCCCACACCATACAAAGAGAATTTCTTCTCTTGGCCAAACGTGACACCGGCTCCCATCACGAGCATCAGCATCAAAGAAAATAATGTCTTTTTCATATTCAGATCAGTAATAATTTAGGTGCAACAATTGTTTATTGTGTGCAAAGATACAAAAAAAATAATAAACAATACTATTTTCAACACATTTTTATGTTAGTGAAAAGTTTTTTACAAAATACTTTGCCATTTCATTTTTTTGACGTATCTTTGCACAAACTAAAAAGATGTAATTACTAATCTTAAATTCTATGAATAAAAAACTCAAACTTGCGGTGATTGCTTTGTGTTGTTCACCTGCCGTGATGGCTCAGGAGATTGACTCTCTGGCTCAAGCATTACAGGACGAGCAGACATTCACTTTCACCGAGGCACAGTTGGGCGATGATGACAATGTGGGTCAAAACATCACATTGATATCGTCCAACCGCAATGTGTATGCGAGTGAGGTGGGCTACCGTTTCAGTCCCGCCAGATTCAAGTATCGCGCCTTCGGCTCGAAGTACAACGACATCTATATTAACGGCAATCCCGTGAACGATGTCGAGCGCGGTGAGTTCCGCTATTCTTTTGTGGGGGGACTGAACAATCAGACACGCTCACAAGAGTCTGCTCTACCTTTCGAGGATAACCGCTTTGCTATGAGTGGTATGGGCGGCTCGAACAACTACAACTTCCGTCCGTCATCGTTTGCTACAGGACAGCGCTTGTCACTGGCAGGTTCTAACCGCAACTACACAGTACGCGCCATGTACACCTATAACTCTGGCGTTACCGAGAAGGGATGGGCCTATACAGGAAGCCTCACCTACCGTTGGGCTAACATGGAGACAGCCAACATCGAAGGTACGTTCTACAACGCACTGAGTTACTTCTTCGGTGTGGAGAAGCTTTTCGACAACCACTCACTGAGCCTCGTAACATGGGGTAACCCCACCGAGCGCGGCGCACAGGCTGCCTCTACCGATGAAATGTACTGGATTGCCAACAGCCACTTCTACAATCCCAACTGGGGTTATCAGGACGGTAAGAAGCGCAACTCACGCATCATTAAAGACTTTGCACCTGCTGCTCTGCTAACATGGGACTGGAATATCGATGATGAAACGAAGTTGGTGACCTCGCTGTTGGGTAAGTACTCGATGTATAGCAGCACCCGTCTTCAGTACAATAATTCGACGAATCCCGCCCCCGACTATTACAGCTTAATGCCAAGCTACTTCTATGATGTATGGAGTCCATTTGAAGGCGACCGTAGTGATGTGGCTTTCACTAACTGGTCATCGGCCTACAATTATCTGAGTGCATCGAAAGCCAATCGTCAGATTAACTGGGACCGTCTTTACTATGCCAATAAGATGGCTTCGGCACAGGGCGCTGATGCCATGTACTACCAGCAAGCTTACCACGATGACCAGCTGTCATTCAGCCTGGCATCAACCATACAGAAGCAACTGAAGAAGAACCAGTTCCTCAGCGCAGGCATTAACCTTTCTACCAACAAGGGTATGCACTACCAGACAATGGAAGACCTGCTTGGTGCTACCAGCTTCCGTAACCTCAATACGTATGCCATTGGCACCTATGCCGAGAACTCCGATGAGGTGCGCTACGACATGAACCAGCCTGCCAACACACAGATTAAGGTTGGTGACCGCTTCGGTTACGACTATAATATTAATGTGAACAAAGCCAACGCATGGGCTACCTGGTCTATCGATGCCAACATGTCGCACGTTTTCGTTAGCGGACGCATCGGCGGTACCACCATACAGCGCGACGGTAAGATGCGCAACGGTCTGGCTGCCGACAACTCGTATGGCAAGAGCAAGACGGCAAAGTTCCTGGATGGTGGTGTCAAGGCTGGTATCCAGCATCAGATAGCCCCCGGCAACATCGTCACGTTTGGTACTGGCTATGAGTTCAAAGCGCCTCAGGCACGTAATGCATTCTCAGCTCCTCAGGTGAACAACGACTTTACCACCAACTTGAAGAACGAGAAGATATTCTCTGCTGAAATAGGCTACCAGCTGACAACATCATGGCTGAAAGCAAACCTGAACACATATCTCAGCCGTCTGGATGATGTAAGCGAATATTCGATGGCTTACAGCGACATCCAGAACTCGTTCTCATACATTTCGCTGACAGGTATCTCCAAGGAATATATCGGTGCTGAGCTGGGATTGAATTTCAAGGTTTCGAGCTCGTTCAACATCAAGGCCCTGGGTACTATCAGCGACGCACAATACACCAACAACTCAAAGGTGCGCTATATGCTCTCTGATGACGGTAAGAAGTACAAGGACGATGTTTGTCTGAACATGGGTATGCGCGAAGGCAGCACACCACTCACAGCAGCCAGCATCGACCTAAGCTACCACACTGGCGGCTGGTTCCTCGACCTCATTGGTAACTACTACGACCGCATCTACCTGTATTACTCGCCCATCGTTCGCTATTACGGTGACTTCAAAGAGGATGCCGACGGCAACAAGGTTATTCCACAGGACGAGATTGAGCAGGCTAAGGGCAAGGGCGGCTTCATGCTCGATGCTTCAATCGGCAAGAGTATCTATCTGAAACACGGCCGTTCAATGAGCATCAACCTGATGCTGACCAACATTCTGAACAATCTAAGCATTGTGACTGGCGGTATGGAGCAGAACCGACGCGACAAGGACGAGGAAGGCAATGCCATTCGTACCTACTCGTTCAAGGACAGCCCCAAGAAGTTCTATGCTAACGGCTTCAACGGTATGCTGATAATTTCGTATAAATTCTAAACATGATGACGACTATGAAGAAGATACATTATTTATTATTAGCACTCTTCTGCTCACTGTTCACCGCCTGCCAGGACGGCGACTGGGATGTACCCAGCTTCAGTGACGGTGCGCCCTTCGGAAACAACAGCATTACCGAAGAAGGCCTGATCACTATTGCCGAGCTGAAGGCTGACGCTGACTACAAAGAAGCTTTCGAGAACAACGGCTGCGTGCTGGTGTCAAAGGATATAAAAATCAAGGCACGCGTCACAGGCAACGACTTGGGCGGCAACATCTATAAGCAGTTTGCCATTCAAGACGAGACAGGTGCTCTTATCGTGGCGGTGAACCAAGGCGGTTTGAACGGTTATCTGGCAGAGGGTCAGGAAATCCTGATTGACATGAAAGGCCTCTATGTAGGCGGATACGGATCAACGCCTGAGATTGGTGCTCCCTATAACGGCAGTATTGGGCGTATGTCGAAGGATATCTGGGACAAGCACTTCAAGCTCTTGGGTAACCCCGATGCTACAGCCATTGAGCCCACCGACTTCAAGACTATCTGCAACGACATCTTCGACGGCAAGAACGATAACGTAGGCAAACTGGTAGTGCTCAAAGGCGTTACCTTCACCATTGCCAATGGCGAGACCAAGTTCATCAACGGCATATCGTCTGGCAGCAACTATTACAGCGTACAGTTGGATCAGTTCCCCAACAAGGGAAAAGGTAGTAGCACCTACAAAGTGGTGGTGCGCACCAGCAGCTATGCCGACTTTGCCTCTATGATTCTGCCCTATGACACTGAGAACAAGCAAAAGATTAGCTGCAACATCTACGGCATCGCCACACGTTTCAACAACGACTGGCAGATAAGCATCCGCAAGACCAGCGACATACGCGATGCAGCTACCGACGAACCCTTCAATAAATAAGTAACTAAAAAACTATCGATATGAAAAAAATTCTTTTTAGCTTCATGGCGCTTGCATGCGCTGCCATGACATTCACGGCCTGCGAAGACGTACCCGCACCATACGATGTCTTCAGCGAAGGAGAAGAGAACCAACAAACAAATGTTGTAGCAGAAGGCAGCGGCACTGCTGCCGACCCATTCAACGTGGCTGCAGCCATCGAGAAGTGTAAGGAAATTGGCAAAACAGAGACCACCGAGAAATATTACATCAAGGGTAAGGTCGCAGAGACAACACCTTCCGATGATACTTATGGTAATGCTACATTCGACATCGTTGATTCCGAGGGTGGCGATAAATTCAAATGCTTTCAGGTAGCAGGTACCGCCGGTAAGAAGTTGCCTAATGGCTTCGTCTTTAACAAGGGTGACGAAGTAGTGGTCTATGGTGCCATCTACAACTACAACGGTAAGACCCCAGAGACTGTAGGTAAGGGAGCTGCCTATGTGGTCAGCGTCAACGGACTGAGCACAGACAGTGGTAGCAGCGATACACCTACTGGCGAGGCCAAGGGTGACGGAACTGCGGCAGACCCCTTCAATGTTGCTGCTGCTATTGCCAAGTGTAAGGCAATCGGTCAGACTGTACCAAACGAGAAGTACTACGTAACAGGTATTGCCCAGAGCGAGGCCACTGCTGATGGCAATTACGGTAATGTCACGTTCGACATCGCTGATGCTGAGAACGGTGCTAAGTTCAAGTGCTTCCAGGTAGCTGGTTCTAATGGCGAGAAACTGCCTGCCGGTTTCTCTATCAAGAAGGGTGATGTGGTTGTGATCTATGGTCCTATATACAACTACAACGGCAATACTCCCGAGACTGCTGGCAAGAGCGCAGCCTATATCGTTACTGTCAACGGAAAAGCTACCAATGACGGTGGCAGCACACCTCCAAGTAACGAGATGGGTACTGCAAACAATCCTATCACAGTAGCAGCTGCGCTGACTATCATCAATGGCCTTAGAGATGGTAGCACCACAGAAACCGAGGCATACGTCAAAGGTAAGATCAAGTCTATCACAGAAGTTTCTACCAGCTATGGCAATGCAACCTATATCATCTCTGACGAAGGTGTTGACAACGAGCTCACCGTCTTCCGCGGCAAGTATCTCAATGGCGAGCAATTCACTTCAGAAGACGAGATAAAAGTTAATGATGTAGTAGTCATCAAGGGTAAACTACAGAAGTTTGTTAAGAACGAGGTTGTCACACCTGAAATAGCAACAGGCAGTAGTATTATCACCCTCAACGGACAGAGTGGTGAACAAGGAAACAACGAGCAAGGTGGTAACGAGCAAGGTGGTGGAGAAACAGCCAGCTCACTAACCAATGGTGACTTCGAGACATGGTCTGAAAGTATTCCCACAGGATGGAAGTCTGCTTCTACTGCAAGTTCTGCAACACTTTCTCAGAGCACAGATGCTCATGGTGGCAGCTACTCATGCAATGTCAATGGTAAGGAAAGTTCAAATGTACGCCTTGCCTCTCAGGAAATCACTTTGGCTGCTGGTTCCTATACTTTCTCATTCTGGGTAAAGCCCACCACAGAAGATCTTGCACAAGTTCGACCAGGCTATGTCGTCGTAGTAGACAATCAAGTAAGCGGATCTTATCAATATGGCGACTATGCTACACTGAATAGCGGATGGCAGCAGATAAGCTACGACTTCACCCTTTCAGCAGAAACAACAGTATGCCTTGTGGTTATGAACCCCAAGAAGTCCAATTATTCTTCTGGCAAGGATGTGCTTGTTGATGATGCTGTTCTAACCAAGAAGTAAGTCCAGACCCATAGATAAAAAAAAGGCTGCTTTGTCAAAGATTGCAGCCTTTTATTGTCTGAAAACAAATAATTCATTTGCATAACGCATCTTTTCAAACCTCATACGCTATCCCCACATGAAACAAAGACTTCTTAACTATATTTTCATATTTGGTTGCATTGCCTTGGCTATTGGCTTCACAGCCTGCAATGATGATAACTATTATTTTAAAACCGAAAAGACTGATTATTCCAATTCTCCGAATGCCAACAAGAACGACACTACGGGAAATGCCGACTTGGCACGACTGGAGTTCCCGAAGGTGAAAGGCGGTCGCAGTATCGTGGTCACTCATCGTACCGGTGATATGTACGGCATCAACTACTCACTGGAGTGGGACTGTGAGAAAAAGTCCCAGCGATGGTCCTGCTATCAGATGTATTCTGGCAACTCGGGGGGAAATGTCGGCCGTTACGACACCCAAACCAACGGCTATCCACAAGACCCGCAGATACCCGCTGCCGATCGTTTCCAGTTCGATCCCTACTGGGGGTCGGGCTATGATCACGGACATATCTGCCCCTCGGCTGACCGTCAATACAGCTATGAAGCCAACATGCAGACATTCTATATTTCGAATATGCAGCCTCAACGCAATATTTTTAATGCAGGTGTATGGGCTGATATGGAAGGACAGTTGCGCAAAAAGTGGAACACTAATAAGTTTCGCGACCGTCTCTATGTAGCTAAAGGCGGTACTATCGACAACACCATGCAGACACTGGGTACCACATCATCGGGTCTCATCATCCCACGCTATTTTTTCATGGCTATCCTCTGCGAGTATGATAACGGGCAATACAAAGCTTTGGGATTCTGGATTGAACATAAGAACAGCGACCAGTCTCGTGACCTTAGCCAATATGTTGTCAACATTGACCGGCTGGAAGAGTTGACGGGTATAGATTTCTTCTGCAACCTGCCCGATGAGATTGAGGATAAGGTCGAAAGTACGTCCCGTTCACAGGTGCTGAAAGACTGGAATTTCTAAATGGCACACTTACGCATCGTAAGTGGCCTACTTATTTTCATAAGTGGCCTACTTATTTTCGTAAGTGGCCTACTTATTTTCATAAGTGGCCTACTTATTTTCGTAAGTGGCCTACTTACGCATCGTAAATGGCATACTTATCGTTTATTTATTGTGAGTCGCCTCGAAAGGCGACTCACTTTATTTTACAAGTACCTTCCGTTTCTGCCCATCTGCATTGACGATGATGTTCATTCCGCGTTGCAACGACTCACGGCGCAGGCCTGATGGGCTGTAGATACCCTCAGCCATAATGTTCACCACATCAACAGAGCGTATTCCAGTGGGAGTTGCCTGGCTGATCTTACAATCCAGAAGTAGAAACTCGTCCATATTGCCCGCATTATTATTCGTAAAGAGGATAACATACTTTCCCTGTTTCTCAATAGTAAACGGCAAGGTACGCTTGACAGCCGACGAGAGATTGGCAGACGTACTGCCGTTGGCATTAGGTGATGCCGATAGAATGGCAGAAGCAGCAACTACTGTATCGGTAGCGGCATCGGTAATCTGAGCTTTGTATTTTGGCGTTCCCTTCCATGCAGCCATCGCAAAAGTCAGGTTATAGTTTCCAGGTTCCAGTTGCAAGGGATAATTGGTCTGCTTACCATAGTCGGCACTGGTAGTACGCCAATAGAGTGCCTTGCCCTGATAGCCAGTGAATCCAACGAAAGAGCGAGCCCCTCCACCTGAGCCAAACGACTGTGGATACTCATGAATAGTCTCTCCATCGGTAGCTCTCCATCCTTCTGGGAAACCGCCATTCTGCACATTTGTAAAGTCGAGTTTGTAGATACCGTCGGCCTCAGTGAAAGTGGGCTGGATGGTCATGTTGTCATGAGGCATCACTACTTTCACCTCCGTAGCGTTTGAAGGTACAGGAATTGTCTTGCCCAGAGTATAGAAAACGGAGTTGACCAGTTTCAGTTCTTTCAGCTTGTAGCCTTCTGCAGGCAGAATGCTAAGGGTCACTGTATCGCCCTCGGCAGCTTCAGCCTTGTCGCAGACCACACTACCATTAGCCACTTCCTTCACACTGATGTCGTATTTCATCATTTCCACATCATCGGGCTGATAGATAACTTGGTCGATATACATGGGTAAGCCTCCTGTGTTGGTAATGACCAACGAGTTGGTCCCTTCCTCCATAGTGCCTTTAACACTTACCAGTCGCCACTCGTTGGTTGTGGTCTTCGCACAAGCT
>Ga0256407_10009408_pt1 | contig 14008 bp, 11 predicted proteins | sample RumenRJG_04DNA_FD_193489 | JGI IMG/M metagenome (GOLD analysis project Ga0256407, IMG submission 193489) | Bovine rumen microbial communities from Lethbridge, Alberta, Canada - RJG_04 | ecosystem: Host-associated > Mammals > Digestive system > Stomach > Rumen | place: Canada: Alberta... | reverse complement strand
ATCCGGCGTATTCGCAGCAGCGCGTTTCACGCAGAACCGTGACCTTGATCCGGCCGGGAAATTTCATCGTGGACGTTATTTCGCGGCAGAGGGACTGCGCGAGAAGCTGCGCTTCCGCGTCGGAAATCTTTTCGGGATCGACCATCACGCGCACGTCGCGCCCGGACTGCACCGCAAGCGCCTTTTCCACGCCGGGCCTGGACATCGCCAGAGCCTCGAGTTTTTCAAGCCGCTCGGCGTATATGCCCGTTTCCCTGCGCGCGCCCGGCCGCGAAGCCGACACGGCGTCGGCCGCCATGCAGAGCGCGCCGTACGGCCCGCCGTCAACGTTCGATTCGGGATGGTGGGCGGCGACGGCGGCAGCCACGTCCTCCGCCTCGCCCTGCACGCGCAGGAACTCCGCGCCTGCGGCGGCATGGGGCAGAGTCTGGCCTTCGAGAGCCTTGCCGATATCGTGGAGAAGCCCGATGCGCCGCGCCTTCGCCGCGTCCATGCCCAGCTCCGCCGCCATTTTCCCGCACAGCACCGAAACCTCCAGGGAATGCTGCAGCACGTTCTGCCCCAGGGAATAGCGGAAACGCAGTCTCCCGAGCGCCGCGAGAATGTCGTCCGGAAGCCCGGACACGCGCGCCTCTGCCGCGGCGGAAGCGCCTTCCTCCGTGTGCATCTTCGCCGAAGACTCGCGGGCCTCGGCCACGGCCTGCTCTATGCGCGCGGGATGTATCCTGCCGTCGGCGACAAGCGCCTCCAGCGCGCGCACCGCGATTTCGCGGCGCACGGGGTCGAAGCACGAAACCACCACCGTCCTGGGCGAATCGTCCAGGATCACCGTCACGCCGGCGACGTTCTCGAAAGTCCTGATATTGCGCCCGTCGCGCCCGACTATCCTGCCCTTCATCTCTTCGTCGGGCAGCGTGACGGACGTTGCGGATGCGGAAGACGGCAGCGACACAGCGCAATGCGCTATGGCTTCCGCGATTATCTTGCGCGCCGCGGTTTCGGCCGAGCGGCGGGCGTCTTCCTGGATGCGGCGCGAAAGGACCGCCGCGTCTTCGCGCAGCGACGCCTCGGCGCGCGACATCACTTCGGCACGCGCCTCGTCATGCGTGAGACCGGCGAGTTTGCCGAGTTTCGCCTCGGCGTCTTCCGCGAGCGACTTGGCCCGTTCTCCGGCGGCGGCGGCTGCCGCCGCCGCCGCGGAAACCTCCTTTTCGCGGGCGTCGAGCGCGCCCGAGCGCGCATCGAGATTCTCCGCGCGTGCGTTGAGCCGCTCCTCCGCGGACTGGAGTTCGGCGCTTCTCGCGCCAGCCGTCTTCTCGAATTCCTCGCGCGCCTGCAGCACCACTGAACGCGCCGCGACGTCCGCCTCTTTCAGCTTCGTGCGGATTTCCTGTTCGGCCTCTTCCTCGCGCATCCGCATCTTGCGCTCGATGGTCTCGGCGTGCCAGCGCCCGAAAAGTCCGCGCAAGGCGTAGCCTATGCAGATGCCGGCCGCAACGGAAAGCGCATACGCCAGGAACTCCTCCCACTCGGCGGGAGCGCCCCAGTTTATCGCGTCAAGCGCGAGAATCGCTGCGGACGGCGCGGAAATCAAGGTTTGTCCTCCAGTTCCAGAGGCGCCTGCGAGCCGTCGGCGAGGACCTTGTCGATCCTCGCGCGCGCCTCTTCAAGCCGCGCGGAGCAGCGCGCGGCGAGCGCGCGCCCTTCCTCGAAACGTTTTATCAGGTCGTCGAGCGGAAGCGCGCCGGATTCCATTTCGGACACGATCTCCTCGAGACGCGCCATGTCGTCTTCGAATTTCGTCTCCGGCGCGGACGGCCTGCGCGGCGATTTTCTGTGCGTTTCGCCTTCCACGTGTCATTTTCCCCAGGAATCGGCGGCCGCCGCGGCGGCGTCCGCAAGTTCCGCGCCTGCGGCGCGGCAGGCTTCGAGCGTAGCGGCGTCCGGCGCGAAACGCACCGTCAGCGGCGGACGCATTATCTTGCATCCGAACGATTCGAGATACCCGTTCGCCTCTTCGGCACCTTTGGAGCCCCAGCCGTACGACCCGAACGCGAAGGCGTGCTTGTCCGCAGGCCTCAATCCGCGCACGTAGGTGAGGGTCTTCGCTACGCGCGGCAGGATTCCCATGTTGAGCGTGGGCGAACCGGCCGCGAACGCGCCGCAGTCCATGAGTTCGCGCACGACATCCGTATCGTCCGCCGCGTTGAGATCCATGAGTTTGACTTCGACCGTACCGCGCGATTCCGCGCCGGCGGCGATCGCCTCGGCCATCTTGCGCGTGGAACCCCACATCGTGCCGTAGAACACCACGACTTTCTTTGCGGGGCGCGAAGGCGCCCAGTCAAGGTATTTCGCGACGATTTCGGGCAGATGCTTCGTCCAGATCACGCCGTGCGACGGGCAAACGGTGGAAAGTTCAAGCGTGGAAAGCTTCTTGAGCGCCGCCGCCGCGGGCCGCGCGTACAGAAGCACGATGTTCGCATAGTAGGTTTTCGCCTCCTGGAAAACCTCGGCGAGATCGGCTTCGACGTCGAAACGCGCGCTCGAAGCGTAGTGCTGGCCCAGTATGTCCATCGAAAACAGCAGTTTGTCTTCCGGCACGTACGTGACCATCGATTCCGGCCAGTGCGCCATGGGCGTCATGTAGAACTTCAGCGTCTTGCCGCCAAGGTCCAGGGAGTCGCCCTCGTTCACGATTTCGATCTTCCACGAGGACGTGTCGTAATGGCGCGAAAGCGCGTCCGCGCATTTGGCGTTCGTCACGAGCGTCGCCTGCGGCATCGCGGCCATCACGGCCGGCAGGGCGCCGGAGTGGTCCGGCTCGGCGTGGTTGCAGACTACGTAATCGACTTTCCCGAGAGGGCAGAGCGCCGCGACGGAATCGAGCAGATTCTGCGCGTAAGGCGCTTTCACCGTGTCGATCAGCGCGGTCTTCCCCGCGCGCACGAGGTAGGCGTTGTAAGTGGAGCCGCGGCTTGTCGTGTAGCCGTGGAAGTTGCGGACGGGCCAATCGATGTAGCCTGTCCAGTCTATGCCGTCTGCTATCCTGGTTTTCATTTTAGTATCGTCTCCGTGGAACGCCGCGAGTATATCACAAAAGCCGCGGAATGCCGCGGAACCGCGAATCTACAGCGGCCGGTCCCTGTGTGAAAATTCGCACCCGCACCACGACTGCCGGTAGAGGCCGAGTTCGCGGGAGCGTTCAAGCGAGCGTTTGAATCCGTCTTTCTTCTTGAAATCTTCTCTCAGAAACCGCACGCCGGCTTTCGCGGCGGCTTCCTCGCCGGCTTCGAATATCCTTGCGCTCGGCTTGTGCGGCGAAACGGTGAGCGACGTAGTGAACGCGTCGAAGCCGTTCTCCGCCGCGAATTCCGCCGCCCTGCCCAGATTGTACCGCCAGCAGCGTTCGCACCGCGCGCCCTTCTCCGGCGCGTCTTCGAAGCCGCGCGCGACTTTCTCGAGCCATTCCGCGTGGCGGGGCGGGTCGGCGAACACTTCAAATCCGTCCGCCCGCGCAAGCGTGCGGAGCGCATCGAGCCTTTTCGCGAACTCGGCCTCCGGCGCTATGTTCGAATTGGAGAAAAACGCCGCAGTCTCGTGCCCCGCGGAACGCAAAGCGGGCGCGCACGCCGAAGCGCACGGCCCGCAGCACGTGTGGAGCAGGACTTTCATCAGCTCCTGTAGTTCGGCGCTTCCTTGGTGATCGTTATGTCGTGCGGACGCGCCTCGCGCTGCCCGGCCGCAGTGACGCGGTAGAACATGCCGCGCTTCTGGAGTTCCGGGATCGTGCGCGTTCCGCAGTAGCCGAGCGACGCGCGCAGGCCGCCGCAGAACTGGGTCATTATGCGGTGCACCGGGCCGGAATAGGGAACCATCCCTTCGATGCCCTGCGGAACGAGATCGTCTTCCGCCTCGTTGTCCTGGAAATACCGCGCGCGGGAGCCCTTGCCGTTCTTGAGGGCGGCCATCGACCCCATCCCGCGGTAGACGACGTACTGCCTGCCGTTCGCGAGGATTTTTTCGCCGGGGGACTCTTCAGTGCCGGCAAGCACGGAACCGAGCATCACGGAATCCGCCCCGGCCGCAAGCGCCTTGGGGACGTCGCCGGAAAGCTTTATGCCGCCGTCGGCTATGACGGGGATGGATCCTTTCAGCGCGTGTGCCGCGTTCCACACGGCGGTGAGCTGGGGAATGCCTACGCCGCACACGACGCGCGTGGTGCATATCGATCCCGGCCCGATGCCGACTTTCACGGCGTGGGCGCCGGCCTTGCGCAGCGCAAGCGCGGCTTCGCCCGTCGCGATGTTTCCGGCGATCACGTCGATGTCGGGGAAATGCTTCACTATCCACGAGGTCATGTCGATGATGCCCTTCGTGTGCCCGTGCGCGGAATCCACGACTACGGCGTCCACCCCGGCGTCGGCGAGTTTCTCCATGCGCGCGCGGTCGCCGGCGCCGCCGGAGACCGAAGCCGCCACGCGAAGCCGGTACTTGGAATCGCGGTTGTACGAGGGATTGAGATTTTCAACGAGCTGCTGGACATCCGTGAAGGAGTAGAGGCCTGCGAGCTTTCCGTTCTTGTCGACGAGCGGGAGCTTGCCCACCTTGTTCGCGCGCATTATATCGTACGCCTTGGCGAGCGACGTGCCGGGCTTTCCGGTCACGACGACTTTCGTCATCACCTGTGAAAGCTTCATGTGGCTGCCGTCCTTGCCTATGAAGCGCATGTCGGAGGACGTGATCATGCCGACAAGCCGGTCTTCGCCGTCAAGCACCGGGAAGCCGTTGAACTTCAGCTTGCGCTCCGCCTTCTGCGCCTTCAGGAACGCGACATCGTCGTCGGCGTGGAAGCAGACGGGATTCGCGATGAGTCCGTTCAGATAGCGTTTCACGCGCGCCACCTGCGCGGCCTGCTCGTCTTCTTCGAGGTTTTTGTGGATCACGCCGATGCCGCCGGCAAGCGCCATCGCTATCGCCATGGGCGCCTCGGTCACGGTGTCCATCGCGGCGGACACGAAAGGAATGTTCAGGGTCTGGCGCGAAGTGAGCCGAGTTTCGAGCGATGCGTCGTCCGGGAGGAAATCCGCATATTGCGTGACGAGCGTGACATCGTCGTAGGTGAGGCCCTCGTGCGGGAAAGACGACATGAATGCGTCGATATTCTTGTTTGCTGTCATTGAACGCTCCTGTTCTTGCCTTTTTCCTTTTGATTTATACTATTTTCCCGGCGGCGAATCAAGCAGAAAACGACGCGGTCTCCCGGCCCTCCGCCGCGTCAAAGGGCCGGAGTCCCCGGCGCGGCGGGCGAGGACGGCGAAAGGACGCCGCCGTCTTTCCCCGGCGTGCCCGCGAAGAGTATCATCCCTTCGGAAACGCCCACCGACATTTTGCGCGGCGGAAGATTCGCCACGAACAGAACCTGTTTCCCGCACAGCGCGGCGGGGTCGGGATACGCGGCGCGTATTCCCGAAAACACGGTACGCGTTCCCAGCGGGCCGCAGTCGAGCGTGAACTTCAGCAGTTTCTGCGACTTCGGCACTTCTTCGCACGCGACGACCTCCGCCACGCGGAGATCCGGCTTTTCGAAATCCTCGAACCGTATTTCCGGTTTGACGGGCGGGACGTCCGCCGCCTGCGCGTTTTCCGCCGCGCGGCGCTCCGCCTTGTTCTTGGAGGCGCGCGATTCGTGCGCCACCTCGCCGCTGTCGGCCGGCTTCTCCGCCGCCGCAGCGACCATCGCGGCCACCTGCTCCTGCGTTATGCGCGAGGCGAGATACTCGTATTTTCCGATCGCGCCTTCTTCGACCGTCTTCGCGGCGTCGTCCCACGTCCAGTCTTTCTCGCCGAAAAGCGCGGCCGCTTTTTCCGCGTAGGACGGAAGAACCGGCTTGAGATATATCGCGATCTTGCGGAAGACGTTGAGAATGGAGGTGAGCACGGCGCGCGTCTCTTCGCGGCGCGCCGGATCCTTGACCGTCTTCCACGGCTCTTTCGAGTCGAAATACTGGTTTGCGGCGTCCGCTATGCGCGCGACCTCCGCCGGCACCTGCGAAAATCTGCGGGCATCGTAAAGCGCGGCTATCGCCTCTGCTCTGGCAGCCGCCGCGGCGGCCAGAGCCGCGCCCTCGGCGTCCATCTTGCAGAGCCTTCCGTCGAGATGCTTGTTCAGCATCTGCGCGCCGCGGCTCGCGAGATTCGTGATCTTGCCGACGAGATCGGCGTTCACGCGCTGCACGAAGTCGTCCAGGTTGAGGTCGAGATCTTCTATCCCCGGCCCGAGCTTGCACGCATAGTAGTAGCGCAGCGCCCACGCGGGGAGATGGTCAAGATACGTGCGCGCGTTGATGAACGTTCCTTTGGTCTTCGACATCTTTTCGCCGTTCACGGTCAGGAATCCGTGCACGAAAACGCCGTCGGGCAGCTTCATCCCCGCCGTTTCGAGCATTGCCGGCCACAGCAGGCAGTGGAAGCGCACGATGTCCTTGCCGATGAAATGGTAGCGCTCGGCGTCGGGATTCTGCCACCAGGCGTCGAAATCTTCGCCGTGCTTCCCGCACCAGTTCTTGAGGCTTGCGAGGTAGCCGATGGGCGCATCCACCCACACGTAGAAGAACTTGCCGGGGTGTCCCGGTATCTCGAAGCCGAAATACGGCGCGGAGCGCGAAATGCACCAGGCGCGCAGAGGTTCGCCGAACCACTCCATCAGCTTGTTCGCGATCCCGGAAGACGTGTGTTCCGGAAGCCATTTCAAAAGCAGACCGCGCGAAGGCTCCAGCTCGAAATAAAGATGTTCGGCGTCGCGCAGCGCGGGCGCGGAGCCGCACACCGTACACTTTGGATCGCCCAGCTCCTCCGCCGCGTACGTCGCGCCGCATTTGTCGCAGTTGTCGCCATACTGCCCGGGCGCGCCGCACTTGGGGCAGGAGCCCTTCACGTAGCGGTCCGGCAGGAACATTCCGCATTTCTCGCAGTAGAGCTGCGGGGCGCTGCGCACCGTCACGGACCCGCTCTTCTCCATCGCGGCGAATATCGCTTCGGAGAACGCCTTGTTCTCCGGCGAATTCGTGGTGTAGTAGTTGTCGAATCCGATTTCGAACTCCGCGAAGTCGCGCGAGTGCGCGGCGTGCGCGGCTTCGATCACAGCCTCCGGCGTCTTGCCTTCCTTCTGCGCCCTGATCATCACGGGGGTGCCGTGGGTGTCGTCGGCGCACACGTACACGCAGTCGTGGCCGCGCATCTTCTGGAAGCGCGTCCAGAAATCCGTCTGGACGTATTCCACAAGGTGTCCTATGTGTATGTCGCCGTTTGCGTACGGCAGGGCCGACGTCACGACTATTCTGCGTTTCTTTTCCATCTGGATGCTCCTTCCGTCCGCGCCCTTCAGACGATTTTGCGCTCAAGCGGGCCGCGCACGTCTTCGTACGCCTTCGCCGCCCGCAGAAGTCCGGTCTCGTCGAACGCGCCCGCTATCAGCTGCACGCCAACGGGCAGGCCGCTGGACGAAAAGCCCGCCGGGACCGATGCGGCGCACACGCCTGCGAGCGACGCCGGGACGGTGAACACGTCGGCGAGATGCATCTGCAGGGGTTCGAGCACCGAACCGAGTTTGAACGCCGGCGTCGGCGCGACCGGCGCGAGCAGGACGTCGAACTTCTTGAATTCGCCCTCGAACTCGCGGCGTATGAGAGTGCGGACTTTCTGCGCGCGCGTGTAGTAGGCGTCGTAGTGCCCGGACGACAGCACGTACGTCCCCATCATTATGCGGCGCTTCACTTCCGGGCCGAATCCCTCCGCGCGCGAACGGGTGTAGAGGGTGAACACGTCTTCCGCGCGTTCCGAACGGTGGCCGTAGCGGACGCCGTCGAACCGCGAAAGGTTCGCGGAAGCCTCCGCGGGTGCCACGATGTAATACACGCCCATCGCATATTCCGTGGAGGGGAGCGACGTCTCGGAAACCTCCGCCCCCGCGGAGGCGAGCGCGTCCGCCGCGCGGCGCGCGATGTCGAGCACTTCCTTGTCCGAACCTTCGGCGAAATACTCTTTCGGCAGCCCCACGCGAAGCCCTTTCGCGGATGCGCCCTCGAGCGCGGCTTCGTAGTCCGGCACGTCCACAGGCGGCGTGGTGCCGTCGTGTTCGTCGCGCCCGGCGAGGACTTTCAAAAGCCGCGCCGCGTCGCGCACCGATTTCGTCATCGGCCCGACCTGGTCGAGCGAAGAGGCGAATGCGGTAACCCCGTAGCGCGAGACGCGCCCGTAGGAAGGTTTCACGCCCACGCAGTTGCAGTATGAAGCCGGCTGGCGGATCGAACCGCCCGTATCCGTTCCGAGCGCCGCGATCGCGAGATCGCCGCCGACCGCCGCCGCGCTGCCGCCCGAAGAGCCGCCGGGAACGCACGAACGGTCGTACGGATTGCGCGTGACTCCGAGCGCGGAGTTTTCGCACGACGACCCCATCGCGAATTCATCCATGTTCACGCGCCCGGCGCACACCGCTCCGGCGTTCTTGAGCCGCTCCGTCACGGTCGCGTCGTACGGCGACACGTAGCCCTGGAGTATCTTGGATGCGCAGGTGCAGGGCTGGCCCTTCACGTTTATAAGATCCTTGATCGCCACGGGGATGCCGAGCATCGGGCCTTTCTCCCCGGCCGCGCGGCGTCTGTCGGCATCCTCTGCGGCCGCAAGCGCGCCCTCTTCGTCAAAAGTCAGATACGCGCCGATTTCGCCGTCCTTCGCGCGGACGCGGTCTATCACCGCCCTCACCAGTTCGACGGACGAGATTTCGCGGCGCTCCAGCATTTCCGCCGCTTCGACGATTCCCAGTTCGTGGAGTCCGTTCATGATTCCGCCCCCTCGACGATCTTAGGCAGTTTGAATTCCGTCTCCGTTCGCGCGGGAGCGTTCGCAAGCGCGGCCTCGCGATCCATCGACGGACGCACGGTGTCGTCGCGCAGGACGTTCACAAGGTCCTGCCCGAACATCATCGGCTCCACGCCCTCCACGTCCGCCTCTTTGATTTTTTCCACGAATCCCACGATGCTTTCCATCTGCGGCTGGAAAGTAGCGAGTTCCTCCGGCGAAAGTTCGAGCCTTGCGAGTTCCGCCACGTACGCAACATCTATTTTGCCTGTTTTCATCGGGCGCAAAGTTTACCTTTTAGACGGCGAATCGGCAAGAACGGCAATGCGGAAAAAGAAGATGCTCCCGCTCTTTCAATTTCCGCATTTTCCCCATTGACACGGCGCGGCGAAGAGTATAAACTATGCGCCGTTTTCACACCTTGTTCGGGCGTGGCGCAGTGGTAGCGCAGTTGACTGTTAATCAATTGGTCGCTGGTTCGAATCCAGCCGCCCGAGCCATTTTACGCAATATTCCCCGCGGGCGTAATTCAATGGCAGAATAGGAGCTTCCCATGCTTCTTACGGGGGTTCGATTCCCCTCGCCCGCTCCATCTGCGCCTTGGCGGAAAACCGCCGCGGCTACTTTATTCCGATAAATTTGTGCGTCTGCACGGAAAGCGCCCAGGGCTTTTCGTCACGGGGGAGTTCCGAATTCAGCGTCCGGAGCAGCTCCATGGCGGTGCCCAGTTGCGGACGCCCGCCGGAATCGAGAGGCGAAACATAGTAGTCATCCGCCATGATTTCCCTGCGCATCCTGCGGCAGAAACCGGCCGCACCGGCATTTTCCGCCACGATGCGCACTTCATCCGCCGCGGCGAACATCGCATCCGCGCGGTAGAGGGCGTTGAAACAGGTTTTCGGAGACAGGGCCACGTAATCGAACTTGAAATCGAAGCCTTCAGGCTTCAGCCCGTTCGATTCCAGCGCGATCCAAAAGCCGCGGGAGCGGAGTTCTCCGGCAAGATCTGCAATGCCCGGCTGCACGGTCGGTTCCCCGCCGGTGAATATCACTGAAGAAAGGCCGGACTCTTCGACTCGCCTGACGACATCATCGAGCGCAAGAGTGAATTTCACCGAATGGTCCGTATCGCACCACGGACACTTCAGATTGCATCCCGAAAAGCGCAGAAAAACCGCAGGGCGGCCCGTATTGCGGCCCTCGCCCTGGAGAGACGCGAATATCTCGGCGAACCTGAAGGATATGCCGCCGGAGGTCATCGGGCGGGCTCGCCGGGGAATTCGGCGCAGGAATCGGGGGTTTCGTAAACGCGCACCGAATGGAGCGCCGGGATTTTCTCGCGGAGGGCGGTGTAGAAATCCCTGGCGAGATTCTCGGCGGTGGAACGGTGGTCGAGACGCAACGTCTTCATGCCGTGCTTTTCCGCGACGGCGGCGATTTCCGCCTCCGCAGGGGAGGTGGCGTCATATATGAAGGCGTGGTCGCAGCGGGAAAGCACGGTTTCGGCGATGGTGTTCTTCAATTCCTTGAAATCCATCACCATGTCGCCGTTCTCGCCGGGCGGCTGGCGCACGGACACGTCCACGCGGTAAGTGTGGCCGTGGAGATTGCGGCATTGGCCGGAATGCCCGGTCAATACGTGCGCGGCGTCGAAACGGACGGTTTTCGTGACAATCATCGGCAGTTCCCGGATACAGGCCGGACGCCGCTGGCGCGGCGTCCGGTGCGAAGCAAGGAGCCGCGCGCGCGCCGTGCGGCGCGCGCGCAGACAGCCTGCGGCATTGTCACATCATGCCGTCCATGCCGCCTTCGCCGCCGTGTCCGCCGCAGCCGCATTCCTTCTTCTCGGGGATGTCGGTGACCATGCATTCGGTCGTAAGCAGCAGGCCGGAGATCGAAGCCGCGTTCTGAAGGGCGCAGCGGGTGACCTTGGCGGGATCGACGACGCCGCAGGAAAGCAGGTCGGCGTATTCGCCGGTGGCCACGTTGTAGCCTTGCGAACCCTTGGACTTCTTGACGTTCTCGATGACGAGCGCGGCTTCGCGGCCGGCGTTCGTGACGAGTTTGCGCAAAGGCGCTTCAAGCGAGCGGCGGATGATGTCCGCGCCGACTTTTTCGTCGCCTTCGAGCTGGAGGGATTCGATCGCCTTCTGGCAGCGGATGTAGGCCACGCCGCCGCCGGGCACGATGCCTTCTTCGACGGCCGCGCGCGTCGCGTGCAGCGCGTCGTCCACGCGATCCTTCTTTTCCTTCATCGCAGCTTCGGTGGCCGCGCCGACCTTGATGATGGCGACGCCGCCGGAGAGCTTTGCAAGGCGCTCCTGGAGCTTTTCGCGGTCGTAGTCGGAAGTGGTCTCGTCGATCTGCTTCTTGATGACCGCGGTGCGGGCCTGGATGTCGGCGCTCTTGCCGAGACCTTCGATGATCGTGGTGTTGTCCTTGTCCACGACGACCTTCTTGGCCTTGCCGAGCTCTTCGAGCTGGACGTTTTCAAGCTTGATGCCGAGGTCTTCGGATATGAGCTTGCCGCCGGTGAGGATCGCGATGTCCTCGAGGATCGCTTTGCGGCGGTCGCCGAAGCCGGGGGCCTTGACCGCGCAAACCTGGAAAGAGCCGCGCAGCTTGTTCACGACGAGCGTAGCGAGCGCTTCGCCTTCGACGTCTTCCGCGATGATCATCAGCGGACGTCCGGTCTTGGCGACGTTCTGGAGCAGCGGCAGCATGTCCTGCAGGTTGGAGATCTTCTTCTCGAAGAGAAGGATGTAGGGGTTCTCCAGCACGCATTCCATGTCCTGGGCGTTCGTGATGAAGTAGGGCGAGAGGTAGCCCTTGTCGAACTGCATGCCCTCGACGGTGTCAAGCGTGGTTTCGAGCGTCTTGGCTTCTTCGACGGTGATCGTGCCGTTGGTGCCGACCGCGTCCATGGCCTCGGCTATGAGGTTGCCGATTTCGGCTTCGCCGTTGGCGGAAAGCGTGGCGACCTGCGCGATTTCGGCGTTGCCCTTCACCTTCTTGGAGAGCTTGGCGATGGCGTCGGTCACGGCGGCGGTGGCCTTGTCGATGCCGCGCTTGAGCGACATGGGGTCGGCACCGGCCGTTATGTTCTTGAGGCCCTCGGAGTAGATCGCCTGCGCGAGAAGCGTGGCGGTGGTCGTTCCGTCGCCGGCGACATCGTTCGTCTTGGAGGCGACTTCGCGCACCATCTGCGCGCCCATGTTTTCGAAGGGATCGGGAAGTTCGATTTCCTTGGCGACGGTCACGCCGTCTTTCGTAATCTGCGGGGAGCCGAACTTCTTGTCCAGGATGACGTTGCGTCCGCCCGGTCCGAGCGTGGACGTGACGGCCTGGGCGAGTTTGGAGACGCCTGCGAGGATTTTCTGGCGGGCGTCCGCTTCGTACTTGATCTGTTTAGCGGCCATTTTATCTGTTCCTTTGCTGTTTTGTCCTGTGCGGAAATCATTCGATCACGCCGAGGAGGTCTTCCTCGCGGACGAGCTGATACTTCTTTCCGTCGATCTTCACTTCCGTGCCGCCGTATTTGGGCAGGAGGACGCGATCGCCGGGTTTCACGTCGAAATCGACGCTCTTGTGGTCTTTATCGTATTTTTTGCCGATGGCGATCACTTTGCCTTCCATCGGTTTTTCCTTGGCGGTGTCGGGAATGATGATCCCGCCGCGGACTTCTTCTTTCTCTTCCTTCGGCTCCACGAGAACGCGGTCGCCGAGGGGGCGGATTTTCGATGTCGATGCCATTTTCATGGTCTCCTTGTTTGTTTTTGCCGATTGCCGTCGATTGCTGTCGAATGCTTCGATCGCGCGGCAGCAATCAAATCATTTCATCGTGAAGTCTGCATCCACGACATTGTCTTTTTTGGCGCCGCCGTTTCCGGAGTCGCCCTGCGGCGGCGGGGGAGGCGGCGGAGCGCCCGCGCCGGCCTGTCCGCCGGCCGCGCCCTGGGCCTGCTGCTGCGAGTACATCTGCTGGGCGACCGGCTCGACGGCTTTCATCAGGGCGTCCTGTTTCGCCTTGATCGCCGCGTCGTCGGTTCCCTTGAGCGCCTCGCGCAGATCGTTCAACGCGCTTTCGATCGGCGCCTTCTTGTCGGCCGGGACCTTGTCGCCGTTGTCCTTGAGCATCTTTTCGGTCTGGTACGCGAAGCTTTCGGCCTGGTTGCGCGTTTCGACCGCGTCGCGGCGCTTCTGGTCTTCGGCGGCATGGAGTTCCGCATCCTTGCGCATGCGCTCGATCTCTTCCTTGGAGAGGCCGGACGACGCGGTGATGGTGATGTGCTGCTCCTTGCCGGTGCCGAGATCCTTCGCCGTGACGTTGAGGATGCCGTTCGCGTCGATGTCGAACGTGACTTCGATCTGCGGAACGCCGCGCGGCGCGGGCGGAATGCCGTCGAGATGGAACTTGCCGATGGACTTGTTGTCCTGCGCCATCTTGCGCTCGCCCTGGAGCACGTGGATGTCCACCGCCGGCTGGTTGTCCGCCGCCGTGGAGAAAATCTGGCTCTTCTTGGTCGGAATCGTGGTGTTGCGCTCGATGAGCGGAGTGAGCACGCCGCCGAGCGTTTCGATGCCGAGGGTGAGCGGGGTGACGTCCAGCAGGAGCACGTCCTTGACTTCGCCTTTCAGCACGCCGCCCTGGATTGCCGCGCCGACGGCTACGACTTCGTCCGGATTGACGCCTTTGTGCGGCTCCTTGCCGAAAAGCGCCTTCGCCTGGGCCTGAATGGCCGGCATGCGCGTCTGGCCGCCGACGAGAATGACTTCATCGACGGACGACAGGTCGGCGTCGCGCAGGCAGTTGCGGCAGGGCGTTTCGGTGCGGGACACGAGATCCGCCGTGAGCTGTTCGAGTTTGGCGCGCGTAAGCGTGACCTGCAGATGCTTCGGCCCGGTCTGGTCCGCCGTTATGAAGGGCAGCGATATGTCGTGGCTTGTTGCGGAGGAAAGCGCGCACTTGGCGATTTCCGCGGCTTCCTTCAGACGCTGAAGCGCCATCATGTCCTGCGAAAGGTCGATGCCGTTGTCGCGTTTGAACTCGTCGATCATCCAGCGCATCACCGCCTGGTCGAGGTCGTCGCCGCCGAGGTGCGTATCGCCGTTTGTGGCCTTGACTTCGAACACGCCGTCGGAGATGTCG
>Ga0256407_10009407_pt1 | contig 14009 bp, 8 predicted proteins | sample RumenRJG_04DNA_FD_193489 | JGI IMG/M metagenome (GOLD analysis project Ga0256407, IMG submission 193489) | Bovine rumen microbial communities from Lethbridge, Alberta, Canada - RJG_04 | ecosystem: Host-associated > Mammals > Digestive system > Stomach > Rumen | place: Canada: Alberta | collected... | reverse complement strand
TTGGGATTTAAAAGACGCATTGCACGAAGGTTGATTTCCTTGTAGCCGCCGTAAGCCTTTTCGATGTTCTTGGCAGTTTTGGTGAATGCAGGAGGATCGAGGATAATCAGGTCAAACTTTTCGCCTGATTTTTCGTATTCTTTGAGCAGATCAAATACATCGGCGCAGACGGCCTTCATTTTGCCTTCCGCCTTGTTCAAGGCGATGTTTTTGTTTACAAGCTCAACGGCTTCCGGGGAAATGTCCACGGAAATCACTTCACTTGCACCACCCTTCACTGCGTTCAAGCCGAAAGCTCCTGTGTGGGTGAATGTGTCCAGCACGCGCTTTCCTTTGCACAAAGCTCCTACATAGCGGCGGTTGTCCTTCTGGTCAAGGAAGTAGCCTGTCTTCTGACCGTTCGCAAGGTCAACTTCGATTAAAACATCGTTCTCACAGATTGTGATTTTCTCTTCGCGCACCTCGCCGTCCCAGCAGCTTCTAAGCTTGAGTCCTTCCTTTTCGCGTCCGGGAGCATCGCTTTTTTCATAAATGCCGTAAGGCTTGATGATTTTGCGCAGGGCGTGCATGATTTCCTTTCGGAAGACCTCGCAGCTCAGAGTCGAGAACTGAATTACAAGGTAAACATTTTTGTTTACATCGCAAAAACGCTCAACGATAAGGCCGGGGATAAAATCAGCCTCGCCGTAAACAAGACGGTATGAATCTTTGATATTGTAATGAAGTTTTCGCAAATCGTAAGCTGCCTGAATCTTTGCCTCATAAAAGGAAGCCGGATCTGCCATAATCTGATCGGCGTGCTCACTTCCAATCATGCGGACTGTGATTTTTGACTTCTTGTTGATTACGCCTGTTCCCAAAAATCCGCCCGCATTGGCAAACACTTCGACTACGCTGCCGTCTTCAACAAGGGCATCAGTCAATGCAGTCTGCTTTACGCCGCCCTCTGCATCAAATTTTACATGTGAAATCTCATTGTCAAAAACCCAGGGAAAGCCCTGTTTAAGCTCATTTTCTTCGCCTTTCTTCAAAAATACTCGTGTAAACATAGTCTAGATTTTATCAGAAACTTATTTTTTATTCTATGTCGTATTTTTTTTGTATTATTTTACTCTGTGTTGCCGAAAACTCAGACAGGAACGTGTCAGAGCTTTAACTCATGCCGAACGAGCCTGCCGTTGAGGTCGCAGACCAAAACCAAATGAGCTTCGACGTAAGCGTAAAGTTTGATGACGGCGAACGCAAGCACGAAAATGACAGTCAAAAATGATAGTTTTGAACTTATTAGACAGCCGCGTTCGTAAAAGAAACATGTGCCAGGGTTTATCTCCCGGCACATGTTTCTTAAAGTACAATTCAAGTTGAAACTCTTGCTCAGCTATTTCTTAGCGGTGAAATAACCTGGGGCATTGGCTCCCTGATCCGGTCCTGCATATTTTGTATCTACTTGTGTAGCGATGTACTTTGTGCCTGCACCACCTACAAGAGAGGTACAGTCTTTGAATACATTAGAATTCCTCAGGATTGTCAATTCATTCTCCTTCTTAACATAAATAGTTGACCACCATTTATTACCATAAATTGTTTTAAGTTTTGAACAACCCTCAAACAGCGACATTATGTTTGTTTCCCTTGTGAGCTGGAAGTTGTCCACATTCAGTTCTGTGAGCGAGCTACATCCTTTAAACATATTCTGCATGGTTTCAGCCTTAAATGTATAGAACTTGCTGACATCAAGTTTTGTAAGCGCTTTACAATTAAAGAACATGTCTGACATGTCTGTAACCTTGGCTACCTTAAAGCTTTCGCTCAAAACGAGTTCTGTAAGTGATTCACAGCTCGAGAACATCATCCTCATAAGCGTTACATTTCCTGTGTTGAACTTGCTGACGTCAAGTTTTGTAAGCTTCGTACAATAACCGAACATAAATGACATATCTTCAACTTTGCTTGTGTCGAAGTTGCTTACATCAAGTGATACAGTATTACAGTGTTCAAACATATATGCCATATCAGTTACATTGCTTGTGTCGAATTTGCTTACATCAATTTTCTTGAAAGAAGAATAGCCGAACATACCTTTCATTGTTGTAACCTTGCTTGTGTTGAAGCTGCTTAAATCAACTTCTTCAAGCAATACGCCACATTTATAGAACATGCTGCTCATATCCGTGACATTACTTGTGTCGAAACTGCTGATGTTAAGCTTCTGCATAACGATACACTCTTTAAACATTTCTGACATATCCGTGACATTTTTTGTGTCAAAAGTGCTGAGGTCAAGCTCTTCAAGTGCACGACAATTACAGAACATTTTCTTCATCGTTTTGACGTTGCTTGTGTCAAAGCCACTCAAATCGATTACTTTTATACTCTTACAGCCCCAGAACAATTCCGAAGCATCACTTCCAAGTGAGATTTTAGAGCCGTCCGGTGAATAGTAGTAGATTACAGTACCATCCTTCCAGAAAACCTGATTTCGCTGTTTATTGACAACCTGTGTTGGAGTGCCGGCTTTCGGAGCTTCAGAAGCCGGTTTAAATGCCGTAGCATTGTTAAGATCAAGGGCTTTTAATGCCGCTTTTATCTGTGCACTCTGAAGGTCTGGATCATCACTTGAAACCTCGCTTTCTGTGAAATAACCAAAAGTCTTAGAACCAAAACCTCCGTCAATACGGGCATACACTCCAGAAATATAGGTTGGATTATAGGTATACTCCCTACCACCTTTAATAGATTTACAGTCAAGGAATACGTCTTTAGAGTGCCCGTAAGTTGTAGCAGCCTTAATGGCTAAGCCTGTTCCTGCCGCACAATATATGGTTTTAAGAGAAGTACATCCGTTAAACATTGAAGAAATGTCTGTATCTTCTGTGAATTTAAAGCTGGCGAGATTAAGTTCCTGAATTGAAGCACAGAGATAGAACATATAGGACATATCTGTGACATTGCCTGTATTAAAGCTGCTTAAATTTATTATTTTAAGCTTTTTACAGCTGTCGAACATATTGCTCATATTTGTAACTTTGCTCGTGTCAAAATTGGTGATGTTAAGCTCTTCAAGTTTTTCACAGTCACTGAACATACCGCCCATATTTGTGACATTGCTTGTGTTAAAATTGCTGACGTCAAGCGACGCAAGTGACTGACACAGCTTGAACATACAGACCATATCTGTGACTTTGCTTGTGTCAAAGCTGCTTATGTTAAGCGTTTTAAGCTTACGACACTCACTGAACATCCACTTCATGGTTGTAACACTTCTTGTGTCAAAGCCGCTTAAATCAATTTCTTCAAATGCAGATCCGTGAAACATATCCTGGCAGTTGTTGCCTAATGAAATTTTATAACCGTATGGTGAATAGTAATAGACAACAGTACCATCCTTCCAGAAAACCTGCTTGTACTTTTCGTAGATTGTTATGGTTTCTGTACCGGCTGCCGGAGCTGTAGCAGAAGGCTTAAAGGCTGTGGCTCCTTCTTTAAGAGTCTTCAATGCATCTTTTATTGCCGCAGAAAGAGAAGTCAACTCTTCAGCTGTAAAATCATACGATTCAGCAGGAACAGGACTTTCTCCTTTCTGCTTGAAAGTTGCAGAAACAGTGACTGAACCTTCAGGCATTTCAAAAGTGTATATTAAGCCGGTGTCATTTTTAGTCAGCTGGAGCTTTGTTTCACCTTTCACAGCTTCTATGGTGCTTAAATCATAACCTTCTGCTGCTGCCACTGTAAGTGTAATTTTTTCAGCAGCCTGAATTCCGCTGGTCTTGCTTGCAGTGACTGAACCATGTTCCATTGTACTTATGGTAACGGTATAACCGGTTTTTTCTTCCGGTTTTTCTACAGGCTTTTCTTCAGCAGGCTTTGTGCTGACGACGCTCTTTGACCATACATTTTTGACAATACTTACATCTTTCTTGTCCTTTGTCTTTTCTTTAGGAACCTGTACTGAAAGGGACATGGTGCCTGTCTTGGCAGGAGCTTTTCCAGAAATTTCTACAGAAATGATTGTTTCTGATATAATGGTCTTGATTTTAACCGTGAGGGACTCAATAACAGTCTCACTTTCTGCGGCACGCGCAGCATCATCAAACTTGGGTACCATCCAGCCTGTTATGTCCTGCCCCGCCTTCACTTCGTTCGTATCAAGTGCAAACGGAAATGCGATGTTGCAGCTTTCCGTAAAGGCCGCCCCAGATGCCACGCCAACTGGTACTGGTACAACTGGTAATGGTATAAAAGAACTACCATCGTCATCACCTGAACTGCAGGAAGCAAAGAAGAATGCAGACAGCAGCAATGCAACCAAAGAAACAAAACTTACTTTTTGTTTTGAAAATAAAGTCATATTGGACCTCCCTTATTATGATGATTTAAGGGTAAATTATAATTCTAAAAAAAAACTAAAATTTATAGAACTTTGCCTTGTATTGTGTTAGCATAAAACATGACTACTTATTTCGCAGTGTTATCATTAATAAATATTTTCGCATCCATAATGCTTATAATTGATTTCCTTTCCAATGCAATGATTAACAGCTATCAAAAAAGGAATCTTGTTGCGGCGGGCATTATTATTCTTGTCATTTGCATTTGCGAAGCTTTAACCGCAATTCTAAACGGAGCGCCCGTAAAATACAGGTTCTGGCATATAGCGGCAAACTTTATAGCTTTTTCCCTTGTTCCCGGCGTTATTTTCTGTTTCGGCAAGTCAGTCTTGCCTAAGCCCATTAAGTATTACAACTGTTTCTATTTTCTTTGGATTGCCTATATCATCTTTATGCTTGTCTGCCTGCTTTTGGAAAGTGAGCACGGCATTATTTGCGTCAATAAAAATAATGTCTATCACAGGGGAAAAGAGTTTTTTCTTTTCATCATTTTATACGGCAGCGGCACTATTTTTTTCTTTTTCGAAAACCTCTATGTTTCCATGAGGTTCTGGAAGAAAACCGACATTATTCTGATTATTGACTTTTTCTTCCTCATTTTTGGCACTTCCATTCCAATCATAATGCCCCACATTCAGGTAACATGGACCTGCATTATTATTGGGATTGCCCTATATTATTTGTATTATGAATCACTCTTCCAGCAGCTGGACACCCAGACTCTTCTTTTGAATTACAACAGCTTAAAGCGATGGAAAAAAGGCCAGAAGAAACAGGCGGTCATAGTAACTGCCGAGCTTGATAATTACGCAAAACTGAAATTAAACTACAGCCGCGAACAGATGAATACATTACTGACGACCATATCCAGATTGTTCAATTCTTATTACATGAACTACGGAAGATGCTTCAGAATAGGCTCTGATGAGTTCGCCGCCGTTATTCCCGATACCAGCCTTGATTTTGAAAGGCTTAACAGGAACTTCTTCATCTCCCTTGTAAAATATAATTTTGAAACAGCAGACCTGCCTTTGGTTTCCCTGGGCCATGCCCTGATGGATAAGGAAATGAATCTTGAACAGGCACTGACTTTAGCCGATGAGAAGAAACGCTTTTTCATAAAAGAAAGGCTGAACTATCTTTACTAGAGGAAAACTTGCCATAAACTCTGCTGAGATTTTTCATTGGAAAGCTTTTTGTGACTCAAGTTTAATCTGGAATAAATATATATCCAGATTTGCTTGCCGACAAAATATGGTGGGGATTTTTGCAGTCTTCTTCTATAGCCATTCGTAAAGCGCGTATATTTACATACATATTGCTTTCCAATGATTTTTCATTGGGACAAGGCTCGTTCCATACGCTCTGATAAATTGTACTGAACGGAAGGATTTTATTAGGATTTTTCATAAAGAAAAGCATTAAGTCAAATTGTTTTTTACGCAAATGTATAAGACTTCCGGCCTTTTTTAGGGTTCCCTCATCCACATTGATTTCAAAAATACCGCAGGTGTAAACAGAAGCAATAGGTTTTGCCTTGTATCCCATCATTGAATATTTTGAAATCATTCTTTTTATACGCATCAAAAGCTCATCAATATAAAATGGTTTTGTAATGTAATCATCACAGCCTTCACGGAAGCCCTCAATTTTTGTACTGGCATCATTTATGGAAGATACAATCATTACGGGCAAGTTGGCATCCTGCCTTCTGATTGTCTGAAGCACGCTCATCCCGCTGTCTTCGCCAAGGTTCAAATCCAAAATCACTAAAGAGAAGAAGTTACTGGCAAGCTTTTTAACGGCCTCCTGCCTGCTGAAACATTGAATTACATCATAATTATTTCCGCGAAGCTTTGATGCCATGAAATTATTCAGATAATCTGAATCCTCAACAAGCAAAATGCATTCTTTTTCTTCAACATCATCGTTCATAAATTCTCCCATAACATTTTAACTTATCAGAGAAATCTAAATTTTAAATAAAATTTACTTTCTTTTTGCACTAATCGAATATAATATTATAGAACAACTAAGAATTGCAATTTTTGCAAGTTGACCTAAGCATATAAAAAAGACATTGTTTCCTATGAAAAAGATTGTTAATTACATGAGCGCGTGTTTGACTGTTATCCTAATGGTTTCAAACTACGTGCTTTATAAGCTTAATATACAGAATTTTGAAATTTTGTTTTACAGCATCAATAGTATTGCCATTGTATTAGCGTGTTTAACGGCTCATTTAAACGTAAAGAATATCGGAGAACGCAAAAACCCTTCAATGCAGGATTATGCAAATAACATTCAGATTGAAGCTTCTCCAATTTTACATAATCCTGAAAATGCAGCGGAAGAAAAAGGCTTTGAGAATATCTTAAATGAAATAATTTTCTCCATGCAGACAATTGAAATTTCTGCAAGGGCATTGAGCAATCCTATGGAGCCTGAGCTTCAGTTTTCGGCTTCAAGATTAATCACAAACGAGATAAATCACATAAAAAAAATTATCGGTTTAAAAACTTATAATGATAAAACTGAAGAAGAAGAAAATTTTATTCCATTTGATTTAAAGAACATACCGATAAAGCAAAACATTTCAGAAAGCATTTCTATTGGAATTTACGGCAAAAAAGATGCTAAAACCGAAAAATTGAACATGATTCTTCAATCTTACGGTTTTTTTGTCAGGCTTAGCGAAAACTCGCAGGAAATACTTTCACTTATCGAAGGAAATCTCATTCATATGCTGATTATCCTGCCTGAAAATGAAGAAGACGAAAGCTTCAGATTGTGTGAGATAATTCGCCAGAAGTATTCTCTGCTCGATTTTTCTATCCTTGTTCTTGTCAATAAATACCGTTCTTATCTCATTGAAAAATCCTTTAGCGCACAGATAAATGATTTCCTCATCAGACCTTTTGATCTTTCTGCTTTACTGGCACGAATCCAGATTCTGGCAAACTATCAGAATTTGTATTATGAAAAACAAGAGCTTTTAAAGTCTGAAAAAGAAAAGAGAACTTTTCTGTACTTTGTTACCCACAACGTAAATACACCACTGACAATTTTATTGAATGAAATGCAGGCACTTTCAGACTTCAGCAAAGGGCTTACGGCAGGAAAGGAGGGACAGGATACGCTTCCGGAGATTGTAAAAAACCTTACGGAGAGTGCAAACCAAATAAATTTAATAATCCAGAATGTTTTGAACTCCTATAAAATTTCAGACGGACGCTTATTAATCAATCCGGCAGTTATAAACCTTAAAGAATATCTTTCTTTGGAAAACACTTTCCTTGCAGAAAAGGCAGGGGTAAAAAAACAGGCATTTACATTTGAATGCCTTACAGAAAAACCATGTGTTTTCTGCGACATAAACAGCTTAAAGGGGATTTACACAAACCTTATTGATAACGCAATAAAATACACTCCCCTGGGCGGACACATAAAGTCTCAGATTTCTAACGATAAAGATTATATCTACTTGAAAATAATTGATGACGGACAGGGAATTCCAAAGGAAAAACAGATTGTTCTTTTTGACAGATTTGCAAATATTGGCTCCATGCCTACATTTAATGAAAAATCTTTAGGTCTGGGACTTTATGTTGTAAATGAAATTTGCAAGCTTAACAATCTTGAACTGGAATATTCAGAAAACAAAGGAGCCGATTCCGGCAGCATTTTTACAATCAGATTTTCCAGGATTTCGTAAGATTGTGTAGGAAATGAAATTGCAGGGAGTCAAAAAAAACTGCCTGATAAGTGAATTGAAAAAAGAAGTTTTTCTTTAAAAAAAACTTGACTAAAAAAGATTCTTAATGTAACGTTAATTTATCTTAATTCATTAAAAAGGAGTAGTTTATGAATAAGAAAGTACTCGCAGCAACAGCTGCATTGATGATCGGTGCTTCTGCAAGCATGTTCGCAGACAATATTGGACCTGGTCTTGGTCGTGTTTTGCTCAAGGGCAAACAGGGCAAATTGTGGGAGTTCTTGGGATATGAAGAGGGAGCTACAATCGCTCTCGCAGACACAAATCGCTTCATCGCTGACAACATGGACAACCTCGCTCAGGATATCGCTATGGGCGACGGTGAGTATTTGGACGTATTGGCAGACATGCTCGCAGTATCTGACAAAGCAGCATTCAAGAGCAATGTTCAGGCTAACTTCAACAACATCTACTCTTCAAGCGATGTTACAGCAACAGAAGTTAGCGCAAAAATCTACGCTCTCGTAGGCTAATGTGTTAGTCTGTTTAATACAGAAGAAAAGCAGACGGTTCATATACCGTTTGCTTTTTTTGTTTATATTTCTAATCTCAACAAAAGCTTTCTCCCAGTCTCAGTATGAAGATTTCCTTGTCCAAAAAGCGGACGAACTTTCCTTATATAAAGATGATTATTGGCTACTGCTCGGGCATTATAAACGCACGATTACAGGCTACAAAAGCCTGATTGACGGAGAAGATTTTTTTCTTGCACCGAACGGAAAGAAAGACCCGAAGGCAGAGCTGGAAGCCACAATACGCTCGTTTTTTACCGAAAAAGCAGAAGATAAAGAGCATCCGACATATGCTTATTCATCAAGGTATAAATGGCTTTGCCAAAAACTTGAAATAGATAAATCACAGCTTCCGTATGACGGTGACAAAGATTACGGAATCATTCGGGAGCGGATAAAACCAAAGGCAATTTATCTAGTTTTTCCTGCCGCATACATGAACGACCCTGCATCCATGTTCGGTCATTTGTTTTATTTAATCGAAAGCGAAAATGTTCCACATCTGGCAGGTCTTTCAGTAAATTATGGAGCGATTGCCACAAATCCGCCCGGCTTGATTTATGCGATAAAGGGCTTGTTCGGGGCATACCCCGGACGATATCAGCTAGTTCCTTATTACCAGCAGATTACTCAATACAGCTACCTCGACATGCGCGATACATGGGAATACAAACTTCAGCTCTCAGATGATGAGAACGACTGGCTTCTCCGTCATGTCATTGAGCTGAGCTTCACATATTCAAATTATTACTATCTCGACGAGAACTGCGCTTACTGTCTGCTTTTTCCGATTGAAGTCGCGCGCCCATCAACAAAGCTCACAGACTCTTCCGGAGTAATCATTGAGCCAAACCAAGTAATTACACGTCTTCAAAAAGAAAATCTGCTCGGTGAAGCTCAATACAGGCCTTCCCTATACAGCAAAATGAAATACGAAAAGTCTTTTATGACATGGAAGCAGAAACGATTCGCAAAACAAATTTGTTATGGTAAAACTGATGTCTCAAAGATTCCTTCCGACGGCATGTCAAAAGAAGAGCTAGCGAATCTTTGGGAATTCTCGGCCGATTATCTCAAATATCTTTTATCTGAAAGCAAAATCACGCAGCAGGAATACCAGCAGAGGTTCCTCATGGTGCTCACAGAGCGAAAAAAGCTTTCAGATGCGGAATCATTGGTAATGCACCTTCCAGTGCCAAATGAGCAGCCGCAAAAATCTCACGGCTCATCAATGATTACTTTTGGTGGTGGCGCAAACGACAAAAAGGCATTCGCCGAAACAAGATTCCGTCTCCTCACCCACAGCATTATGGATACTGACGATGGTTACACGCCGAATTCTCAGATTGAATTCGTTACAGGTGCCGTTCGTTATAATTTTAAAGATAAAGAATTCACACTCCGTTATGCAGATCTTGCAAACATCATTTCTTTGCCTACATGTGACAGTTTCATAACAAATAAAGCATTTCAGTTCCGAACAGGTCTTGAAGAAAACGGCAATAAAGACGGTGAAGAATCCCTTGCATGGCGCGTAAAAATTGCTACAGGATTAAGCACAAATCTATTCCCATATACACAGGCATACGTATTTATTGGTGCAGATGCATTTTTCTCACCTGCATACGATTACGGCACGGACGCTCTTGGCGGCGGAGAAATCGGCTTTATTACAACAGCTGGAATTTGGAAGCAGCACCTTTCGGCAGGAATATATCAGTCGCCCTTTGACAAAAAACATACCCGCTTCAACCTTTCTGCCGAAGAACGTCTGGCAGTGCACCAGAACGTCGCATTAAGAGCATATTACAGCTTTAACGGAGACTTCCGGCGCACCTGGCATGAAGCAGGTGGCTCATTGAGCATTTATTACTAGGAAGGTCTAAAATCCATAGCCCGCTTCTTCTTCTTTTTTTGCAGGCTGGAAAATCTGAGTCATAACTTCCATGGCCTGGCGGACCGGAATGAATGTGATTCCTTTTTTGACATGCTCAGGAATGTCGTCCAAGTCACGCTCGTTGGCCTTCGGAATGAAGATTGTCTTGATTCCGTTGCGGCGTGCGGCAACAGTCTTCTCACGCAAGCCCCCGATCGGCATTACGGCACCTGTCAAGTCAAGCTCGCCTGTCATCGCAACATTAGGCTTGATCGGGCGGCCTGTCAAAAGTGACATGAGCGTTGTTGCCATTGTGATTCCGGCAGAAGGACCGTCTTTTGGAGTAGCACCTTCAGGGATATGAAGATGAATTGTATTCCGCTCGAACCACTGGGCTTTCTTGATGTTGTGCTCAATCGCATACTGTTTGACCCAGTTCATGGCAATCTGGGCAGATTCCTTCATTACATCGCCCATCTGACCTGTGAGCTGCAAGCCGCCCTTGTCGCTTGGGAATGTGATTGACTCAATGAGAAGCGTGTCGCCGCCCATGCTGGTCCAAGCAAGTCCGATTGCCGTTCCAGGCCTGTCAGCCTTTTTGATTTCGCTTTCGTCAAAGACAGGTTTTCCGAGATATTTGTCCAAATCTGGCGCGTCAATTACGAAAGATTCTTTTTTGAGTGAGCCGATTTCCTCGTCAGTGATGGCTTTCGTTACGCTTCCGAGTTTTTTGCTCTCCGGGGCGATTCCTGTGAGAATCTGCGTGATCAGCTTCCGGTGAATTTTATCGATGCACTTTTCGTAGTGGCGCACGCCAGCTTCACGGGCATATTCCTCGGCGATTCGGAGCAACGCTTCTTTTGTGTATTTGACCTGATTCTTTGAAAGGCCGTTCTTCACGAGATTCTTCGGAACGAGGTATTTTTTTGCAATCTCAAGCTTTTCCTGATCGATGTAGCCCGGAATCGAGATTATTTCGGCACGGTCCAAAAGCGGCTCAGGAATTTTATCGAGAGTGTTTGCCGTGAGGATAAAGAATACGTTTGAAACGTCAAAGGGCAGGTCAAGGTATGAGTCACGGAAAGAAACGTTCTGCTCAGGGTCAAGGACTTCGAGCAATGCCGAAGCAGGATCTCCACCAGAGTAGCTTGAGCCCATCTTGTCAACTTCGTCAATCAGGAAGACCGGAGACTTAGTTTTTGCAATTTTTAAGCCCTGAAGGATTTTTCCAGGCATTGCGCCGACATAAGTGCGCCTGTGTCCCTTGATTTCAGCTTCGTCACGCATGCCGCCTACAGAGAAGCGGTAGAAAGGCTTGTTCATTGCCTCTGCGATTGAGTGGCCGATTGAAGTTTTACCGACACCAGGAGGGCCAACCAAAATCATGATAGAGCCTTTGTTGTCGTTCTTGAGCTTTCGGACTGCAAGATATTCCATGATTCGCTTTTTGACGTCATCAAGACCGTAGTGGTCTCGCTCAAGGATTTTTGCGGCACGAACCAAATCGTAGTTTTCTTTTGACTCATCCTTCCACGGCAAGGTGCAGATGAGCTCAAGATAATTGCGTGATACAAAATATTCGGAAGAACTCGGGTCCATGAGCTTGAACTTTTCAAGTTCGTTCTCAACTGCCTCAAGGATTTCGCCCTCAAACTCAAAATCGGCGATACGAGCCTTGAACTTCTGATAGTCAGAGCCATCCTCGCCCACTCCAAGCTCGTCCTGAATCATCTTCATTTCTTCGCGGAGGAAGTATTCACGCTGATTCTTCTCAAAGTTTTCGTTGAGCTCATTCTGGATTTTCTTTTGTATACGAAGCAAATCCTGATCTTTTTTAATGTAGACCAAAACCTGTTCCATTCGGGCACGGACATTCGTTTCTTCGAGGACTTTCTGCTGCTCCTCCTTATCGACATTCAAAACCGAAGCCACAAAGTCCGCGATTTTGCCGGGATTGTCGATATTGACCATGTTGAGGCGCATTTCCTCGCTGAAAAGAGGATTGTTCTCGCTGATTTCCTTCATTTCGCTGATGAGGGCGCGCGTGAGAGCCTTGACTTCAAATGTGTCGAATTCTTCGTCCTCAAGATACTCAACCGCAGCTACAATCGGGCCGGATGTATTAAGAGTCTTACGGATTCTGAACCTTTTAATAGAAGAAATAAATATGTTCAGCCCGCCGTCAGGAAGGTTGATTTTGCGGACAATCCGTGCGACAGTTCCCACGGAGTACAAGTCTTTGATTGTCGGAGCTTTGTCGCCGTCTTTTGGATCATCATCCTTGAGCATGACAAGACCGATAAAACCGTCGGCATCGTAAGCACTTTCAATCGTCTTGGTATCATCGCCGGAATTAATCATAATCGGCGTGAAAATACCAGGGAACATCGGATGCCCCGCCATCGGAATAATGTTCAGCTTGGGAGGCAAGAAATCCTCAATCGGAAGAATCTGTGCGTCCTCCCCCAAATCTTTGACTGAGACTTTCCGCCCTTTTTTACTCCGCTTTTTAGAAGATTCAGATTCCGTTTCTGGCTCCGAATCTTTTTCAGATGGAGAATCACTTCCTGCTTTTTCAGTTTTTCCTTCAGAATTCTCCTGAAGCTCAGGATTTTGCCCTTCTGATTCACCGGAAGGAACTTCCACTGAATCCGGCAATTCATCCACATTTATATCAACATCAAAATTATCTTTCATAAAATCCTTAAAAGCCTTCTTTGCGTTATCTATATTTTCACTGCCCTCGCCGCTGTTTTTGTTCTCAACAGCCTCATCGAGTTCAGGATTCACATTATTTGAGTCATCATGTTTGTTCATAATATAAATATAATGGAAAGAAAGCGTATCGGCAACAAAAAAGAGGGGGAAGTCTCCCCCTACGCGCCCACGATGTTGGTCGCTACCCCCTCTGCGGGGACACCCCGCAACGCCCCGATTTTTTAAGGCAATATTCACGCAGCCAACCGAAGATTCGCGAAAGGCTCTAAAATCATTCCTTACAGCAGCGATTGGGCGGCAAGTTACAAAGGTCAAGGTCATTGAAAACGAACCGGCGAAAGAATTCTCAGAACAACGCGGCATCAGCTACGACATCAACTGCACTTTTGATGACGGAGAAAACGCACAGATTGAACTTCAGGGCTTTGACAGGGAATATGACTACGGAAAGCGGGCGGAATATTATGTCTCCCGGCTTGTAAGTTCAACGCTTGAAGTCGGTGATGACTGGAGCAAGGTTCCAAAGGCTTATCAGATTTCCGTTTTGAACTTCAAATATGATAAAGACAAAGATGAAGCAATCCATCACTACACGATGACGGACATTAAGGATGGAGCAAGACTTTCAGACACGCTGAACATAATTTTCATCGAGCTTTCCAAGATTCCGCCTCTAAATGAAGAAAACGCTGAGGAAAACTTGCCAAGCATCGTAAAGTGGTGTAAATTCTTAAAGGAAG
>Ga0256407_10009406_pt1 | contig 14009 bp, 15 predicted proteins | sample RumenRJG_04DNA_FD_193489 | JGI IMG/M metagenome (GOLD analysis project Ga0256407, IMG submission 193489) | Bovine rumen microbial communities from Lethbridge, Alberta, Canada - RJG_04 | ecosystem: Host-associated > Mammals > Digestive system > Stomach > Rumen | place: Canada: Alberta... | reverse complement strand
GATTCCTCAAATAAAGTGCTTAATCGACGCAAATAATTTGATTAAGCATTTTTTTGTTATTATTATCTTTGGCAAATAAAGTGAAAATGTTATCCTCAAATAAATTGGTAATTAACATCATAATTTCGTATAATTATACTAAAAAATATAACTTATAGTATATGAGGTTTTTATGGCAACAGTTAGAAAACAATATCGTAAAAAAGGATATGTTTATGTACTTCAAATCAAGGTGAAAGAAAAATGGACAGGTAAAATAAAATATGCAACAAAAACTTGGGTTCCTGATTATTCATTAAGTAAAAGAAAAATAGAAAAACAATTAAAAATAGAAGTTTTAAAATTTGAAAATGATGTAAGAAGAATAAAAAAAGAATCAGCATATATGTAGATTAGCACTTTATATGTAACTAAAATTAAATATTATTATCAAAGTATTAAATTCTTAGAAAAAATAAACATTTCTTTAGGTAATTATAAAATTAGAGATATAACACCATATATAATTCAACAATATTATGATTATTTAGATAATACTAAAAAAATTAGAAAATATGTAGCTCTAAAATCTAATGCAAAAGATGTGTTAAAAAATAAAGGTTATGGCATTAGGTATATAAATGATGTAATAGGCATACAAACAACATCATATATAAAATTAGCTGAAGGAAAAACTGTAGGAATGAAATGGTCAACTAAATTTGCAAATGAACTGAATATACCATTTAATGATTTATTTGATGTTCATGAAGAAGAATCGACTTATAGCCATAATACAATTAAAAAATATAAATCAATAGTTAGAGCAATCCTAGCCTATGCTAAAAAGCAAAGATTAGTTGAAGATAATTACGCAACGAGTGACTATATTATTTTTCCAAAGAAGATTATAAAGAATATTAAAGTAATGTCAGATGATGATTTAAATGATTTTATTGATGCTCTTCATAAAGAGGAAAACATTAGGGTCAAAACATTATTAATGATTTTTCTATTAACTGGTTTTAGAAGAGGCGAAGTAGCTGCGTTATCCTGGAATGATATTGATCTTATAAATAATAAAATAATGGTTAATAAAAGTATTAGTTATAATTCGGTTGATGGTTTATATGAAAAAGAACCTAAAACTAATAAATCAATTAGAAAAATATCAGTTCCAGAATGTTTGATATTTCAATTATATATTTATAAAAAATGGCAAGATAAATATTTAAAAGATAATAATATAATTAATAAATATAACAAACTATTTATTTCAAAATCTGGGGGATTGATAAATCCTTCTTTATTTGAAACTGAATTGATTAATGTTCAATTAAAAAATAAATTAAAACATTATACACTTCATAGCTTAAGGCATACTAATATTTCGTTACAAATAAGGGAAGGTGTACCAATAACTACAATAGCTTATAGAGCAGGTCATGCGAGCGTTTCAACAACATTAGACATGTATGCTTATTCATTTGATATGAATGAGAAAGAGGCTGCAAATAGGCTTAGCGAAGTATTAAAAATAGAATAGTATCGAATTGAACTTTGAGTTCAATAAAAACTTGAGCAATTATATTAGTGACATCTTTATTTGATTACTATTCTTTTATAAAATATTAATGAAAAAATACTGATTGATAATCATTGCTTTATCACCCATGGTATTGCATAATATATTTGTGATATGGTGGGTGATAAAATGAATAATTTAAATAAAATAATTAATGAATGTTTGAGTTACGAAGATGAACTTGAATGGGTTGAATATAAAGAGAACATGTTTGTTATTGATGATATTGGACAATATATTTCTGCCCTTTCAAATAGTGCTGCTATATTAGGTAAGCCTAATGCCTATATGATTTGGGGAATTGAAAATAAAAATCATAACATCACTGGAACTATTGTTAATTATAATGCTGATAAGGATGGGGAACCAATTCAACATTATTTGGCGAAAAAAATATCTCCAAGTATTGCTTTTTATTTTGAGGAGACAACAATTGATGGTAAAAGAGTAGTTGTTTTAACTATTCCTTCAGCTAAAATAGTTCCAACTGATTTTGATGGTATTAGATATATAAGAAAAGGTTCTAGTAAAGAAAATTTAAAGAAATATCCACAAAGAGAAGCATTTTTATTCTCTGTTTTAACGTTTGGTCTTCCAACAATTAATAATAAGGAATCTGAGTATCAAGATTTATCTTTTAATCAATTATTTACATATTATTCATCAAAGGGAATTACTTTAAATAAAAATAATTTTAAAACAAATCTTCATTTATTAACTAAAGATGGCAAATATAATATTATGGCTCAACTATTATCTGATAATTCACATATGCCTATTAGGGTTGCCATATTTGATGGTAAAACTAAAGCGAGTAGAATGTACTCAGTAAAAGAATTTGGATATAAATGCTTATTGTATTCTTTATATGAAGTATTGAATTATGGTGAGATATTAAATGTTCCACAAGCTAATGAAGAAAACAGAATAATGGAACGTGAAGAAGTTATGTTATTTGATTATGATGCATTTAGAGAAGCAGTTATTAACGCATTTTTACATAACAAGTGGGTTGATTTAAATGAACCAATGATAACTATTTATAATGATAGAATAGAAATATTATCAAGAGGAGAATTAGCACCACTTCAGACAATAAATGGTTTCTATAAAGGACATTCCATTCCTGTAAATGAAAAATTATCAGAATTATTTTTACAATTACATATAAGTGAGAAAACAGGAAGAGGTATTCCTAAGATAATCGAAGTATATGGAAAAGACGCTATTGATATATCCGATGACACTATATTAGTCACAATCCCATTTAATAGAATCAATAAAGTGGGTGATAAAGTGGGTGATAAAGTGGGTGATAAAGTGGGCGATATGAATCTTAACATCTCTCAAATAAAAGTACTGGCCGAAATAAGAAATAATCCAAATATCACTAAACCAGAATTGATGGTAAAATGTGATTTAGGAAAAACTTCAATAGATAATATTATAGCTTTCCTAAGAAAAAATAGTATTATTGAGAGAGTTGGTTCTAACAAAACCGGTTATTGGAAGGTAATAAAGTAAGATATAAGTAATATTAAAGATATAACATTTAAGATAGAAAATAATAAATTCAATTATAGAGCATGTGCAATCATTATTAATGATAATAAGATTCTAGCATTAAAAGATGAAGTATCACCATATTATTATCTCCCAGGTGGAAGAGTACAAATAGGTGAAACTGCTGAAGAAGCTTTACTTCGTGAAATTAAAGAAGAGTTGGAAGTTGATGCAAAAATTGTTAGACCATTATGGTTAAATCAGGCATTCTTTAACGAAGATGTAACAAAAATTAATTTCCATGAGTTATGCATATATTTTTTAGTGGATGTTAAAAATACGAAATTATCAATACTAGGTGATAAGTTTACTCTTCGAGAAAATGTTCATACTCATGAATTTGAATGGTTAGAATTCTCAAGATTAAAAAATGAATATTTCTACCCATTGTTCTTAAAAGAAGAAATATATAATCTTCCTAATGAATTTACTATTAGAACTGAAATAGAATAAGATAAATAAAGAGGGAATATGATTTATTGGATTAATGGAAGCTATGGTGTTGGTAAAACAACTATAGCTGAAGAGAATTATTTATAAAGCAAAAAAGGTTATTGATTCTGGCTTTGAAATAAATATACCAGATACTATTACCTCTAAAAAATCTATTGAAGTATATGATGTTGAATATGTAGCTGATGCTTATGAAGAAATATTGAAGGGTGTTGTAAAATTATGGAAATTAGAAAGTATACAAAAGAAGTAATTCCAGATGTAATAGATTTTGAAAAAAGATTAAGAGTAGAAGAAAATTTTTGGGGTTGGGAAATAGATGAAAAATATATAAATGATGTTTACAAAAGCTTTGATTCCCCCGCTTTTGATAATTCATTATCTTTATTGGCTTATATGGATGGTAAAGTTGTTGGTAGAATAGATTCATCTGCTATTTTTAGTCATTTTGATGGCTCGAAAAAAGCTTATTTAGATTGGATTTGTGTAATTAAGAGTTATCGTCATAAAGGCATTGCTCAAGCATTAATGCACGAACTTAGAGTGAAACTTAAAGAAAATGGATTTGATACGCTTATAGGTTTGATAGCTTCAAATGAAGAAGCACAAAGCTTTTATAGATTATTACCAAACGCAAAAATTAGTGATGAAGGCATTTGGATAGAATTATAGGAGTAAAGATTGTAAAAAATTGTAATTTGTATTAGTTGTGTGGTTTTATGCCAGATAAAAAGCATGTAATTAATTAGAGATTTGAGAAAAAGATGGAGTTTCCAAAAAAGTGGAGAGATAGCGTAGATCCATTATCGTTGAAATTTACTAAATTTAAAACAACAGAAATATTGGGTTTTCCTCATGCAGGAAATGATGTGTTCTATGTTAAAGGTATTTATGATGGAAAACATTTTTTATAAAATAGAAGGTGCTAATTATGGTCGATTGGAAGAAAATACCAAAGATTGATGCACATATACATTTGTTGCCACAAGATGTAATTGATGCAAATAAAGGGTATAGTGATAGATTTGTAGATTATGGTGATTATGATAGTTATTTAAACCTTATGGAAAAATACAATATTGAGATTGCATTTATTATGCCGTTTAACGATCCATATTTGCTTTCTATGAATTTTAAAGTTGATACCGTTAATAATAATCTTATTGATATTTGCGCAAAATCAAAAAATAAATTGTTTTGCTTTGCGGATATCGATATTAGAAATGATATAAAAACTACAATAAATGAATTAGAAAGAATTATTAAGAAAAAAGAAGTGTTAGGTGTAAAGATTCATCCATCAAATACTGGTTATCCTATTGATGGAATATATTATGATGAAGTTTTCAAATGGGCAAATGATAATAATATTCTAGTTGAAATTCATTCTTATCCTAGAGAGAATCTTATAGATGATGTTTGTTCTCCACTAAGGATTAAGAATATAAAGAAAAAATATCCTAATCTTAGATTATCTATTGCACATATTGGCGGATTACAATATGAAGAACTATTGAATCTTGATTTGTATGTTAACATTTCTGCGATATTAACAGACTTAGTTGAAAGATATGGAATTGAAAAAACAAATAAGATATTAAGAAAGTTCGATATAAATAAGTTGATCTTCGCTTCAGACTATCCAGATAATAGAAAAATAGAACCAACAGAAATATACAATAAATATTTTGAAATTTTGAAACAAATGGATTTTACACAAGAAGAAGCAGAAAAAATTTGTAAATATAATGCTTTAAAAATGGTAGGATGGCTCGATAAATAACTTGGGTTTTGGGTGGATCATTTCCCAAAGTCGCCCATCCGTGAGCACATCGTTGAAAGTATAGCAACTCTTTCTTTAAAGAAGTAGTATAATGCACCTTAAGAGAAATCTTGAGGTGTTTTTCTTTCATGTGACGGTTGAAGAAAACTCAACCTAATGATATAATATAAATAGATAAAGGCTGGTGTTAATATGGATAATAAAGGACAAATTATTATTTATAATGTGGATGAAAATAATACAAAAATAGAAGTTAAACTTATTGATGGTAATGTTTGGCTTTCGCAAGACCAAATAGTAAGTTTATATCAGTCAAGTAAATCTAATATTTCAGAGCATATTAAACATATATTAGAAGAAGGTGAACTGAATCAAAATTCAGTTGTTCGGAATTTCCGAATAACTGCTTCTGATGGTAAATTATATAACGTTAAACATTATAATCTTGATATGATTATTGCTATAGGATATAGAGTTAGAAGTCATGTCGGTACTTCTTTTAGAAAATGGGCAACTAATACTTTAAATGAATATGTAACCAAAGGGTTTGCTCTTAATGATAATATATTAAAAGAAGCTGGTGGAGGAAGATATTTTAAAGAACTACTTTCTAGAATAAGAGATATTAGAAGTAGCGAAAAAGTGTTTTGGAGACAGGTTCTTGATATATTTGCTACAAGTGTAGATTATGATCCTAAATCTGAAATATCAATTAGTTTCTTTAAAACTGTTCAAAACAAAATGCATTGGGCAGCACATGGACATACTGCTGCTGAAATTATTAAAGAAAGAGCTGATTCTAAAAAAGATTTTATGGGATTAACACATTTTGATGGAGATTATCCTTTGTTAGAAGATGCAATTATTGCTAAGAATTATCTATCAAAAGAAGAAATTGAAATGCTAAATAGAATTGTTTCTTTATATCTAGACTTCGCTGAATTACAAGCATTAGAAGAAAAAGTGATGACTATGCAAGATTGGGTTAAAGAATTAGATTATTTCTTAACTATGACTAGAAAAGATATTCTTAATGGTCCTGGAATTGTTTCTCATAAAGAAGCGCTTGAACACGCAAGAAAAGAATATGATGAATTCAAAAATAGATTATTCATTTCTCCAACCGAAAACGAAAAGAAGTATCTAACACAATTTGAAGAATTATTAATGATTGAGAAAAAAGAGGAAAAGAAATAATGGGATCTTTTTTTGGAAATAAAATTAAAGAAATTAGAAAAAGAGAAGGGCTTACTCAACAAGAGTTAGCAAATATTTTAGGATACTCTGACAAATCAATGATTGCTCATATAGAAAATGGCGACAATGAAATGAGCAATGACAAAATCACTCTTTTACTAAATATATTTAATATAAACGCAAATGAACTTTTTGATGTTAAAAAGAATGATTTTAATCCTATTTTTGATAATGCTAATTTATTCATATCATTTAGCGCAAGAGAAAATGGCAATTCGATTGATATTGCAAAATCACTGATGGCACAAAACGATAAATTGATAATGTTTAAAGATTTACGCTATACACCTTGCTCAAATTGTAATTACGAATGTTTCAGTGGAATATGTAAATATAGAAACGATGACATATATTCTCTTATTGATTCATTTTCAAAATACAAAAAAATAGTTTTCATTATTCCTATTTATTGTTCAAATCCACCAAGTATTTATTTTTCGTTTAATGAAAGAATGCAAGATTATTATAATCATAATGAAGAAAAGTATTCGATATTGATTAATAAGCTGTTTGTTGTAGGAATTTTGGGTTCACAAGAAGAAACACCATATTTCAGTAAAGTTATTTCTGAAGGATTGAAATCAAGCAATCGACTATTATTAATAGAGCGACATAAGCATAATCTTAAAATGAGCGATAAAATTATAGAAGATGATACATTGAACCATATAATAAAGGATTTTAAATCAAGACTTTATTTAAGTGATGGTAGATTGAAACGCTGATTTATTCTCTAACGAGTACAATCTCAATTGTATTGTAGAAACAGTTTGCTGCCTTGTAAAAAAATAGAAAACAGATTCAATTATAACATTTGCAATTTTCCTGTTTTTTTAATTGCTTAGGAGTAGGAGGCCAATATGAAACAGTTTGAAACAAGTAATTACATATTTTATTATGAGGATAATTCTCTTGCTGCTAAAGATATAGAAAAAATAGCTTGTTGCCAAGAAAATTGTTTTAAATATATATGTATGGTTTTGAAAACTAAACCTACTTTTAAAATTCGTTATTTCTTATGTGAAACGCCAGAACGTGTAGGAGAAATTTATGGTGATAATGAACCGTGTAATGGTTTTGCATCTGTTCCAGATAAAATTTATGCGGTATATAATAAAAATATAAAGTGTATTGGTTTTCATGAAGATGCACATTTAATTAGTTATACAATTAATAGACCAGATAATCCATTTATTAGAGAAGGATTAGCCATGTATTTTGATAAAGATTGGTGGAAAATTAATAATTATGAATGGTGCAAGTATTATATCAAAAATGGTAAATTTATTAGCTTAAGTGACTTGCTTGATAAGGAATACTTTTTTGATAATGATTGTGAATTAACATATCCTATTGCTGGAGCTTTTACTGATTATATAATTAATTTATATGGATTAGATGCTTATTTAAATATATATAGAGAAAATGATAGCAAAAAAGCATTAGAAGATGTGTTAAAAATTTCTGTTGATGAACTTAATTTTAATTTTATAGCATATGTTCAATCTTTTAAGCTTGATGTTCAAGTTGAAAAAAGAATAAAAGAATTATTAGAAAATGTATAAGATTAAAAATCGCCTAATTAGTTGACTATTCTCCTAAAAGATAGTATAACTCCCAAATTCTTGGCAAAAATAGGAGAATAAATGAGGATCATTTCCCAAAGTCACCCATCCGTGAGCACATCGTTGACACTGTTAATAAGACACCGGAAGAAATTGTTAAAGAAATAATTACAAAAAAAATCATCCCGCTAAAGGATGATTTTGTTTTTATCTGGCGTCCCCAACAGGATTCGAACCTGCGACCTACGGTTTAGGAAACCGTTGCTCTCTCCAGCTGAGCTACGAGGACAAATTGTATAGTATGGTGTAAAATAGGGTGTAAATTTCTATCTCGAATATCTTTTATATCTTTTAATATCTTGCATATTTTTAAATATCTTGTATAACTTTTATATTTAGGAGGCGAATGCTCTATCCTGCTGAGCTACGAGAACAATTAAAATTGAATCGATAAGATTATACAAAATATTTAATTTAAAATCAAATCATATAGAATTATGAACTTTTGTATGGTTCTTTAATGTTTGTATATATCATATACGAAAAAAATGCTGAAATATAAAAAAATAGTTAATATTTTTATGGTAACATGATATAATATTTTTAAATTTTTGAAAATGATTTGAGGGGATTATATGAAAAAACTATTAATCGGTAATGCCGCAGTTGCACGTGGTGCATATGAGGCAGGGGTAAGTGTTGTATCCTCTTACCCAGGAACTCCATCAACAGAAATCACTGAAAGTATGGTCCAGTATAGCGAAGTACAAGTAGAGTGGGCACCTAATGAAAAGGTAGCTGCAGAGGTATCTATTGGTGCTTCTATGGCAGGTGCAAGAGCAATGTCTTGTATGAAGCATGTTGGTATGAATGTAATGGCAGATCCATTATTTACGGTATCCTATATTGGTGTAAATGGTGGTTTGGTATATTGCGTTGCAGATGATCCGGGAATGCACTCAAGCCAAAACGAACAGGATTCTCGTCATTATGCAAAGGCATCTAAGGTTTTAATGGTTGAACCTAGTGATTCAAAGGAATGTAAGGAATATACGAAGATGGCTTTTGAGCTTTCTGAAGAATATGATGTTCCTGTTTTAGTTCGTTTATCTACAAGAGTATCTCATTCTCAAGGCTTAGTAGAATTAGAGGATAGAATCGATTATAAGCTTAAGGATTATGAAAAGAGTGTAGCTAAGAATGTAATGATGCCTGCAATGGCAATAAAGAAGCATGTTGTTGTAGAGGAAAGACAGGCTAAGCTTGTTGAATTTGCAAATAAAACTACATTAAATACAATAGAGAATAATGGTAAAAAAATTGGTGTAATTACTGCAGGTATTTCTTATATGTATTCTAAGGAAGCCTTAGGTAATGATGTGGATTATTTAAAATTAGGTATGGTATATCCTCTACCTACAGATTTAATTACAGATTTTGCTAAGAGGCATGATGTCGTAAATATCATTGAGGAATTAGATCCATTTATTGAGGAGCATGTAAGAGCCTTAGGCGTAACGAATGTAAAAGGCAAGAATGAATTTACATTACTAGGTGAATATACACCTGCAATGATTAAAAAGGTCGTACTTGGTATAGACCCAGTACCATATAATAAGCTTGAAGAGACAATTCCAGGTAGACCACCTGTAATGTGTGCAGGATGTCCTCATAGAGGTACATTCTATACACTAAAGAAGCTAGGCTTAACCGTTTCTGGTGATATTGGCTGCTACACCCTAGGTGCAACAAAGCCATTAGATTCTGTTGATTCTACAATTTGTATGGGGGCATCCGTATCTGCAGCCTTTGGTATGGCAAAGGCTCGTGGTAAGGAATTCACTAAAAAATTAGTTTCTGTAATTGGTGATTCTACATTTATTCATTCTGGTATTACTGGTTTAATTGATATTGTATACAATAAGGGAATTAATACAGTAATTATATTAGATAATTCTATTACAGGTATGACAGGTCATCAGCAAAATCCTACAACAGGCAAAACCATTTATTTAGAGGAAACTGTTCCAGTAAACTTAATTACTCTAGCTGAGGCTGTTGGTGTTAAATCTATTCGAGTTTGTGACCCATTTGATGTAAAGGCATTTGAGGCAGTAGTTAAGGAAGAGGTTGCAAAGGATGAGCCATCCGTTATTATTGCGCAAAGACCTTGTGCATTACTTAAGGGTGTTAAATATACAGGTCATTGCAAGATTACAGATCAATGCAAGAAGTGTAAGCAATGCTTAAAGCTTGGATGTCCTGCAATTTCCATGGTAGATGGTGTAGTTAAGATTGATGAGACACAGTGTAATGGTTGTGGACTATGTGTGAATGTATGTCCATTCCATGCAATTGTAAAGGAGGAAGCATAATATGAACATTATGATCGTTGGTGTTGGTGGTCAGGGTACATTACTTGCTTCAAGAATCATTGGTAACGTAGTTATTGAAATGGGTTATGATGTAAAGCTATCTGAGGTTCATGGTATGAGCCAAAGAGGTGGCTCTGTTGTAACCTATGTTAAATATAGTGATAAGGTATATTCTCCAATTGTAGATAAGGGAGAGGCAGATATTATTCTGGCATTTGAAATGCTAGAAGCATATAGAGCTCTACCTTATTTAAAGATAGGTGGACATATTATTGCAAATACGCAAGAAATTAATCCCATGCCAGTAATCACTGGTGCAGCAACCTATCCAAAGGATATTGATAAGAAATTATCTAAAGTAGCAAATACTACCTTTGTAGATGCAGCAAGCTTAGCAAAGGAAGCTGGTAACATTAAAGCAGTTAATGTTGTTTTACTTGGTGTTATGGCTAAGAAGATGGATATAGCCTATGATAAATGGATTGAGGTTATTAAATCTACAGTTCCAGCAAAATTATTAGATGTTAATCTAAAAGCTTTTGAGCTTGGCTATAATGCGTAAACCTTTAAAGCTCTAAGTCAAATTTATGATTTGGAGTTTTTTTCTTTTTCAAAGGGAAAAAATGTCATTATGAAAATTATTTTTTAGGAGACTAATTAATAATCAAATACACATTAATCCTTTAATTGATATCAACATGCACAAAAATGATGTTATGTCAACATGCACAAAAATGATGTTATTGATTTATTTGGTGAGCGGTGTTATAATCAACTTCGGTGTTATAATCCACCGTAAAAACCATGAGGAGAGAATTAAAATATGAAAAAACTATTTATTTTTATTAGTGCTTTTGTATTAGTTTTACTTTTAGCATCCCTAAATACATTTGCACAATCGACAAGTTATTATTATGAGTGTGATGGAGTTGCAAATTCTTATGAAATTGATTTATCAGAAGATAAATTATCTAAATGTAGAAATCACATCACAAATCCAGTGGATGTAGGTAACTTAGTATCATATAATGCTACCATAAATCAACAATATAAAGTACAGACATATCACTTTTATGTTCCTAAGGATGGTTATTATGCAGTTTATACTACAGGCAGTTCTGACACCATTATTAGAATTTATAGAGAAAAACAAGTGTTATGGTGGTTTGCTGGATTTATAGGTGATAAACCTACAGTTGATGATGGAAGTTTATGTGATTCAAATTATGCTAATGCATGTTCTATTGAATATTTAGCAAAGGGTTATTATTATGCAGCGGTGAGAATGTATGGAGCTAAGACTGGTTCATATAAAATGAATATTGGCCCTAATGAGGATTTATTGTATAGACCTAGGTATAGAAATTATAATAGATGGATATGTGAAAATAATGACCCATATTATAGTGGATTAAAGATTTATACTAACTATATTCAGTATTTCACATATGAACAAACCATATTGTTTTATTGGATGCTTTTGGATAAAGAAATAGATTTGGGCGAATATAAAGAAAAATATGGTATGGATTCTATAAGCCCTAAAACGTTGCTTGAAATAAAGGATAGTAATATACCCGAAATCGTTGATTTGATAGGCTTTGTGGTTGGTATCATTACAGCCAATGCAACAGCGGGTACTTCAATTGCAATCTCCGCGTTTTTCGAATGCGCTAGTTTGGCAACAAGTATGAACTATTTAACAAAGCAAGCACTTATTACAAAAATAAAAAATGAATGTAAAATAAAGGAAACTGCAATTAGTTCTGATACAATTAAATATTCCGCCCAGTATTGCTTAGGATTAAAAGAGTGGTATACGACTGATGTTCCAACGGGATTATTTGGTTATAATTATGACGTGATAAAATATAATAGTGGAGACACATATTTAAGAGGAGAAAAAAATGCAAAAGGTAAATGGACAGCAATGTAAATTAAGAAAAGTCATTATTTTACTCATATCATTTATATTATTTCTTTCTCTTTCGTCTTGCAGTAAAAAAAATGAGAAAATAAATGTGGATGATGTATTAAGTGACAATTTTAATTCTCGCTGGAAGAACGAGAATTATACAATTAATTCTTTAGAAAGATATATTTATATTGATGTTATAGAAGATGATTCTAGCGCCTTTGAAAGAACATGGAGTTTTTATATCATTAATTATAATGTTACAAGTAAACAGGATACCTTTAATGACATTTATATATATGATAACTCAAGTCTTCGACTTACAATTAATTTAAGTACATTTGAGGCCTTAAAGGATGATTTTGAAGCATACTATAATTGCTATATGAAGGCAAAACAATTTGGAGAATATAAATCTTATACAGAAGAAGAATGGACCAAAGTTTTTAGTTAATTACCCCAAAAGAAGAGAATGTGACTATTAATATTACTAGCATACTTCTTATACAGGAGATGGTTTAGAAGAACATTTTCTTATGGATGGAATTAAATGTTAATTATGAAAGATATATAGTTTAACTATGTTATGAGAAGAAGTATCTTCATATGCAAAAGATGAGAGATTATGGTGAGGAATACTGTATGAAATTTGAGATTAGAATAAAAAAAATTGCTACTAGTATATTTACTATATTATCATTTGTTTTTTTAATGACATCGTGCAGTAATAAAAATGCATATGACGAAGTTGAGAGTGATTTTATTTCTAAAAGATCAGTTTTCTTTTTGGAAGACGGCATTAATAAAGAACTATCACTTTATCAATATGATGAATATTATATCTACCATTATTCCTATGTTGAAAGCTCCTCAAGTGAGGCATTTGAACGTATTTCAGTTTGGGCTTTTGATAGAAATCTAGGCGGTAGAGATTTCTATAAAGAAAAAGCACACATCTATTTATTACCCTATGATTTAAGTGATAAATACCCTGAAGAATATCAGCTTTATTTAAAGGCTAAAGAAACGGGTTTGATAAAAGAGTATTCTTCGGATGAAATACAAGAAATTGCAGAAATATTATATAATCACTATTGATTTTATTTGGAAAAGAATAACTCTTTAAGTGGTGGGGATAGTATTTCTAGTTAGGATGAAAATGATGATTATTTTAGGAGCTTTACTGTGCAAGAGGTGACTGGTCAAATGCATAAAAAATTTTTGAATATCAGCTTGGGCAGTATTTTATTTCTTACATCTTGTGGGAATGAAGGAAACTCATTTGGCTTTGTAGATAAAGATTGTGCAAGACAATTCAAGTATTCTATTGAAAATGGCACAATTGAAATTATTCGTTTTGAACGTTATGATTATGAAAACTATTCATATATTGATGTTGATTTTTATTCAATAGAAGATAAAACAACTCTCTCAACAATATTTGAATATTCTAATGATATGTTTTTGACATCTTATCCCGAGGAAAAACAATTTATAGAAAAGGATTGTAAGGATCATTATGATAGATTTCTTT
>Ga0256407_10009404_pt1 | contig 14009 bp, 10 predicted proteins | sample RumenRJG_04DNA_FD_193489 | JGI IMG/M metagenome (GOLD analysis project Ga0256407, IMG submission 193489) | Bovine rumen microbial communities from Lethbridge, Alberta, Canada - RJG_04 | ecosystem: Host-associated > Mammals > Digestive system > Stomach > Rumen | place: Canada: Alberta... | reverse complement strand
TACGGCAAGCAGCCACAGTTGGGAACGACCTATACCAATCCTAACAAGGAAGGTGCAACGCCACAGGTAGGACGTATGACGCGCTACACATGGGCCGAGCACTATAAACTCGTACCTGCTGTTGCTGGGTTGATGATTGAACCTCTTGAGGTAAAATACAACTTGAACAGCCTCGACATTGCAAAGGACTGTGGCAAACTCATCACACTGAAGGGCGTCACGTTGGCTGAAGCTGACGGTAAGGCCGTGTTTGCCCCCACCGACGGCAGCGTTACTCTGACTGCCAACTGTGCTAACCGCACCATCAAGGGCGTTAGCAATGTCGTACTGCGTACCAGTACTTACGCTGACTTTGCCAAGCAGCCATTACCCACAGGGCGTGTTGACATCACGGGCGTTGCAACCCGTTACAACGACACATGGCAGTTCCTGATGCGCGACTACAAGGACATCAAGGAGTCGCAGACAGAGCCTGCTCCAGAACCAACACCCAAGGGTAGCGGCACAAAGGCTGATCCATACAACGCCGCAGGTGTGGCAGCTTACACAAAGACTTTGGGTGCTGACAAGCAGTCTTCTACTGATATCTACACGACTGGTATCATTACCGCAATCAGCGAAATAGACACAGAGGGTACTTTTGGCAATGCTACCTATCTGATTAGCGACGATGCTAACGGCTATACTGGTACATTCCAGATATATCGTGGCTTAGGTCTAAATGGCCAGAAGTTCAGCGAATCAGGTGCGAAAATCATCAAGGTTGGTGACGTAGTGACCATCAAGGGTAAGGTAGTCAATTACAAAGGTAACACCCCACAATATGCTCAGGGCAGCACTATCGTGAAACTGAACGACGAAGGTGGTGAAGATACGCCTCCAGCTCCAGAATCCAACGTTACCAAGAGTGTCGAAGGTTCAGTACTGACACTGATCAATACGACAGCTACAGCATCAACAAACAAGGTAACTGTTGATTTGAATGCGCAAGGTTGGGAGAATGCTGCCGAGGCAACGCCTATCACGCTGACGGATGGTACCATCATCAGCTTCGAAAAGGGTGAGAACAGTAATACGCCTAAGTTCTATAGTGGAACAAAGGGTGTCCGCATCTATGCTAAGAACTTCATCAAGATCACTGGTTCCACCAAGACTATCGCCAAAGTGGTGCTGAACTGCGACGGTACTTATATTGGCAACAATTTGCTCTATGGACAGGCTGATGGCTTGACAATGTTCATTTACAACGAGTATACAGGCACTTCGGGTGGTGTTCAACTGCGCGTACAGACCATAGAGATTACATACGCTGAATAAAGTAAATCAAGTAATCGAAGTAACGAAGAACAATTAAAAAACAAAACGATATGAAAAGAATAACTAATTATCTGATTGCGATGGCCCTGATGGCCTTCACATTCACAAGCTGTGAGGACGTTCCCAATCCTTTCGGTCAGATTCTTCCTCCAGGTGGAGGCGATGAAGTAGAAACCTTCACACCTGAAGGCAGTGGTACACAGGCTGACCCATTCAATGTTCAGGGTGTTCTTGAGTACGTCACTGGCTTAGGTGCAGACGTACAATCCGATAAGGATGTCTATATCAAGGGTTATATTACCGCTGTCAAAGAACAGTACAGCGCCCAGTACGGTAATGCTCAGTTCACCATTTCCGACTCAAAAGAGGGTGGTAACACATTTACCTTCTATCGTGGTCTATACTTAGGCAACAAGAAATGGGAAGAGGGCAACGCTACTATCAGTGAAGGTGACGAAGTCATTATCTGTGGTAAGGTTGTGAACTATAAGGGCACTACCCCAGAAACCGTACAGAATGCCGCTTACCTCTACTCCCTGAACGGTAAGACCGAAGGTGGTGGCGGTGGTGGTGACACACCTACCCCATCAGGTGATGCAAAGGCTGTATCTGTTTCAGAATTCCTCGCTGCTGCTGAGAGCACTTCTGACTGGTATCAACTGACAGGTACTATCAAGAACTTAAAGGATGGTGATCAATATGGCAACTTTGACATTGAGGACGCAACAGGTTCTGTATATGTCTATGGTCTGCTGTCTGAAAAGGGAGGCGAGAAGAAGAAGTTCCAAGAGTTAGTTGCAGCCAAGGGCATTGCTAATGGCAAAAAGATTACCATCATTGGTAATCGCGGCGCATACAACGGAACACCTCAGGTCGCTAATGCATACTTTGTTAGCATCGAAGATGGCGGCGGTAGCGATACACCAACTCCAAGTGGAGCAACAGGCACTGGAACAAAGGACGACCCATTCAATATTGCAGCAGCAATTGCCAAGTGTCAAGAGATCGGCGAGACTGCTTCTACTGAGAAATATTATATTAAAGGTATTGTTGTCACTGGTGGTACAGTTTCTGGCGGCTACGGCAATGTCACCTTCAAGATGGGTGATACCAAGGATGCAACAGACCTCTTCACTGCCTATCAGGTTGCCGGTTCCGATGGTGAGAAGTTGGCAGATGGCTATGAGGTAAAGGCTGGCGATGAAGTCGTCGTCTACGGTCCTATCTGCAATTATAAAGGCAATACACCCGAGACATCCGGTAAGAGTGCTGCACAGATTGTAACCATCAATGGAAAGAAGACCAATGACACCAGTGGTGGAGAGTCTGGTGGTGGTTCTACAACTGGAGCTGATGGCTCAACTATCATCTCCGTAGCAGATTTCAATGCAGCTGCAGAAAGCACCGACGTCTGGTATCAGCTGACGGGTACCATCAAAAATCTGAAGGACGGCGACCAGTATGGTAACTTCGACCTCGAAGACAGCACAGGCTCTGTGTACGTCTATGGCGTGCTTTCAGAAAAGGGAGGCGAGAAAAAGAAGTTCCAGGATCTTGCAACAGCCAAAGGCATTGCTAACGGCAAGAAGATTACCATAGTAGGTAACCGAGGCTCATATAACGGCAAGATTGAAGTAATGAATGCATACTTCATCAAAGTCGAATAGTAAAATCCACATCCATTTTATAACAACTGCAACGCTTTACTAACGTTGCAGTTGTTTTTTTATACATCATTTTGGGGTCCAATATCATTATCTTAGTAAATAACTGATGTATTGTTCGTTACAAGGATGATATTAAATGTTTCAATATCATAGTCATCTTTTACAGTAAAACAATTTGTTTTACTATCAAAAGTGCCATACCTTACGTTAGTAGAAGGTCTCTCTACGCATGTAAAACAACTTGTTTTACTTTAAAAGAAATCATCCCTTCATGCTGCGATTGTCATTTCTGACCGTTAGAGATAACTCTACAACCATCAAGCATGATGGCAATATGAAGCATTGCAGAAAAGCACTTTCACTCGAAAAAATAAAAAAATTCTATTTTTATTTGGTCTTTTGCTCGTTTTTTTGTACCTTTGCACCCGCTTTTATGCACTTATAGTAAATAACATAGTATAATTTAAAGAAAAAATGAAAAAAGGTATTCATCCAGAAAACTATCGCCCCGTCGTGTTTAAGGACATGTCCAACGGCGATATGTTCCTTTCGAAGTCTACAGCAAAGACGAATGACACCGTGGAATTCGAAGGCGAAACTTACCCCGTGGTAAAGATTGAAATTTCGAGCACTTCTCACCCCTTCTACACCGGTAAGAGCAAGCTCGTCGACACCGCTGGTCGTGTTGATAAGTTCATGAGCCGCTACGGTAAGGCTGCGAAGAAATAATATATTTCACGCCCGAGAACAAGAATCTAAGGCGCGTCCAAAGGTAGTTGCATATGCCTTATGGTCGCGCCTTTTTCAGCAAAACACAAAATTTAAACTAAAAACTACAGCTTATGAAAACTACAAAAATTCTATCCCTATTACTTATAGCAGCCCTCAGTTTTTCGTCCTGTGGTGACGATGGTGAGGATATTATCATCAAACCTGGCGGAGGAGGTTCATCGGAAGCAGGAACCAACAGCAATAAGAACACTTCTGGTCCCGCAGAAGCGAAGTATCGTTATGAATTCCCGAAACTGAAGGGGGGCAGCAGTGTAGTTGTTGTTCATAAGTCTATATTAAATAAGAACACGCGCGACGAGGGTGTCAACTACAGTGTAGAATGGGATTATGACATTCATGCCCAGCGCTGGAGTTGCTATCAGCTATATAGCAGCATCAACTACCATAGCTCATACAATGTATCACGATACTATTCAGACAATGACGGCACACTGTCAGCCACATGCCAGTATCCTAACGATGCAGACCTGCCCGTGAACTATCGCTTTGCAGAAGATCCCTACAAGTTTTCTGGCTACGACCACGGACACATCTGTCCTTCGGCAGACCGTCTGAGAGCGGAAGAATGCAACTATCAGACGTTCTTCATTACCAATATGCAGCCACAGTACAACAAGTTTAATGCCGGACTATGGGAGAAAATGGAAGAAGATGTGCGCACATGGGCCAATCAGTCTGACACGCTTTACGTCTGCAAGGGCGGCACTATCGACAAAAAAGCAAACATCATAGAGTATGTCAGCCGCAACAGTCACCAAAGCAATCAGGTTAACGACAGCCATATTCCTGTTCCTAAATACTTCTTTATGGCAGTATTGAGCAGAAAGGGTAGCCAGTGGCAGGCAATGGGCTACTGGGTAGAGCATATTAACGCCGACCATTCGAACGACACTCGCAAGAACTATGCTGTTAGTATTGACGTTTTGGAAGATCGTACAGGCATTGATTTCTTCTGCAACCTACCTGATGATATAGAGACAAAAGTTGAAAAGACGATTACGCCAAGCTACTGGTTTAAATAAAAAATCTAAAAACATTTGGTAAAAAGACAGAAAATTCGTATCTTTGCTGACTAGTAAAGGTACGAATTATATTAATTATAACACATAACTAAAAAAATGAAGACAGTTTATGATTTCTCTGTCAAAGACAGAAAAGGTAAAGACGTATCACTGAAAGAGTATGCCAACGAAGTATTGCTGATTGTCAACACAGCTACCAAGTGCGGTTTCACCCCTCAGTACGAAGAGCTGGAAGCTCTCTACCAGAAATACCACGGCGAGGGTTTCGAGATTCTCGATTTCCCCTGCAACCAGTTCGGACAGCAGGCCCCTGGTACTGACGAGTCTATCCACGAGTTCTGCAAGCTGAACTTCGGCACCGAATTCCCCCGTTTCAAGAAGGTTAAGGTGAATGGCGACGATGCTGAGCCACTTTACAAGTTCCTGCAGGAGCAGAAGGGTTTTGCAGGCTGGGATATGGAACACCCCATTGCCCACATTCTGGAAGACATGCTCTCAAAGGCAGACCCTGACTACAAAGAAAAGAGCGATATCAAGTGGAACTTCACTAAATTCCTTATCAATAAGAAGGGACAAGTAGTAGCACGTTTCGAACCCACAGAGAAGATTGAGAACATCGAAGCACAAATAAAAGAACTGCTTTAGAATGGAACATACAAAATGTTTGATTATTGGCAGCGGGCCCGCAGGGTATACCGCTGCTATTTATGCTAGCCGTGCCAATCTCAGCCCCATTGAGTATTGCGGCTTGCAGCCTGGCGGTCAGCTGACACAGACCACTGAAGTAGAGAATTTCCCTGGCTACCCTCATGGCGTAGACGGCAACCAGATGATGATGGACCTGCGCGAACAGGCTGAACGCTTCGGCACAGACATCCGCGATGGTGAAATCGTGAAGGTTGACCTGGCACAGCGTCCCTATAAGGCTTGGGATGATGCTGGACGTGAGATTGAAGCCGATACTGTTATCATCGCTACAGGCGCCTCAGCCAAGTACTTAGGTCTGCCTGATGAGCAGAAATACAATGGTATGGGCGTCAGCGCCTGCGCCACATGTGATGGTTTCTTCTACCGCAAAAAGACCGTAGCCGTTGTGGGCGGTGGCGACACAGCCTGCGAGGACGCCCTCTATCTGAGCGGACTTGCCAAGAAAGTGTATATGATTGTGCGCAAGCCCTTCCTACGTGCCTCAAAGGTCATGCAGCAGCGCGTAATGGAGCGCGAGAACATCGAGATCCTGTTTGAGCACAACACACTTGGTCTTTTTGGCGAAGATGGTGTAGAAGGAGCACATCTGGTAAAACGCAAGGGGGAGGCTGACGAGCAACTGGTAGATATCCAGATTGACGGTTTCTTCCTGGCTATTGGCCACAAGCCTAACACCGACATCTTCAAGGAATGGCTTGAAACGGACGAGACAGGCTATCTGAAGAAGATTGAAGGCACGCCACGCACAAAGCTACCCGGCGTCTTCGTTGCAGGCGACTGTGCTGACCCCACCTATCGCCAAGCTATCAGCGCAGCAGGCACAGGCTGTCAGGCCGCTATCGAAGCAGAACGCTTCTTATTAAATTCCTAGGTTATCCTAGGATTTCCTAGAATTTCCTAGGAATTAAAGAACCCCATACAATCAGAAAAGCCTCGCTTCACAGCGAGGCTTTTCCTTAAAAACTAAATTAATCAACCATAAACCTTAACCATTAAAAATCTTCAAAGCCAATGAAAAGGGCAATGCCCTTTGTGAAAGAATCAGAAATGCGCTCATTTCTTTAAGACATTGCAAAGATAAAACATTAATTTAAAAAAGAGGTTTAGATAACATCAAAAAAGGTTTGAAAATCGTTAATTATACGTTTTTCCAACCAAATTTATCCATTTTTCAACTAAAAACACGCCTTTTACATCATTTTTTCTTGAAAAATTATCGTTTTTTGGAATAAAATATGTAATTTCGCAGCGTAAAAATCTTCAAAAATGGAACATTTGAACCTAATTATACTCGTTTCCGTAGGCATCATGATAGCCATTATTGCACTTATCAGGTGGCTATATGCACGAAATACGCGTATAAAAAGTCAACTTCAAATGAACTACATCTTTAATAATATTACCCATGAATTGTTAACACCTCTCACAATTATCTCTGCTTCTGCGGAGAAACTGCGTGAGGAGCACCCAGACAGCAGACATGATTTGGAGTTGATGGACTTGAACATCCAGCGTAGCGTGCGTCTGTTGCAACAGATTCTGGAAACAAGCAAATTACAGGCAGGTGAATTGAAGATTCTGGTAAGCCAGGGCGATGTGATGCAATATATCAAAGAGACGGCACGCAGTCTGGAGCCACTCATGGTGCGTAAACACCTGACTTTTACCATCAATTGTAAACCTGAAAGTATGATGGGATGGTTGGATACTGACAAAACAGACAAAATTATCTTTAATCTTTTGTCGAATTCAGCCAAATATACCCCTGAAGGCGGTTCCGTAACCTTAAACGTAGCGACAAACTTACGTTTCGACCGTATCATGATACAGGTTATCGATACCGGCATAGGCATACCCAAGGAAAAGATGAAGCACCTGTTTACCCGTTTCTATGATGGCGACTATCGTCATAGCCGTACCTTTGGCACAGGACTGGGACTGGCGCTCACGCGCGATCTTGTCATCATGTTAGGTGGGCATATCACTTGCGAAAGCGAAGAAGGGAAAGGTACCACCTTTACCCTTGAAATACCTATCAACAAAGATGCCTTCGCTCCCTCGCAGATTGACGAGCAACACCAGATGCAGATACATATTCCAGAGTCAAGTATTGCCGACCTGCCACAGGCCGAAAGTCTAACGGAAGACAATGCCCCAACTGCCGATGCCAACGCCTCGCGCATATTGATTGTGGAAGACAACATCGAACTGCTGAAACTGATGAAACGGCTATTGCAACACCGCTATCATGTTCTGACGGCCAGTGATGGTCACGAGGCCCTGCAGTTGATTCAAACCAACAAGATCGACATTGTTGTATCTGACGTGATGATGCCTGAGATGGACGGCTACCAACTGACCGATCACATCAAGCAAAACGAGATTTACAGCCATCTGCCCATTATCCTGCTGACAGCCAAAACGACTGAAGACGACCAGAACAAAGCCCTATTGACGGGTGCTGACGGCTATATCACCAAACCTTTCAAGATTCGCGACCTGCAGTTGCGTATTGACAATCTGATTGCCAACCGACAGCGCATCCACACAGAGACATCACCTACAGAAGAAGAAGTACCTGCAGACGACATGACCCCTGAAGACAAGGCATTCCTGGAACGTGCTGTCCAATATGTACATAAGAACCTGAGCGATTCGGATTACGACCGAGAGGCTTTTGCTGCCGATATGGGTACCAGCGTCAGCACGCTTTACAACCGCTTGAGAGACCTGACGGGCAAGAGTATATCCAACTTTATCCGTGACATCAGAATCCAAGAAGCTTGCAAAATTGCAAAAAACGAGCGCAACACACGTGTCAGCGATATTGCCTATCGTGTCGGATTCCGCGACGCCAAGTACTTTGCCACAGCTTTCAAGCGTATTACAGGCAAGCAGCCTAAAGAGTATTTTGCAGATTTGAGAGAGGAGAACTAATCCTTTTGCCCTTTTGAGCTAAGATATAATCCCACGAAGGTTATCAGACCATTGAGCATCAACAGTTCATAGCCGAAATGATAACCCGTCGTCTTCCCTACCCCATAGTCGATAGCATAGCACAGCAAGGGCGATGCTACCGCAATATAAGGCACCAGGCGATCGTTAACAGGACGTTTGGTTAGCAGTCCGTAGACAAACAGACCCAGCAGTGGCCCGTAGGTATACCCGCAGATGATGTAGATGGCATCAATTAAGCTGGTAGAATTGACCACCTTAAAAAAGAGGATGCACAGCACAAAAACAGCGCACATCCCCAAATGGGTACGTTTGCGCAACTGTTCGTTATCCTTCTGTCCTACAATATCCACACAATAGATGGTGGTCAGCGATGTCAGTGCAGAATCAGCACTCGAGAACGATGCTGCAACAATGCCGAGGACGAAAAGTGAAGAGTGAAGAGTGAAGAATGAAGAATTTGCTACCGCCGTAATATAACCGGGCAGGAGGTCGTCGCCGCTGGCGGGAATGGGCAGTCCCTGCTGCTGATACCACATTACAAGCAAGACGCCCAACGAGAGGAACAGCAGATTGGCAGGCAGGAAAGCCACACCATAGGTACACATATCCTTCTGTGCACCACGTAATGTCTTGCAGGTCAGGTTCTTCTGCATCATGTCCTGGTCGACACCCGTCATTACCAACACAATGAAAACACCACTCAGGAACTGCTTCCAGAAGTTTTGCTTCGACACCCAGTCATCCCAGACAAACACCCGCGACAGTTCGTGACCACTGACAGCATTGATAGCATCGCCTATCGTCAGGTTCAGGTCTGTCACCACCTTATATATAATAATAAGGAGAGCCGAAAACAGACAAAGTGTCTGCAACGAGTCCGTCCACACCAACGTCTTGATGCCTCCCTTACGGGTATAAAGCCATATCAAAAGCACCAACAATACCGTTGTCAACGCAAAAGGAATACCCAGCGGTTCAAATACGAAACGCTGCAAAATTATGCACACCACATAGAAACGGACAGCAGCCCCAGTCATCTTCGACAGCAGGAAAAACCACGAACCCGTCTTGTGCGAACGCCTGCCCAGCCGTTGGCCCAGATAGGCATAGATGGAGGTGAGGTTCAGCTTATAATAGAGTGGTAACAAGACAAAAGCCACCACCACATAACCCAGGATAAAGCCCATGCAGGTCTGCAGATAGTTCATTTGGGACGTCAGCACCATACCTGGCACCGAAACAAACGTAATGCCCGATATAGACGCGCCAACCATACCAAAAGCCACCATATACCACGGTGACTGACGGTCGGCCCGATAGAATGTCTCGTTAGTTGCCCGACGCCCCGTCCACCTGCTAAAAGCAAAAAGCAGGGCAAAATATCCCAGTACAACAGCTATTATTGTCATAAACTTGTGCAAAGGTACAAAATAATTGATAATTGATAATGGATAATTGATAATTATTTCGTAATTTTGCAGGCGGTAATTATTCACCAACAACAAAAAACAATGGCAAAACAGAAAAAATTCATCCTTCAGGAGAGTGAGATTCCTACACAGTGGTACAACATTCAGGCCGACATGCCCAACAAACCCATGCCGCCTATCCATCCGGCTACCAAGCAGCCCCTTGGCGTCGATGATCTGGCACACATCTTCCCACGTGAGTGCTGTGTGCAGGAGTTGGATACCGAGCACCGCTGGATAGACATCCCTGAGGACGTGCTCGAGAAGTACAAGTACTATCGTTCTACCCCGCTGGTACGTGCCTATGCCCTCGAAGAGGCGCTGGGAACCCCTGCCCACATCTATTTCAAGAACGAGTCAACCAACCCCCTAGGTTCACACAAGATCAACTCCGCCCTGCCCCAGTGCTACTATGCCAAGCAGGAAGGCACAACGAACGTCACCACTGAGACCGGTGCTGGTCAGTGGGGTGCCGCCCTTTCGTATGCTGCCAAGATCTACGGCCTCGACTGCGCCGTCTATCAGGTGAAGATTACCATGCAGCAGAAGCCCTATCGTTCTTCTATTATGCGCACCTTTGGTGCTGTTGTTGAGGGTTCTCCCTCGATGTCCACCCGTGCCGGTAAGGACATCCTGACCAAGGACCCCACGCACTCTGGTTCGCTGGGTACTGCAATCTCTGAGGCTGTCGAGTTGGCTACAACCACTCCTAATTGTAAATATACGCTGGGCTCCGTGCTGAACCACGTTGGTCTGCATCAGACCATCATCGGTCTGGAGGCTGAGAAGCAGATGCAGATGGCTGGCGAGTATCCTGATATCGTGATTGGCTGCTTCGGTGGCGGTTCCAACTTCGGTGGTATCTCGTTCCCCTTTATGCGCCACAATCTGCTCGATGGCAAAAACACAGAGTTCATTGCAGCCGAGCCCGACAGCTGTCCTAAGCTGACTCGCGGTCAGTTCCGTTATGACTTTGGTGACGAGGCTGGCTACACACCTCTGCTGCCTATGTACACGCTGGGCCACAACTTCAAGCCCTCTAACATCCATGCTGGTGGCCTGCGCTATCATGGTGCTGGCATGATCATCTCGCAGTTAATTAAGGACGGTCTGATGCACGGTGTCGACATTCCTCAGCTCGAAACCTTCGAGGCTGGTATGCTCTTCGCCCGCACTGAAGGCATCATCCCTGCTCCTGAGAGCACCCACGCTATCGCCGCTACCATCCGCGAAGCCCTGAAGTGCAAGGAGACAGGCGAGGAGAAGGTCATCCTCTTCAACCTCTCTGGTCACGGACTGATCGATATGCCTTCTTACGAAGCTTTCATCAAGGGCGACCTACAGAACTATACGGTTACCGACGAAATGATTGCCGAGAACCTCAAGGCACTCGACGAACAAGGCTGATAGAAAACAAAGAAAGCTTATTCATAAAACAGAGGATGTGTCAAATTTGACACATCCTCGTTTTCTTCTACTCAGCCAAAATAGTGGGATTCGCCGGACTGGGAAGATCCGCTACGGTCTTTTACCGCCATGCAATAGGTACACATAATGATATGGGTACCACCTTCATCGACGTAGGGCTGGGTCCACAGACTTTTACCATCCTCCATAGGACTCATGAACCACTCACGAGTGGTATAGTCGAAGGGCAGCAGCTCGGCGGTCAGTATTGGTGCCGTGGTTTTCTTCTTCTTCGCCACCACGTCGGGCTGACGGTCGTAGACATAAGGCGCATACAGACTTTCCAAGCCCTTCGACTTGTAATAGTCAGGACGGAAGGCAATGCCAGCACCGACAATGTGCGGATTATTACCGAACGACCGTCTTTCCTTTGACGGGATGCAGATACCAGTCCTTCGCTTTTGTATGGTCGGCTGCCCAAGTGTTGAATTCCAGATACGCCTCATTGATTCTGGTACGCTCGGTAGGCCATTGCCACTTTCCTGGAATGACGATGCCGTGAGGGTCGGTACCTGCGGTAGAAACGTGCAGCATATAGTAGTCGTTCTCATAGAGACCCTGCATCTCTGCTTTAACCTTGGCACCCAGCACGAACGAGCACGTCTGGAAGTCGAAGCCAGCGGGCTTGTCAACAACTATCATGACAGTGTCAACCGTGCGCGTGCCATTACCGGTGTTTACCATCGTACCATGTGCGACACCTAACACTTCATGCAGTTCCTTGTCACCGAATACAGGCTTGTAGTCGCGATAGCTCTTGCCGTTTTTATTGTCAAAGCCCAGCCACAGGTCGCGTGTAGCACCAAGGGCCACGAGCGATATTTCAAGTTTCGACGGGTCGCCGTCTTTCTCCTTCACTTCGATGACGCAGTCGTTCATGTCGTAGTCGCAGCGGTCATTGCCCTCCATGGTGTTATCCTCCCATGCATAGGTCCATATCTGAGGCTTGCTGGGTTCTGGCTTTACGGGCACACCTTTGGCCTTGGTGATGCGGTCCTGACCGTAAGGTATCCAGTAGAGGCGGTCGTTGTAGTCCCAGTCGTCGCCGTCCTCACAGCCCACAAAGACGTAGCCGTTGAACATAAACACCTTTACGCGGCGGTGGGAGCCTGTATCAACCATCGGAACGTCACCCTTTGCCAGTTTGAGTTCCAGAATATCGCCTGGTGTGAACTGGATGCTGTTCTTGTCGTCTTGACGACAATACAGGTAGTGGCCGGTGAGAACAGATTTACGGGAACTGAGACTTTTTTGGGGCACTGCTTTGTCCTTATACGTATCCATAATCAGGTATGTCTCCTTTTGCTCTGCCTGTCCGTTCGGATACCAGTTATACCAGATGTTGTCATTATCGCTGCCGTCACCATAGATGTAGTGGAGTGATATGTCGTATGTTGAAAAGGAATTCTGACGTATCTCGATGACGTTTCTGAAGTCGGCATCACCAAGGGTTTTATGGTTGTCCTGACCTTCGGGCAGAACTTTCAATACCGCATCACGGAAACTGTAGAAGTCTTTTAATGTGTAATTGGTGTATTCGGGAGTAAGAATGTAGCCGTCCTCAAATTCACCAGCTCGGCGGGGACTATTCGATTCACTCATCTCTGCAGCATCATTGAACGACACCGATGTGTCTTCCCCCGGGATGAAGGGGCGTGCCATGCACTCTCCATCCTTGTTCAAGCAGGCCACATAGAAAATGTCTGCCGTTGACGGTGCAAGGAACGAAAGCGACACTGTGCCGTTGTTGGTAGCTGCTGCACTGGCCAGCAAATTGGTCACGCCCACGTAGGGATTGCCATCGAGTACAGCCACCTGACTGACATTCTCCAGATCGGCATCAACATTGACCTTCACGCTATATCGGTTGCTGAGCGTCCAGTCCTGCTGGAGGTCGATGGAAACACCCAGCTTCTCTTCAGCATATTTCAGACGTTCAGTATCCGTCACGCTATAGGGTTTTGGCGTGTAATCGTTCATGTCGTGTTTACAGCCTGTCAGCACCACAACGCCGCAAATCGTCAAGATGGCGGCATACACCGATAAAAACATTTTCCTTTTCATAATTCTTTGTTATTTTGTATATTTGGTGCAAAGGTACGAATAAGTGAGCAAAAAACAAAATTTTATTTGAGTTTTTTCGAGCGATCTGTTTTTACCCTCACTCCCTCACATTTTACCTTCAAGCCCTTATGTACAGGGCGTTTGACGACGGGAGGGAGGAACGGTTATCCCTCACATTACCCTCACATTTTGAGTCACATTCACTCACATCGCACATTGGTGTGAGGGCTCAAAGCGAAAAAAGTGAGGGAGACGTGAGGGAGAATCGATGTCCCTCACATGCCTTGAGCCCTTTGTGCATCGGCCTTTGAGGTCTATGATGTGAAAAAGTGAGGGACATTTTCGAATACGTTATTTTTTTCACGTCCTACACGTCAAAATCTGGCATAAGCCTCTCTCGCTTCGTCCAAAGGCTTCAAACTATGAGTCCGAAGGCTTCGGACTGTGAGTCCGTGGGCTTCGGACTCTTAGTCCGTAGGGACGGACAAAACAATAACATTCTGTACGGGGAATTATGTTCGGTTTGAACATTTTGACAGTTATTT
>Ga0256407_10009403_pt1 | contig 14009 bp, 14 predicted proteins | sample RumenRJG_04DNA_FD_193489 | JGI IMG/M metagenome (GOLD analysis project Ga0256407, IMG submission 193489) | Bovine rumen microbial communities from Lethbridge, Alberta, Canada - RJG_04 | ecosystem: Host-associated > Mammals > Digestive system > Stomach > Rumen | place: Canada: Alberta... | reverse complement strand
ACGCCTTCCGAAGTTTCTCACACGCTCAACGTCAGGAGTTCGAATAGGTATGCTTTATTTGTCACGCACTCCTGAGCTTCAAGAGTAATGTCTGAACTCCTGAACTTCTGAACTCCTGAACTTCTGAACTCCATGAACAATGTCTGAACTTCTGAACTTCTGAACTCCTGAAACAATTTTTAGTCAAAATAACGCCATTCCTTCGTCGTTTTCATCAATTCTTTGTATTTTTGTGGCCAAAGGCATGAAGATATTCTCTTAATGGACCTACACCGACTAACCACACAGACAGGAAAGATTGTGCTCCCCTTGATATTGGGGGGTGCCATCTTGTATTGGATGTACCGGGATTTCGATTTCGGCGAGGTGCGTCAGGTGTTGCTCCATGAGATGGACTGGACATGGATGCTGCTATCGATGCCTTTCGGCATCACCGCCCAACTGTTCCGAGGCCTGCGCTGGCGGCAGACACTCTCGCCCCTGGGCGAGGAGGCCCGCCTGTCGACCTCGGTCAATGCCGTCTTCCTGAGTTACGCCTCGAGTCTCGTTATTCCCCGTGTGGGCGAATTTGCCCGCTGTGGGGTGCTGAAGCGCTACGATGGCGTGACCTTCTCGAAGGCACTGGGCACGGTGGTGACAGAACGTGCCGTCGACACTATCGTGGTGATGGCCATCACCGTCATCACCCTGCTCCTACAACTGCCCACCTTCCACAACTTCTTCGTCACCACGGGCACACGCCTCGACACCTTCCTCGGGCAGTTCACCACCACGGGCTATATCGTCACGTTCATCTGTCTGGTGGCCGCCCTCGTGCTGGTATGGATGCTGCTGCGCACCATGTCGGTATACAACAAGGTGAAGACCACGCTCGGCAACTTGTGGCAGGGGGTGATGTCGCTGCGCCATGTGCGCAACATCCCCCTCTATATCGCCCTCACCCTGGGCATCTGGTGCAGTTACTTCCTGCACTACTACCTCACGTTTTTCTGCTTCGAGGAGACGTCTGGCCTGGGCATCAGTTGTGCGTTGGTGTCGTTCGTGGTGGGCAGCATCGCCGTCATCGTGCCCACGCCCAATGGTGCCGGCCCATGGCATTTCTCGGTGAAGACCATGCTCATCCTCTATGGCGTGAGCAGCACCACCGCCCTCTCGTTCGTGCTTATCGTGCACTCGTTGCAGACCCTCCTCGTGGTGCTCCTGGGCATCTACGCCATGGCGGCCCTTGCCCAGACCAAGAAAGTCGGATGAATCGCAGAGTTCTTAGAACTTTCAGAGATCTCAGAGATCTCAGAGTTTTCAGAATACTCGGATTACTCTGAATACTCAGAATACTCGGATTACTCTGAATACTCGGATTACTCGGATTACTCTGATTACTCGGAATACTCAGATTACTCTGAATACTCGGATTACTCTGATTACTCTGAATCCCCCAAAGACCATTAACCTTAAAAAATAGAAAAAATATGAGTGAAATCAAAAACCTGAACCCCACCTGCATCTGGAAAAACTTCCATGCGCTCACCCAAGTTCCACGTCCCTCGGGACATCTGGAGAAAATACAGCAATTCCTCCTCGACTTCGCCCGTGAGACGGGCGTAGAGGCCTTCAAAGACCCTGCCGGCAACATCGTGATGCGCAAACCTGCCACTCCTGGCATGGAGAACCGCAAGGGCGTGATCCTGCAGGCCCACATGGATATGGTGCCGCAGAAGTCGCCCGAGAGCACCCACAACTTCGAGACCGACCCCATCGAGCCTTGGATCGACGGCGACTGGGTAAAGGCCCGTGGCACCACCCTGGGAGCCGACAACGGCATGGGTGTGGCCGCCATCATGGCCGTGATGGAGGCAAAGGATATGAAGCATGGCCCCATCGACGCACTTATCACCGCCGATGAGGAGACGGGCATGTTTGGTGCCAACGACCTGCCCGAGAACGAGTTGCAGGGCGACATCCTGATGAACCTCGACTCCGAGACTTGGGGCAAGTTCGTCATCGGCAGTGCCGGTGGCATCGACGTCACCGCTACCCTCGAATACAAGGAGGTGGAGACCGACGCCGACGACGTGGCCGTGAAGGTGACGCTGAAAGGTCTGCGTGGCGGCCACTCTGGCCTGGAGATTCATGAAGGCCGTGCCAACGCCAACAAACTGATGGTGCGCTTCGTGCGTGAGGCCATTGAGGAGTGCGAGGCCCGTCTGGCATCGTGGCAGGGCGGCAACATGCGCAACGCCATCCCGTTCAAGGCCGAGGTGGTGCTCACCCTCCCGAAGGAGAATGTGGAGGCACTCGAGGAGTTGGTGGCCGACTGGCGCGACGACTTCGCCGACGAGTACAAGCAGATTGAGAGTGGCATCGAGTTCTTCTGCGAGAGCGTGGAGACGCCTGCCACCGAGGTACCTGTGGAGATACAAGACAACCTCATCAATGCCATCTATGCCTGCCACGACGGCGTGGTGCGCATGATACCGTCGTATCCCAATGTGGTGGAGACCTCGTCGAACCTCGCCATCATCAATATCGAGGGAGGCAAGGCCTCCATCAAGATCCTGGCCCGCTCGTCGCGCGAAGACATGAAAGACTATATCGTGAAGACGCTGGAGAGTTGCTTCAACATGGCCGGCATGCGCGTGGAGACTGCTGGCAGTTATGGTGGATGGGATCCCAACCCCGACAGCGAACTGCTGCATCACCTGCTGCGCGTCTACAAGGAACTCAACGGCAAAGACGGCATCATTCAGGTAGACCACGCCGGACTGGAGTGCTCTGTGATCTTGGGCAAGTATCCTCACCTCGACGTGGTGTCGTTTGGTCCCACGATGTGCAGTCCGCACACCACCAGCGAGCGTTGCTTCGTGCCCAGCATCGAGCCCTTCTGGCAGCTGCTGCGCAAGGCGCTCGAGGAAGTGCCGGTGAAATAGGCCGAAGGCAAAATGGCCCTAGAAGGCTCTTGCCTGGCATACACGAAAAACGAGGCGCATCCCAGATGGATGCGCCTCGCTATGTTTTCGGCTATTGATGCCTCGAAGACTTACTCTTCGGAAGCGGCGTTCTCGGCGTCGATGGCCTTGATCTTGTCGCGAACGAGGGCCAGGTCGTCCTTGAGTTTCTGCACCTTGCGGTTCATCTCATCGATGAGGCTGCTGCCCTTCTTGCTCGATACGCTGAGGAATCCGATGTTGTTCTCGTAGGTCTGGATTTCCTGACGCAGCGCATCGTAGCGCTTCATCAGACGACCACGCTCGTTGTCGAGAGCTCCGGCACCCTTCTCGGCCACATTCTTGAGGTTGCTCTTGAAATTGTCGAGACGGCGGCGCTGCACCGAGATGTTCAACTCGTCGCGCAGTTTGTCGAGCACCTCATGATACTCCTTGTAGAGGCGGTCTTTCTCACGATAAGGCACATGGCCTATGCTGTTGTACTCGTCGCAGAGTTGCTGCACCTTCTCCTGCAGGTCCTCATCGTCCTCAGAGATGGCTTTCAGGCGTGCGATGACGTCGCGCTTCTTGGCCAGGTTGTCGCGCTCCTCGTTGCGGGTGCCGGCATTGGCGGCATTGCGTGCCTCGAAGAACTTGTTGCAGGCACCGAGGAAGTCGGCCCAGAGTTGGTCGCCCAGTTTCTTGGGCACCATGCCGATGGTCTTCCACTCTTTCTGCAACTCGGTGAGTTTGGCGGCGGTAGCCTTCCAGTCGGTGCTGTCTTGCAGGGCCTTGGCCTGCTCTACGAGCGCACGTTTCTTTTCGGCATTCTCGGCGAAGCGGCTCTTCAGGTCGCGGAAGAACTGAGTCTTGCGGCCAAAGAAGTCGTCGCAGGCGGCACGGAAGCGCTCGAAGATCTTCACGTTCATCTTCTGTGGGGCAAAACCGATGGTCTTCCATTCAGCCTGCACCTCGATAATCTCACGGGTATGGCGCTCCCAGTCGGCAGCACCCTTGTTCTCCTCCTTGGCGATGGCCTCCACCTTCTCGCAGAGAGCGGTCTTGCGCACCAGGTTCTCCTCTTCCTTAGAGCGGAGTTCCTCGAAGTGCTGCTGGTGACGCTTGTTGATGACCGTAGAGGCGGCCTTGAAGCGGCCCCAGATTTCCTCGCGCAGGTCCTTGGCCACGGGCCCGGCCTCGCGGTATTGCTGATGGAGTTCCTGCAACTGGTGGAAAGCGCTGATCACGTCGGGCTCGTCGGCGAGCTTCTCAGCGGCCTCGCACAGGCGGGTCTTGATCTCCAGGTTCTTGCGGAAGTCGTACTCGCGGGCCTCGCTGTTGAGCTTGAGCAAGTCGTAGAACTTCTCCACATAGAGCTGGTAGTTGCGCCACAGTTCACTGGCCTTCTCTGGCGGAACGGCCTTGATTTCCCTCCACTCCTGCTGGAGCTTCTTGAACTCCTGATATGAGCGATTGGCATTCTCGGGCGAGGTGACCATCCCCTTCACCTTCTCGATAATATCGAGTTTGCGTTTCAGGTTCTCGGCCTTCTCGTTCTCCTGCTCCTGGAACAGGCGTGCCCTGCGCTCCTTGATGAGACTCATCTCGGCCTTGAACTTCTCCTCGTCCTGGTCGGGGGCCACTTGGTATTTCTCGGGATCACCGCCAGCCTCTTTATAGGCTTTCAGCGCAGCCTCGCGCTCGGCATTGTGAAGCTTGTAGAAGATGGTTTTCAGTTGGTCTACCTCCTCCTTGCTCGGTGTCTCCTCACCATGAGCCAGCTCGTACACACGCTCGAGCACCTCCGCCTTGGTCTTGTAAATCTTCTTGGAGGGTTCAGCAGCAGCTTCCTCGGCAGCGGGGGCTTCCTCAGCGGCTGGAGCCTCTTCAACGGCAGCGAGGGCTTCCTCAGCAACGGGGGTTTCCTCTACAGCGGGAGCTTCTTCTGCAGCCGGAGCCTCCTCTGCGGCAGGAGTCTCTTCAACGGCGGCAGGAGTTTCCTCTGCAACTGGGGCTTCCTCGACAATAGTAGCTTCCTCAACGGCTGGGGCTTCCTCAACGGCTGGAGTTTCTTCTACTGGTGCTGTGCTTTCGGTGTTAGTTTCGGGAGTTTCCACTACGTTATTCTCTTCTACTTGCGATCCCTGATTAAGGGCATTTTCTTGAGAGTCCATCATTTAACAATTAGGTTTATGATTCGATTGTTCACATTATCAAAATGCAAACTTAAACAAAAAAACTGAAAAGACCTAAAAATTCTTAATTTTTTTTTGATTTTTCCTCAAATCAATCTCTTGTGCCTGAAAATCCACCATAGCAGCACCGATACGGCCACGGAGAGGGCAAGGGCCACGAGGAATCCGAACGGACTTTCCTCCATGCCATTGACGAGGTTCATTCCGAAAAGGCTGGCGATGAACGTGGGGAACATCATGATAATGGTGACCGAGGTGAGCGTACGCATCACGGTGTTCATGTTGTTGTTGATGATGCTCGAGTAGGTGTCCATGGTCGACTCAAGGATGTCGGAATAGATGTTGGTGGTCTCCTTGGCCTGGCTCATCTCAATGTTGACGTCCTCGATCATGTCGGCATCGAGCTCGTCGATCTGCAGTTTGAACTTCAGTTTGGCCAACAGGTTCTCATTGCCCCGGATAGAGGTGGCGAAATAGGTGAGCGAGTCTTGCAGGCGGCTCAGTCCGATGAGCGACTCGTTGTTCACCTCCTTGTCGAGGTTGCGCTTGGCCTTGTCGATGAGGTTGCTGATCTGCTTGAGGCGTTTCAGGTACCACACGGCCGATGAGAGGAAGATGCGGAAAATCATGTCGACGTAGTCGATGAAGCCCTCTCCCCTTTTCTGCTGGTAACTGACGAAGTCGATCATCATGTTGGTCTCGTAATAGCACACGGTGATGGTGACATCGCGCTTGTGGATAATACCCAGCGGCACGGTGGTATAGGGTGTGCGCGACCTGATTTCCTTCACATAGGGAATACGAAGGATGATGAGCATCCATCCGTCGTCGTACTCATAACGTGCCCGCTCATCGGTATCGCTGATATCGGTGAGGAAATAGTCGGGAATGTTGTAGGTTTGCTCCAGGAGCTGACGGTCTTCGTCGGTAGGACAAGTGACCTGAATCCAGCAATTCGGCCTCCACTCCTGGAGAGGTGTAAGACCGCCGGTAGTGTTCCAAAAAGTTCTCATTTGCAATCCTCCATAAAGGTTTGGCGCAGTGCAAGGTACTCACGCATGAGGATTACAAATGCCATGTATCCTCACGCCAACATCCTAAAGCTTTCCGCCGGGTAATCGTCCATGTTTTATCTGTTTTTTGGTTTTCAAGTGCAAAAATAGAAAAAAAACTCGAAACAACAAATATATTCAGACAAAGAAAAACTGCCAGAACCGTTTTTTACTTCCGGCAACAGGGTTTCTTACCTTAATATTATGCTTGTTTTTCAGGAGTTCAGGAGTTCAGGAGTTCAGAAGTTCAGGAGTTCAGACATTACCAAAGCAACTAACCATGAGTGCAATGTGATGAATTCGAACTATTGCCTGAACTCCTGAACACATTGAACTCCTAATCATCTTAGCAGCATTGTGCTGAATTGTCTGTCAGATTTCTTTATCATCTGAATCTTTTTTTGTATTTTTGCGACATCGTCGCGAATATAGGACGCGGTTCAGAAATGGAAATAAAAAATTCATTATTATTTTGCATTTCTCTCACCTTTCACTACTTTGCGACATCGTCGCGAATATAGGAGGCGGTTCGGAAATGAAAATAAAATCTTCGCTTTTATTTTGCATTTCTCTCACCTTTCACTATTTTTGCAATAAAATGATGAAGTCGGAGATGGAGAAAGCCGACACACGCCGTTTTTTGCCAATTAAAGAAAGAGAACCATGGAACATTATCTGAAAAAATTGGAAAACACCATTCACAAGAGATGGAACCAAAAAGCCCTCTGCGACTTTGAGGGCGAGGCCTTCACCTACGCCGATTTGGCCACGAACATCGAGCAGTTCCGCATCTTCCTCAGCGAAGCCGGAATCACCAAGCGCAACAAGATTGCCATCTGCGCACGCAATTCTGCCCGATGGGCGCTGACGTTCTGGGACATCAATGTGAATGGATGTGTGGCGGTGCCCCTCCTGGCCGAGTTTCATCCCAACAGCGTGACCACCCTCACTCAGCATTCCGACAGCGTGATGCTTTTTACGGAGGATGACATCTGGCAAAAACTGAATCCAGAGCGAATACCTGCAATCAAGGCGGCTGTCAACATCAAGGATGGCAGTTTGCTGTGGCACAGAGACGAGAAGGTGGCCAACGCATGGAAAAACCGCGAGAAGTCGTTCGCCCGGCTCCATCCCAACGGCTTGCAGCCCGAGCAGGTGTCTTATGCCACAGACAATATGGACAAGTTGGCCATCATCAACTACACCTCGGGAACCACCGGCAACCCCAAAGGGGTAATGCTCACCTATGGCGCTATCTCCGACACCGACGAATTCAGCAACAGCCATTTCCCCAACCAACCCGGCGAGACCATCGTCTCGATGTTGCCTATGGCCCACATGTACGGACTGGCCATCGAGTTCATCCATCCCAATGTGGATGGCGTGACCGTGTATTACCTGGGCAAGACGCCCTCGCCCACCCGACTCCTCAAGGCGATGCGTGAGGTGAGACCATATATGGTGGTCACGGTGCCGCTGGTGATGGAGAAAATCTATGCCTCGTCCATCCAGCCTACACTGGTAAAAATGCAACGGCTCTTCACCGTACCCTATGCGAAGAAACTCATCTACAAGATTATCCGCAGGAAGATACTGTCGGCCTTCGGTGGCAAGGTGCGCTGCTTCATCATGGGCGGAGCGCCCCTCAAGCCCGAGGTGGAGCAATGTTTCTGCGAGATGCGCCTGCCTTTCACGGTGGGTTACGGGATGACGGAGGCCTGTCCGCTGCTGGGATGGGAGTGGTGGACGGATTTCGTACCGGGCTCGTGTGGAAAGCCTGTGCATGAGATCAGGATCGACTCTGAAGACCCGAAAAACGTGGCCGGCGAGATTCAGGCCCGCGGACAAAACATCACCGTGGGCTATTACAAGAACCCCGAGGCCAATGCGGTATCGTTCACCGACGACGGGTGGTTCCGCACAGGCGACCTGGGCACGATGGACAGCGAGGGAAACATCTTCATCCGGGGCCGTATCAAATCGATGATTCTCAACTCATCCGGCCAGAACATCTACCCCGAGGAGTTGGAGGCGGTGTTGTCGGGATGCCCCTACGTGATTGAGTCGATTGTCGTCGACCGCAAAGGCAAGTTGGTGGCGCTCGTCTATCCTGACATACCCGAAGACCTGGATGCCGAAACGCGGAAAGGCATCCCCGAGCTGATCCGCACCACGGCCAACAAGTCGCTTTCTTCGTTCAGCAAGATCAACAAAGTGGAACTGATGAACTCGCCTTTCGAGAAGACCCCCAAGATGAGCATAAAACGGTTCTTGTACAAATAGGTAGGGATAACAGATTGTTGTATCAAAAAGAATTTGTTATTTTGTCGCTGTGTAGCGAATATGGTTAGCACCTCAACAAAGAGAGCGAGAAACTTCGTCTTTTTTAATGCTTGATATTCGGCTTTCACACTTTGCGACTTCGTCGCGAAGATAGGATTCGGTTCGGGAATGAAAATAAAATCTTCGCTTTTATTTTGCATTCCACTCACCTTTCACTACTTTGCCACTTCGTGGCGAAGATAGGAGGCGCCTCAGCAATGCAAAATTAAAAAAAAGACTTTTTTTATTTTGCATTGCATTCGGCTTTCACAACTTTGCGACTTCATCGCGAAGATAGGAGGCGCCTCAGCAATGCAAAATTAAAAAAAAGACTTTTTTTATTTTGCATTGCATTCGGCTTTCACTATCTTTGCGGAAATATTGTGTCTAATAAAATGAATCATGTTATGGAAAAAACATTAGTATTATTGAAGCCCAGTTGCGTTCAGCGTCAACTGATCGGTGAGATTGTGAACCGTTTCGAGCGGCGCGGACTGCGCGTGGCTGGCATGAAGATGATGCAACTCTCCGACGAGATCCTGCGCGAGCATTATGCCCACCTTGTAGACCGTCCTTTCTTCCCCTCGTTGGCTGCCTCCATGCAGGCCTCGCCCGTCGTGGCCCTTGCCCTTGAGGGCGTCGACGCCGTGCAGGTGGTACGTACCATGACTGGCTCCACCAACGGACGTGAGGCCGCTCCGGGAACCATTCGTGGCGACTATTCGATGAGCAACCAACAGAATATCGTACACGCCAGCGACTCTACCTCGAACGCCGAGATCGAACTGAAACGGTTCTTCCGCGACGAAGAGATCTTCGACTATACCAGTGGGGCCTTCGGCTTCATCTATGGCGACGGCGAGGCAAAGTAGCAGTCCGACAGTCCATCTGGCGTTTTAACAACACTTATCAACGGTAAGGGGCAGGCGGTCTGGACACATTTTCAGGCCGCCTGCTTCAATATGTCGATCTTTTATATTGAAAGTGACGTAAACAACTTCAGAAGCTCAAGCAAAACTGGTGGCTGCATCTTAGCCGATTCATCAATGAAGGACAAAAGTTTCTTTCTTGTAACACTTTGGCGGTTTTTGGTGTCTATTATCTTGTAAGCGCTTGCAACAACTTTATTATTAACTTAAAATCGAACAGAAAATGAGAAAGATTATATTTACCTTTGTGTGTGCTTTCAGTTGCATCATCGGCTTGTCGGCCCAGACCGTGGATGACCTTTTTAAGGAGTTCAAGGACAAGAACAATGTGGAGTGTATCAATATCCCTAAAGTCATGTTGTCGATGGCTCCTGCAGTGATGAAAAAAGAAAAAGGCAGCGACCTGATCAAGAAGATAGACCACATCCGTATACTGAGCATCGAGAACAACGACGCTCTCTGCAAGGAATTCAAGGCCAAGGCCGCCAATCTCAACAAGAAAGGCTATGAGACCATGGTGAACAGCAATGAGGACAATGAGAAGACCCTCATACTGGTGAAGACGAAAGGAGATGTCATCTCCGAGATGGTGATTCTTGCCTTGGAACCATCGGAATGTTCACTGATACAGCTGAAGGGGAAATTCAGTTCCAATGATATAAACGGTTTGCAGACCTCGTTCAATTAACCTTTCGCCAAGTCCTGTTGCACCGAAGCCTGTCAAAAAGAGTCCTCTTCACCGACCAATGCAAGCATCTGAGTTCAAACAACTATTCCTGCCCCTGTCACGCCAGATTTTTTGGATGGCGTGGCGGCTTACAGGCAATGCTGAGGAGGCGGAGGACCTGACACAAGAGGTGTATGCCCAACTGTGGAGCAAGCGGGAGTCGCTGTCGGCCATCAGCAACCCCATCGCCTATTGCAGCGTCCTTGTCAGGAACCTCTATCTCAATCAGGCCAGGAAACAGCGGGTGGAGACCACAGAGATGGCCAGAGAATATGTGGTTGCCGACGGGCACAGATTAGAAGATGTCATAGCACAGAAACAGGCATGCGAGCAGGTGATGAGGCTGATAGGACAATTGCCAGAACAGCAGCGCAAAGTGGTCACCTTGCACGATGTGGAAGGGTGTTCGAACGAAGAGATACGCCAGCAGACCGGACTGACCTCGACACATATCAGGGTGCTTCTGAGTCGTGCGAGGAAAACCATCAGACAAATGTTTAAAAACTAACAAAGATGAGAGACACAGATGATATTCTGAGGCGGATAGCCAACAACGAGGCTACGGAAGAGGAGATGAGGATGGCGGATGAATACCTCCAGAACCTCAGCCAAAGGCTTTCCTCGCAGATAGACGACTGGGGGAAGAAGGAGGTTGGCTCCGGTTCTCATCAGCCACGCAGGGTGTGGCTTCGCACTGCGTTGGCAGCCGCCGCCAGCCTGTTGCTGTTGTTCTCCGTCGCACTCTGGTTCGGTCACCCAGACGACACGACTGCTGCCATGACGCAGAAAGACTCCTTCGACAATCCCGAGGAGGCTGCCGCCGAGGCCGAGCAGGCTCTGCTGAAATTTTCCGAAGTCATCAACAAGGCTACATGCTACAACACCAAATAGAGACATTATGAGACAGCGATTTTTCCATATCCTTTTCCTCGTGACAGCCTTGGCCTTTTCCATCCATGCATCTGCACAGAAGGCTATATTCGACAAGTATGAGGACACCAATGGGGTGACCACTATCTATATATCCAAGACGATGCTGGGCATGATTCCCAATGTGAAGGCCGGCAAGCACGACATCGGGAATATAGCCTCCAAACTCGACTATATCCGGATTCTCTCTTGCGAGAAGCCGGCACTCTTCTCCAAGTTGATTGACGAGGCAAGAAAAACCTATCGGTCAGGAAACTATGAGACAATCATGAAGATGAACGATGATGGCGAGAAGATGACCATTTATCAGCGAACACTGAAAGATGGCAAGAATGAGTTCGCCTTGCTCACAGAGGATAAGGACGAAGTGACCATTATCAATCTCATGGGCGCCATCACATTGAAGGACATCAAAGACATCGCAGGACAGCATTAATGTGTTCTGGGCATAGAAATGAGACGAGACCCGATGATATGGAACAGAGATTCGGTGTAAACAGCATTGACTTGCAAGAGTTGTATGACTTCTGCGAGCAGGAGGGTGAGACCGTCAGTTATCAGAAAGGCGAGCGGATGGAGTGCGAGGGCGAACCGTCGCGGTGGTTCGGCTTTGTCACCAAAGGGTGTTTCAAGTATGTGACGCAGGGCATCAGTGACGGCAAGGAGCACATCACGTGGTTCTCTTTCGAGGGCGAGTATGCAGGCGACTATCCGTCCTGCCTCATTGGAAGCCCGTCGCTGACCACGATAGAGGCGATGATGCCCAGCAGCGTGTTGAGGGTGAGTGGTGAACAACTGATGCGTCTGTTCAACCAAAACACGAAAACCATGGGGCTGCGCAGCACCATCGCGGAGCATCTGCTCTGCCAGGCACGTGCCCGTTATCTGGATTTGCATCGTGCCACGCCCCGCGAATGTTACGAACTGTTGCTCCGCCGTTGTCCCGGCATCGTGGAACACCTTCCCCTGCATGCCATCGCCTCATTCCTGAACTTAACTCCACAACAATTGTCACGCATCCGGAGAGCCGTCACTTTCGAAGACTGACAGCATATCCTCACCTTGTGATATCCGGGCAAATAAGAAAAAATAACTGTTTTCTTTTTGTATTGTCTTCTACATTTGCTACTTTTACAACTGCTTAGTCCAATGAGAGGACATCATCAACCATGTGTTTTTTAAACTACAATATTAATGAAACAGTTGAAACTTTGGATGACAACCGCCATCCTCATCATCAGCGGTACACTGGCAGGCCATGCACAAGATAAGGGAACGTTCAGCGTGGCGACACTGGATGTCGACGGCCTGCCGCAAAAGATTTTAGTCGCTAAAGTGAACCCCGATGGCCCCGGCGGCGGTGGCAGTGTGAGAATAGGCCGCTACCTCCAGAAGAGGGGCTACGACATGGTATTTATGCAAGAGGACTTCAACTATCACGAGGAACTGACAGTCCCCATGGAGGATGACTATCTGTTGGATGCATGGAGCGGCAACGTGGAAGTGGACGGGCATCAGATTGATTTTCTGCATCTGCAGAACCACCGCTTCGTGTGTGACGGATTGATGGGCGGATGGAAGAAAGGCATTATGCTAACCGCTGTCACCAGCAAACCTTGGACGGCCAACTTCGGCAAGTTCAGCCATGCGTTGGACGAAATGGTGACCAAAGGTTTCCGCCGCTATGAGCTGACACTGCCCGACGGCCAGCAGATAGTGGTCTACAACATGCACATGGATGCCGGCGACGTTGCCGATGAGCGCGAGGGCAAGGACAGCCTTGACCATGACGCACGCCTCATGCAGTGGGACCAGTTGCGAGACGACATCCTCAACCGTTTAGACAAACGCTCCGTCATCATCGTGGGCAACACAAACTGCTACTATAGTCGCGACCAGATTAAGAGCAAATTCATCGACGTGATAGAGGCCACGGGCCGTGCTACGGTGAGCGACGCTTGGGTAGAACTGCAGAACGGAGGGAAATACCCAGACTTCGTATCCAGCACCGTGAATTGCGAGGCTGAAGGCAATATCCTTGAGAGCGGCGAAGTGCCCGACAAGGTGCTGTATGTGAATCCGACTGACGGAACCGGCATTCACGCTGTCAGCTACCAGCTCGACACCTTGGGCTATCGGCACGATGGCAAAGTGCTGGGCGACCACTATCCCGTGAGCGTCACTTTCCAGGCGGGCAAACCCGACCCTTCAGGCATTGATGCAATTGACAACGGACAGCAGACCGCTGGCAATGAGTTCTACAACCTCAACGGACAGCGTGTCAATGGCAGCACTCACGGCATTGTGATAGAGCGCAACCGAGATAAATCACACAAACGAATCATTAAATGACAACAGACATGAAAAAACTGATCCTTATAGCACTATTGATGATAAGTGCCAGCCTGAGTGCTTTGGCACAGGATGCGTATAAGATACTGTCTGAGTGTGACACTACTGTGAAGGCGAAAATAGAAAAAGTGACACTCGGATCACGCGAAGTGCGCCACTTTGTCTATGAATACCCATCCACGGATGCCGACGGACAGCCTGTCACCATTAGTGGCATCGTCATGGTGCCTGCTGAAATTGCTAACGGCACGACGCCTTGCGACGGCATCATCCTCTTTAACCACCACACCATAGGCAGCCCCGATGATGCTCCCTCGCAAGGAGAGCTCGACGTGCCCAGCGGCATACTGGCAAACCCCTTGAAGCCCAACTACATCGTTGTTATGAGCGACTACATCGGCTACGGCTCGTCTATCGACCACAAGGTGGCCTACCTCTGCGGCGACACCAATGCCCGCAACTCTCTCGACGGCCTTCTTGCCGCCCGCCAGTTGCTCGACGACAAGCAGATTCCGAAGGGGCGGTTCCTCTTTAACATGGGTTATTCGCAGGGAGGCACCGAGAGCATGTATATTGCC
>Ga0256407_10009402_pt1 | contig 14009 bp, 1 predicted proteins | sample RumenRJG_04DNA_FD_193489 | JGI IMG/M metagenome (GOLD analysis project Ga0256407, IMG submission 193489) | Bovine rumen microbial communities from Lethbridge, Alberta, Canada - RJG_04 | ecosystem: Host-associated > Mammals > Digestive system > Stomach > Rumen | place: Canada: Alberta | collected... | reverse complement strand
TATATCCGTTACATTTATGAATACGGAAAATCTGCAAAAAATATTGACAGCTTATTTGATATGCTTTCTGCCTGACATTTTTGTGCATTTTCACAATGCTTTATTAAATTTGCTCATTTATAGTTTAAAATAAAACTGAATAGTAATAAAGATACAGGTGATCAATATTTTTCGTTTAAGCGTGGTGGGAAATATATTTTTTTCATTACTGGTATTCTTGATAAAAGTTATCCTATGACTTCTTTTGTCTCTGAAACGAGTGGTGCTCAAACTTTAACTGATAGTCACTACAAATACCCATTATATTTTGGAAATTTTTATTGGACTAACAATGCAACTGATTATAATGTAAATGATGAAAATGGTTTTATTAAAAAACCACAAAAAGGCAAAGTAAATAAATATAACAATTTCTACTGGCAGGCTAACATGGGACTGAAAAATGTTGGTTCTGCTGTTAGTACTGGTAATGAGGAGACAGATAAAACTCAAAATAAAGGTGACTATGTTACCGAAACTGATGGAAACGGCTTTAGAGTTCGAGGTACGGCTTCTGTACAGGGACTTGTAGATAATCAACTGTACAACAGCACAGATTCAGATCCGGACAAAAGGTATCTGGGAAAACTGACACAGAATGGAAACGAGTTACCGTATTTCAATTCCGGTTGGAACGACACATATATTACATCATACGAAAACAACGGAAACGGATATGAATTTCCATTTTATGAAGTATTAACTCCGGCAAATACGGTCAAAGGAACAGGTGCAGATGACGAAAAGGCAAGGTTCTATCAGTTCAATTCATCGGATGCTAACTTATATTTTAACAGTTCTACCGGATTTGAAGAAAGAACAGCAAAGATAGCATCTTCTATGGGAAAGGTTGTTTTTTTCCCGTTCAATGATTCCAATTCTGATGGCGGAAAATTGAATAATCTTGGTTTCGGTTCAAAATTTGAGATGACATTTAAACTCAATGCAGACGGCAAGGTAAGTGCTTTGGATTCAAACGGAAAGTCCAAGGATGGTGCCGGAAAAATTAATACAATGTTTGAGTTTACCGGTGACGATGACCTTTGGGTATTCATTGACGGTAATCTTGTTCTGGACCTTGGCGGTGACCACAGCCAGACATCAGGATTTATTGATTTTGCCGAAAGAAAAGCTGTTGCTAATAAAGCTTTTGTTATAGATCCGACAGGAGATATGGATGATCTTGGTGTTACATCTGGTCTTGGTTCCCAGACTGTTATGGATACTTTTTCTTCACCCGGAGTTTGGGCACAAGATGGAGGTGGAAACAATCAAAATGATTTCACTTCTTTACTCGGAGGAAACAATACAGCTTCAGCATATGATACAGGCTACACCCACCACATGACAATATTCTATATGGAACGTGGTATGCTTGATTCTAACCTTTTGATTCGCTTTAACTATGCAATTGAGGCTAATTTTACAAAGATGAAGGTTCAGCAAGTAACAAACTTTACAGGTGTGAATCCCGGCTTACTGAATGCAACAAAAAAAGCTGCTGATAATGATGTATTCAAGTACACCATACTTAACAAAGGCACTCAAGCAAGTCAGGTAGAAGACAGCGGTGCTTTGTATCCGACATACGACACGTATACAAGAAACGTTCTCGCAAATAATGGAACGACATCCCTGCAATCAACAACACTGACACATACTGAGTTAGATTATAGAAAAGTTACCGATGCAGATGCCATTTTCCTGCAAGTTACAGGAAACTGGAGTAATGATTCTGCTAAATTTGGCGCTTGGATCGGAAAAAATGGATCGGATTATAAAGGTGCACTTTACATAGGTGAATTGGTTCCTAATACAACGGACGTATATAAATTTACCGGTCTGCCAAATAGTGCGGACAAAGTTAAATTTTACCGCTTTAATCCGTCAGAAGTTCCAACAAATGGAAGATGTACAGAATTGAAAACTTCTCCTAAAGAGTACTGGAATGTTTCTGCAGAAGTATCACTAAATAAAGGAAAACTTTATGCAATGCCTACAAATGCTTGGGATAATGTGCAACCGACCTATGGTGCAAGTACAAACTATGAAGCTGACACCCTATACTTCCAATCTAATACAAAATTTATTCCTGGTTCTAACTATAATACTGAATACCAAAGTGTAAGCGGTACAAGTTATTTGTGGGTAGATGATTTTGCAAGTTTGTCCGGCAATAACGACGACGGTTTTGACGGCATGACCGGAAAGACAACCAACACCGGTGACTTCTACCTTATGTACGGAACAACAAAAAATGATACTGTCCATACGTCAAGTAAAGAGTCCTCTGCTGAGTTTGAACATCAGTTTGTTAAAGACTCACATATGAAAGTCATACAAAACAATACGCTCGAAGAACGGACAGTTATAACGACCTCTACAGGTGCTTCAACCAGAACTGTCAGTGATTACTACCATACTAATGTTACGCTCCGTGACCGTGTAGGCAACACACGAACCTTATCAAATGATTTATATAATAATAACGATGGAACAACTGCCTTTGATTTTGAACATCAAACAAACAATGTTGAAAATGGTAAGGCGGTAGATGCTTCCCTTCCAGTTTATCTGACTGAAACTTTCACCAGTACACCTATTGTCGGTGCAATAACGATCAAGAAATCCACCGTTAAGACAAGCGAGGAAGGTGCTGTCGATGATGATTTTACGTTCATGCTGCAGCTGAAAAATATTTTCGGTACAAATGTAACATTAGATGATTACAGCGACATTGAGATCAAGAAGTATGATGCACACGGAAATGATGTAACAGGTTCGGATGGTGTTACGAATGTAGCCAATGGCGGTAATCCATATGGAACTTTCACTCTGAAAGCCGGTCAGACTCTGACAATTTCGGGTATTCCAAAAGATACGCAATACTACATAACAGAAATAGATAATGGTGATAATTACCAGCAGAGTTCAACGACCATGAGTGGCTATGAAACGGTTTATGAAGGTTCAATTGACGGCAATCATCAGTCAACCGGCAGCGGCAACAATGAAACGATCGTCAACGTCCGTTTGACAGGCACTTTGGAACTGAAAAAGAAACTGGGAGCCAATGCCGATGACAATGGCAAAACAGCATCAGATACATTTACTTATCAGGTCAAATTAAAGGGGGCTGCCGGAGTAACCCTGAGTGACTATGCAAGCGGTATTACAAGGTCGGATAGTACAGCTCTTAACCTTGGTTCGTATGATTCAAGTGACAACAGTTATACTTTTACGGTAAGTGATGTTTCTGAGAATATTCCTGTTACTATTACAAGCATACCCTATGGAACGCAATATACCGTAACCGAAGTCGAAGCCTCAAGACCAACCGGAACAGGTGCAAGCGTTGAGGGTGAAGTAACAAATGTTACTCTTGACAAAGATAATGCAAGTGCGGAAGTTGAGATAACCAACAACTTCCCAATAATCAATTCTGTTCTTAAAATCAAGGAAGAAACAGATTTTTCGGATGTAAATGGAGGTCTTCAGAACATCACCAAAAAAGCCGCAGATGATGATGTATTCAAGTACACGGTATCGAACACGGGAACAGCTGCGGAAAATGTACACGACAGCGGCATAAAGTATCCAACTCTTGATCAGTATGACAGAAACGTTCAAAGTCAGACCACAACATTAACGTATAATAACACTGATACGCCATCAGTTCATATCTATAAACCTACCGTGGATGGTTCAAGCGTAAAAAATACCAACTACATTTGGACGGATGCAGCCGCAGCTTTGAATGCTACACATCAAAATATAGATGATTTTGACGTCATGACAGGGCAGACAGATAATACAGGCAGTTTCTATCTGATGTACGGTACAAGCAGCAGTGAATCTTCGGCAGAATTCCGCAAGCAGTTCAAGCGTGACTCTACTATGACGGTTGTACAGGGTGATACTTTGTATTCACCGAATAACAGAACAGATAAACCTTCAACGCTTAGCAGTAATAATGTCAGAGGAGCATCTAAACCCGTAAACGAATATTACAACGGGTCTATATCGTTGACAGGCAGCAGCAGTACGTCACCAAATGGTAGTGGAGAATTTACTTTTGGTGACGGCAATTCAAGCGGAGATTTCACGATTACCGAAACCTTCACCAACAAAGTAAGAGTCGGTGCTATAACCGTAACCAAACAAATGTCAACGAACGATGATGTAGAGTTTAATTTCAACTTGAGATTAACAAGCGTTTTCGGCAATTCAAATGTTGATGTTGACAGCTATGATACCATTACTATAAACAGGATAAGTTCCGATAATACCAGAAACGGAAGTATGTATCTTGGTTCAGGTACAATGACTGTCAGCAGTGAAACCAAAAACTGCGGTACATTCTCATTGAAGCCCGGAGAAACGGTTACTATTACAGGTATTCCCTATGATACGGATTATGTTATCGAAGAAGTGGCTAACAGCAACTATGATACTCCTTCATATACTAATGCAAATGGTTCAATCGTTGAGGGAACACTGAATGCAAGCAACAAGTCTGTAACATTGGGGGATTCTCCTACCGAAACCAATAATAATGCAACTGTTGTAAACACTCATCTGCTCGGCAATCTTACTTTGGAAAAGATAACAGCAGGAACAGTTCCGTCGGGTGTGACATCTTATGAGTATACTGTTAATCTGACAGCACCGGACGGTGTAACACTGGGCAGCTATACTATAAAGGATGGCAGCAACAATACCTATACCGGCAATTCCTTTACTGTCAATGTGCCTAAAGATGGTACTATCGAGCTCAGCGGTATTCCCTACGGAACACAGTATTCCGTATCCGAAACAGCAACACTTCCTGCAGGTGTATGGCATAGCGACACGGTTTATACAGCAGGTACACAGTCTATTGATTCCAACACACATAAAGCTACTGTAACCAACTACTATCCCAACAGCCTTACACTGCAAAAGACAACCTCTGACGGTGCACCTAATATTTCTTTCAGTTTTACCGTCACATTGACAAATTCGCATATAGACCTGACCAACAGCAGCAATTATAATATCAGCGATGGTACTACTTCAATTACGCTGACAAACGGTTCTTTCCCTGTCAGCATTACAGGAGCAGGCAGTGTTACCATTACAGGCATTCCTTATGATACAAATTATACCGTAGTGGAAAATACAAGCTCACTTCCTCCAAACTGGACTCAGGGAACAACGAATAATACTGACAATACTATAACAACTTCTTCTCAGACAGCAACGATCAATAATGTCTATACTCCGCCTGTTGTTGTCAAGAAAACTCTTACTTTGCAGAAGGTGGACAGATCAAAGAATAACGACCTGATTACCTCCGGTTCAGCTACATTCAAATTGCTGAAGCTGCCGGCAGGGTTTAATCCTGAAAGCAGCACTGATATAGCAGCACTTCAAAATGCTATAAACAATTCGACTTATGCTACTTATGCAAATGTTGTCGGCACATACACGACTTCAAACGGCAGGTTCATTATTTCCGAAGACACAGGAACAAATTCTTCGCTCAATTATTATGGGGTTACATTTGATGAAAACCGTTACTACTTCTTCTATGAAGAATCTCAGCCCAGCGGTTTTCAGATTGATAACACCGTAACAGCAAACAAGATATTCAAGATGGATGCGGATGAAGTTACCGTTTCTTATCCGAATATGCCGGATTCTACAGGTGTTACCGTGGAAAAGGTCGATAGTGCGGATACAAGCAAAAAATTGTCCGGTGCAGAGTTCGATCTGTACTACAAGGCAAACAGAACTACGCCTACCAAGAGTATCAATGAACCGGTCATAGAGCCTGATCCGATACCATCCGTACAGCTCACAGCAAGAAGTCTTTCAATACCTGATGCAGCTACGGGTGAAGTTACAACAAGCTATACTTATACTTACACTCACAGCTATTCGGATGAAACGCCTCCTTCCTCTACGGAAACATCATGGATACTTCCCCGTACCGATAATGATTACATTTATTTCCGTGATTATAATACCGGTACGACGGGCGAACATGATATGGGACTCAGCAACCATGCATGGCTGAATACAGATTTTGAAATTAATAAGTATGGTCAGTCGCAGGAAATAAAATACACGCATAATTATTGGTTTGCGGCACAGTTCCGAAAGAGCGGCAGTTCTAAAACCGATCAGTATGCAGTATGGGAACGTTTTGTTGACACATACGATGGCAAAAACACAATTGTCTGGAAGATACAGCCGCCTGACGGATATACTTATGTCAGGTTTATGATGTTTGACGGCGATAATTGTATCAGAACGACAAAAGAGTTCAAGTATGTACTTGGCAATATCTATACAAAGACAAGCTGGGGCGGTATGTATAAATACGAGAACGGCCAACATTGTTACTTTGATGTTCCCGTAACCGGTCAGCACTGGTCAAGCTACTGGAATAAAGACGGTACTTCCGACCGCCGCATGGACTATAGCAGCGGTTCAAATCCACTGTATACTACATCGCCTAACACTAAAAAATATGTTTACAGCCAGACAACCAAAGACGGCGGTACAAATGCTAATCAGGTAGCACCGGTACAGGCTGACCGCTATACAGCTACACCACAGAAGGTTGTTTTCCACTGTAACAGCAGCGTTGTATGGCATAATATCCATATTGAATTCTTCTCGGATGAAGAGGGCACAACTCCTATCGGACAGTCATATCCCGGTTACATGATGGAACCTTATGCTTATGCAAACGAGGAATATAGAGTCAACGGCTATCTGACTTATGAACTGACTATTCCAAAGGGTGCGAAATCCTTCCGTGTGAATAACGGCATTGATCTGAGCGGCGGCAGCTCATACAGATATTCCACAGCAGTCACGAAAATTTACTGCAGCACCTATAACCCGACTATTGAGGGCAAACGTGCTATGGAGTACAAGAACTACCACAATTATTTCAAACTTAACGGCAGCGTTTCCAATGGAAGTCCTGTACCTCTCAAAACATGGTCAAACAGCTTTATCCGCAGTGTAGGCGATGATCCCGACAAGCAGTACAGTAACAATTTTGAAGTTGAGAGCGATTGTGACTATATCTACTTTGCAAAACCGACAAGCAGTGCAAGCTGGGGAAATCAGGTGTATGCATATTTCTACGGCGGCGGTGATCTCCGCAAGGATAACTGGCAGAGAGCATGTTATTCTATATGGCCGGGTGTTGCTCCTGCGGCAACCGAATATCATGACACCAGTGACAAGCACTCTGATATTTATACTTATTCTTACAATAACACTCTTTACGGTGACACAAATGGCACATATAATCTTAATCCCGATGCTACATTTGTAAACGGCGATTATACGATCTATAAGTTCAGAATACCATTGGGCGACCGTACAAATTACAGTAAAGTTATTTTCAATAACGGTCTGAGTATAACTAACAGCGCAAGCAAGGAAACAAGCGTTATTTCCTACAAAGCCGGTTATCTGTATTATCCTAACGGTACTTCCGAAAAGCATTATGAAAACAAGCCGACTTACACTTATTCGGATCGCGGCGATGATCTTTATGTCAAGGTCAAAACCAATCAAATGACAAACTGGGACGATATTCATGTCACATTCTATAATTCCAGTGATACACAGATATTACAGGGCGGCAGCGGTTATGTGATGAAGTATTCCGGTACAAACGGCGACTATACTTATTTTTCAGTGCCGATACCCACAAACGCAAAGAAGTTCTCCATCAATAACGGCTATAAAAAGAGCGGCTCGCATAATATCAGCACTTCGGATAATAATAAACCAATTAAGTATGATATTTATGAGAAAGTTACTACAGCAACCGAAACAGGGCAAACTCAGGGCAACATGGTTTATACATTGGATACATCAGCCAATAAGCTTTCGATTGCTTCACCGACATTCACAACAACAAAAACAGGAACCCCTGTTACAGTGGGTTCCGGAGTACAGATCGATGATGTTGACTATGTTCCACGTGGTGATAAGCTGTATATCAGAAATACAGCTAACTGGACTATCGGTCAGGGCAGCACTTCAAATACCAACGCAGGCGGTAGAATACAGTTCTTTGATGCAAACGGTGCAGTTATCAAAAATTCCGACGGTATTGCTGCTAATGGCAACGGTACTTATACCATGGTTCAGACAGTTAACGAAACTGATAACGCAGCAGCACAAGCCAATACCGGAAGAGCTGATGCAACTCCGGCACAATGGTATGAGATCGATATTCCGAAAGATGCGGTTTCGTTCACCTTGAAGTATAACAATGGAGCAAAGAGTGTCAGCGGAAGTATTTACCCGCTGGTTTCCGGCAGCACAGGCACAGACGGTAACTTTACAACCGGCGGTATGTATTATGAAACAAATACCGCAGGAAGTACAGATTCTCTCAGTCTGCTCTGGCCGAAATTCACCAACACGGCAGACGCTACCGATTATCATGACGACAACTGGACAAACGCCCGTCACGATGCACTTTATCTTGTATGTTCAGATAAATCTGCATGGAATGGCATGAAGGTTACTTTCTATAATGCAAACGGCACGGCAATAAAAAACAGTTCGGACTCATCAGAAATCAGAGCTAATTATATCGGTCAGCTGACATCAGCAACTCCGGCTGTAAACGGTACAAGTACATCTGTTTCCGAGGCTGTCGGTTACTGGTTCAAGGTTAATATTCCTGATGATGCTGCAACATTTGTGGCTTCCAATGAATCAAGGACCACTGTAACAGGTGATATATATGAGTTCCGCACAAAAGTTGCCCGTTACCGCACGGATTATACTCTTGGTGATATGCAGTACCGCATACTTGACACACAGACAGGTGCGGATTATAACCTCAAGAGATTCTATCCTCAGTTTACGGAAGATGAAAATTACACATTGACTGTCAGTGATGGTCAGACCATTACATCAGATGCAGGCATTACACTGGTAGATGAAACAGAAGTAAGCAACTACTTTGACACTTCTGTTGCCGCACCGTCAGCAACAACTCCTGCTGTAGACAACACCAATGTTCTGCACCAGACAGCAAACAGTTCTACAAATACCATTACTTACACCTGGCAGGAGGGCGGCAATGACGAATTACTGAGATTTGACAATGGTTCAGTAGGGTGGACTATCAGCGGCAATTTGGTTGCTATTTTCAAAAGTGATAATAATATTGTTCAGACTGGCAATATGTCAGGACCATCGTCGAATATTTATAGTGTAAGCTGTCCGACAAACTTCTATGATAAGGTTATTTTTAGAAATGGTTCCAATTCTATTACTGTTTCAACAAGCGATGCAAGGAATAAGAAACTTGTAAAAAATGTTACCAACGGTGTTTATAATGACAGCATTGTCAGATTTGATAATAGCACTACTAACTGGACTAAAGTTTATGTTAATTTCTGGAGTGGTGATACAGAATCTGGTAATTGGTATGAAATGCAAGATCCTGACGGCGACAAAATATTTGAATATACTGTATCGGGTTCTCCTGATCATGTCAGATTCAGCAGTGATATGAGTGCAACCAGCAACAATCCCAAAACGATAGCTATGTCAAAAACTAATGGCGGTAAAGGTGCATTATTTACTCCTTCATATACAGACTACAAAATGACAGTAATAATAGATGATGATATTGCTGAAAGCGGTCAGTTAAAAGGCTTTTTTGATGATAGTGAGTATAAAAATTGGGGTGGAGATTGTTATAATTCCTCTGGAACTAATTATTTAGTTACATTTGATTTAAAAAACTTAAACGATTGGGGTACCAGCAATAAAGTAACATTTTTCTTATGGGGTAGTGACACTATATGGCAATCTACAGTTCAGGATATAAGTGGGACTCCCAAAAATGGAGGTGGCAGAGTTTATAAAATTACTAGTACACAGGATGGTACATCTTATGGACATCCAATATATAAAGCAGAATTCTTGGGTATGGGAACTAGCAGTACTAATTCTGGTTCATGGTCTGATTCAGGACCAAAAACGACTTATGAACTTGAAAATTACAGTGCCCAAGTTGTCTATTCCACAAAATTCCAGCCCGAAGACAGATACGGATACATCAGTACCCATGCCAATATGTCTGATGATACCGGCACAACCAACAACTTTGTGAAGGTCGTTAATAATGCATCTGGTCTGAATGATCTGCATATAGCATTTTATGCTTCAAACGAAACCGACAGAGTAGATGTTGCTACCGGTGTAAGCGGTCAGAGCTATAACAGCTATGGTATTAAGCTGAAACCCGATACTGTCGATACTTCTTATCCTAAAATTGACAATACGCAATATACTGCTGTAGGTAATGGCACAGCGGCAAGTCCATATCTTGTGCGTCTGCCGAAAAATGCAAAGTATGCACAGTTCTACAACGGCAATACAGCAGTCGGCTCTAAAGTTTCACTGACAGATTCCCATGGTTTGACGGGCGGCGTTACACTGACCATAGCAAGTGATTCTTCTGTATCAGCCTCTCACCCCGAAAGAAATGAAACGGCTGTACAAGCAAATCAGAAAAAGACGGATATTGATTATATCTACTTTACTGATGTCGGAGGTACAATGGGAAGTAATATCAAGGCTCATTACTTCGGTGATGTAGACGGCGAATATGCTCAGTGGCCGGGTGTTGCACCATCCTACAGCTACACAGATAACAACGGCAACACTGTCTATGCTTTCCAGCCTCCTAATATTGCCAACAGCACCGGAAAGGCTTATCCTTGTGTTATCTTCAACAACGGCGGCAATTATGGTGCCGGCGGTACGGTAATGACGGAAGCAGTAGCATACACATCATCCGGCAACTACAAACTTGATTCTACGACAACCGTGCCATACTATAGTGTTGCGGCAAGAAAACTTACTACGGTAAACAGTCCGAAAACAAGCAATTCAACGGTTGATTTCAGCACAACAAGTACAAACGGCAAGTATATCTTCTTTGTCAATAACGGTACTGCCGATATACTCAGCAGCGGCAGCCGCTACACACTGGATGATGTTCATATCACATTCTATGGTGCGGACGGTTCAACGGTTGTTGGTACAGCCGCTCCCAGCTATGTGATGGATAAAGTAGCTCCGTCATTTACTAAAGGCAGTGTAACAGGTGCATTGTACCGCATGGCTATACCAAATGATGCAAAGTATTTCCAGATCAATAACGGTCAGGCAAAAGGTACAGCAAGTACTGCCGCAGGTGAACGCCGCCGTATGTCTGAGATCAAAAAGATTTCTCCGAACGGTTTGTACAGTTTTGTGCAGTCGGCAGACAATGCCGCTGACTATATCGAGGAAACGGAAGTTTCCGGAACTCCGTCAAATGATTATCTCAGTACGGTTCATTTCCTTCTGGATATTCTCAATCCAAGAGCAAAGGATGATGAAGAGGATATTCCAAAAACAGATATCGCCGAGATAAAATTAGCTACGGTTGTTACAGGTTCAGACGGCAAACCGGAATATATCAAGTGGCTGAAACTGAATGACGATGAATCACAGGTTGACTGGACATATCTTGATCATACTCTTGAAGATATCTATGATCCCGTTCACAACACGGGAAGGAAAGTAACGGCTGTTAAAGTCATCCAAAAGGGCGACTACTACTGGAAAGAAACTGTGGCACCGTCAGGTTATAAAATCATGACTGAAATAACCGAATTTACAGTTGGAAGTACAGCGGTTAATACCCAAGTGGAAAATGAGGCAGTAACCGGTGAAGTTATCCTCACAAAAACAGTCAAAGAGAAGGTCGGAAGCAAAGATGTAGGAACGGCTCTTGAAGGAGCTAAATTCCAGCTTATAAAAATAAAATCTGATGGTACAGACGATACTTCTCTAAGATTTACAAAGGGTTCGGCAACCGATATCATTGAATATACTTCAGGCTCAGGTGAATATAATGACACAAACAAGTGGCTTGAAACAGGTACAGCAGGCAAACTGAAAATAACAGGTTTGCAGCCGGGTGATTATTACCTCAAGGAAATCGAAGCACCAGACGGCTATACCAATCTGGATTCCAACGATGTTAATGCCAGCGGAGTTGCACAGCCGAAGAAGGTTTACTTCTCGGTCGGAAGCAACACTGTCACGAAGAACATAACAATGTCTGATGAAATGGATCCGGCTTATATCCGACTCTTTGAGCATATCAATGAAAAGAAAGAGGCATGGGGCAATCCGACATTCATCTTCAAAATCACACGGACAAAAGATGCAAACGGCACTGATATTGCAGCAGTAAACCAAAGAACACAAATAGTTTCGTTGACAGTTGACGATGATTATACTATCACTGATACTATAAAGTGGTATAACAATGGTTCTTCAGAGAATTTTTCAAGTGATCCTATCAGTGATGATCCATACAATACCGATCCTAAATGGCTTGTAGAGGGTACAACGGAAAGTCAGTACAAAGGTATGTATCACATTGACAGCAAAGGACGCATCAAAGTAGAACCGGGTACTTATTCAATCACCCGTATTCCTGTATCAAGATATGAATTTGTTACAAGCGGTCATGTGGTTTACAATACTGATACTGAACCGGGTGTTATTAATAACAACGATATCACAACAGGTACAGAAACCGCTGAAACCGTCACTCTCACAGCCGGTCAGACAGGTGATATTCACTATTATGACAAAGTAGGTTATTACGATAAGTTCAGCCAGGTGGACGAGGAAATTAACAAGTTCTATACACTCGACAGTACTACAAAGGCTAACAAGACTATCAAGGGTATCAGAATAGCGGATTATCATTCGACTCTTACAAGCGGAGCACTTAATCTGAATGGTTCAAATCTGACAGTTTACGCTATCTATGCGGACGGTTCAGAGGGAGAGTTAAACTCCACTGAAAAAGCGAAGATTACATTCAACTACACAGATGTTACCGGAGAGCCAGCTCCGTTTACTCCAACACTTTCCGGCGACAGCAAAACTCTCACAGTCAGCGATGTAACAGCCTATACAGGTAATGTTTACACCATTACGGCAACCTATCCATACGATTCGGATACTGACTTCACAGCAACATTTGACCTTGTGTTCTCACGAACTTAAACAAGAAAACACCGACCTGTCCTTTAGGATGGGTCGGTATTTTTTGTGTACGGCTGACGCACTATGCAGATAATCGTCCACCCTCGATAATCTCCTATCCTGCCGCTGCAAAAGATAAGGCAGTGTGGGAACGCTATGAGCATAAACGGGGCTTTGAGGCATGGAAGGACACGAGGGTGCTGTACAAGAACATTTGACATGGTAAAGAAAACAGCGGCAACAGGACATCTTTTGTGGTGTTCTGCTGCCGCTGTTTTGTTATTCAGCTACATATTTTACGAGCGTTCTAAAAGTCGAGTTGGCATAAATTTTATTTGCAGGAATAAGCAGGTATTTCCACGGCTTATAACCGTTGGCTTCGCTCCAGTGTGTCACCGTTTCGCAGTAAAGAATGCCACGCTTTTTCTTGGCGATAACATCAGAATCGGTCAAGTCTTTTTCTGCTTTGACTTCCACAAGATAGATGGTATCTTCTGTTTCAACAACAAAGTCCGGTTCATAATTTCTACCGTGATTATAAGTGATATTAAATTCTCTTGGTGACGGACGCAGCCAGTTCAATACATCACTGTCACGCTCAATTAAACGAGCAAAGGAGAGTTCACCTTCGTCACTGTCCAGTTTAACCTCACAGAACACACCCTTTTTTATGCCTGTAAACAGAACAGTGCGTATATCGCCTGTATAACTGCCATAAAGATGTGCTGTTGTTTTATGAGAGTATGTGGATTTAAGATTATAATTTCGTGTGCCGATAACTTCTTCCTGAATAAGACCATAGTCACAATAAAAATGCTGCATCATCTGCTTGTAGATTTTATCGGCAATATCCCGTTTATACATCATCACAA
>Ga0256407_10009401_pt1 | contig 14011 bp, 14 predicted proteins | sample RumenRJG_04DNA_FD_193489 | JGI IMG/M metagenome (GOLD analysis project Ga0256407, IMG submission 193489) | Bovine rumen microbial communities from Lethbridge, Alberta, Canada - RJG_04 | ecosystem: Host-associated > Mammals > Digestive system > Stomach > Rumen | place: Canada: Alberta... | reverse complement strand
TGAAACCTTGTGTGATCCTCTGATTCAGATGTTGAACAAGGCCCGTGGTGCAAAAATGCGCTTATTCCTTGCAACTCAGACCTTTGCCGACTTTGCGGCTAAACTCGGTTCACCTGACAAGGCAACTCAGGTGCTTGGTAACGTGAACAACATCTTTGCTCTGCGTGTAACTGATACCGCAACGCAGGAATACATCACCGACAAGATGCCAAAAACGAGAATTAAGATTATGAGCCATACGCTCAATCAGACTACAAGCACTGACACCCCACTGTCACATAGCGGTGTTCAGGGGCAGACACTTCAGGAAGAAGAAGCAGATTTGTTTCAACCGGCGATGCTCGGACAACTTCCTAACCTTGAATACCTTGCGAACTTGTCAGGCGGTTTAATTTTGAAAGGCAGAATACCGATACTGGTTGAGGAAAAGCAGAAGGAAACAAGTGTTGAGGAAAAACATCAGACCGATGCGAAGAAAGAAACCCGACAGATCGAACAACCAAAAGATAAGGCTCTCTCAGCCCAAAAACCGGAAAAAGACAAGGTTTTGAAGCTGGACAGCTCCAACGATGATGACACGCAGATTAAACTGAGCGACCTGAATCCGCCTCTGGAGATTTCCGTGTCAGATCTGAAAGTTACCAAAGAAAAGGAGAACAGTCGTGGCCACCAGTAAGAATCAAAAAAGCTCACTGATACTTATCCTGATTGCGTTTTTCATGGAGTTTCTCGCGATACTTGTCCTGCTGCCGAACAATTATCTTGAACGTCAGATCAGGAAGGAGCAAATGATAATCGCCAACAGGTTTAACGATGACACAATTAAATGGTTGTCAGAGTTTTCACGAGATGCTCACAAGCAGGTAATCTACGACAGCGGATTTTATGATGCGCTTCATCATGCGTTCATTCCGACCAAAAAGGAAAAGAAGAAGTCAGGAAAGCTGGCCGGGATGGGAGCGTCATTTTTCAACTGGGCAGATCAGCGAGTCAATACCTTCGTGAACCTGATGTTCCAGTACATTTGTCGAATCGGGCTGTTCCTGCTGTGGTTCAAACCGTTTGCGCTTTTATGCGTATTGTGTGTTGCCTCTGGTTCACTGAAACGGCGGATCAAGCAATTCAACTTTGAGATAGTTTCGACCGTGCGCCAGACCTATGCCATAAGGCTGATGGTTGGAACAACATTTTTGATTCTGTTCGGTTTTTTCCTGCCGATTCCGATAGATCCATATATTGTTCCGGCGATGTTACTGCTGTTTGCTCTGAGTCTTGGTGTGATGGTTGCAAATACTCAAAAGAGAATCTAAAATTGGTTTGACGTAATAGATATACGTCATAAGCAAAACTCGAGGTACATTTTCACAAGAGAATGTACCTTTTTCTTTGGTTGTATTTTAAAATCGCGTCTAGTATGTTTATTTTAGGTTCTAAGACACATAGATCGCCAAAAACGAGCTACCCTATATCTTTCGATCTGTATCGCTAAAAACACGCTAAAAATAGCATAAGAATGAATATCAGATTTTTATGGCAAGCTGTATGAGGTTTTTCTCAGGATTTTCTTCGTAAACTGGAATGTTGCCGCGCAAAATGGTGTATTACTACCGCCCCAAAAAGTTACATTATTGCCACGCAAAATGTTGTGTTACTCTCCTAAACCCTTGTATTTACTGGTGTTCAGGCTATTTCCCAAATGCACCATTATTTTCCCCAAAGGTGCAAAATGCTCCCAAAAGGTGTATTATTCACCCCCAAAACTTACATTATGACCACGCAAAATGTTGTGTTACTCTCCCGAACCCTTGTATTTACTGATGTTTCAGGCTATTCCCCAAATGTCGTATTATTCCCCCAAATGACGTGTTATTCACGCGAAAAGACGTATTATCAACGCCCCTAAATGGTGTGTTATCAACGCCCCTAAAACTTGTATTACTCTCCTGAACCTTGTATTTACTGGTGTTTAGGTTACTCCCACAAAAGGTGTATTATTCCCTTTTTTCTCGTGTTTCTCTCTTTTTGGTTCATTTCTACCACGCAAAATGTTGTGTTACTCTCCCGAACCCTTGTATTTACTGATGTTCAGGCTATTCCCCAAATGCACCATTATTTTCCCCAAAGGTGCAAAATGCCCCCAAAAGGTGTATTATTCGCCCCCAAAACTTACATTATGACCACGCAAAATATTGTGTTACTCTCCCGAACCCTTGTATTTACTGATGTTTCAGGCTATTCCCCAAATGTCGTATTATTCCCCCAAATGACGTATTATTCACGCAAAATGGTGTATTACTACCGCCCCAAAAACTTACATTATGACCGCGCAAAATGGTGTATTACTCGCCTAAACCCTTGTATTTACTGGTGTTCAGGCTACTCCCCCCAAAAGACGTATTATTCGCCCCCAAAACTTGTATTACTTGCGCAAAAACTTGTGTTACTCTCCTAAACCCTTGTATTTACTGGTGTTTAGGCTATTCCCCCAAATGTCGTATTACTCGCGCAAAAAGGTGTGTTACTATTAACGAATAGAAGATAAAACAAAGAGGGTCTTATATGATGAAATGCTCTGTTTCTATTTCTATCAGCTTTGAGCCTGAACTGTTGGCAGCAATTAACGAATATTGTTCTGAAAAAGGTTGTAGTCGTTCTTGGTTGGTAAATAAGGCTGTTGCTGAATATTTTGCAAGTCTTGAAGATCAGGAAGATTACGAAACTGCTGTAACCGTTCTTGATGAATTTAAAAAATCAGGAAGCAAAGGTTACACATCTGAAGAAATTCGTGATGAATTACTGAAAGAGTATAACATTAAAGACTTAAATCCTAGACCTAATCCTTACGCCAAAAAGCTAAAAAATCAGAAATAACAAGCAGATAGACCATGAAAGTTACAAAAACATTAGATACATCTAAACCATTCAATTTTACTAAAGAGCAGATAGCAGAGTTAGAAGCACTTAAAAATATACCTGCTGAACCTGATGAAGATTGTCCTGAACTTACAGACAAACAATTATCAGAAATGGTTCCACTTCATCAGTCAAAGATCAAAGAACGAACAGAAGTCGAAAGTAATGGTAAGTAATTTCCAAAACTAGCTTTTAACAATTTCTGTAAAATCAGACCAATCTTCGACTTTAAAAACCCTTATATCTCTTACAGAGTTTTTAAACCAAATTATGCTAGAAAGCTTGTTAATAGCTTTATACACTGTAGTCAAAGAGTCTTTTTCTGCCGTACCTATATAAAAATTCCCTTGAATCCATTCAAAGCCTATAGATTCAAGTTCTTGTCGAATTTCATCATACGCTTTATTGTACGGATCGCCATATTCTTTTCTTAAATCGTCAATCTTTAGGTCAAAAGCAATAGCATACATGAAACATTCCTCATAATTGATTACATTAACTTTCAATATCATCAATAGTTAGCTGTTCTTTAGCTCATTAGGATAGCTTTTCAGCTTATCTTCATATTGTTTTAATATATTGTTATCCCAACTAGAGCCTTGTTCTTCAATTCCCGACATTATCTCTGTAACAGTATTTTCCACACTCTCACTACGCTGTAATTCACACAACTTATCGTATTCTGCTGTGTTAATATCGTCTAGTGTTTTTTGGAGAAAAACAAATAACATTTCGGCTTCTTCTTTAGACAAAGCAACCACCTTGCTTGTCAATACCGGAACATATGAGCCTAACCACTTGCGCAAGACAGAATTTAATTCTTCTTCAAGGCTTAGAAAGCCCTTGCTCTGCACTGTCTTTCGTTTGTTATCCTCGCTCGGTAGCCAAACTTCTGCGTTTGGTGCAATTTCCCTTTTCGATAATCGAGCAAACTCTGTCATAACACCGTCTAACTTGGCTCTGATAGAGTAATTCCCGTTTTTGTTTTTTAAGCAATAAAATTTCATATAAAACTGACGAAGTTTTGCATGTTTGTAGTCTTCAACTCTGTCTTTTATCTGTTGCAACATTTGATCAAAGTTAAATTCAAAGTCTTGTAATATCTGCTTTTTTTGTTCTTCGTACATCTGAATTAACTGCTCATTTATCGTTATTAACTGCTCATTCAAATAGTTATTTAGCTGTTGTTGTTCTCGTTCTGTTAAAGTTTGATAAACGTCTTTGGTGATACAGATAGAATAGCTCTTTTGCCATTTGGCAAAAACATTACTCATTTCATTCACAAAACTATTATACTTGTGGTCATTCTTTTGTATTTTGGAAGTGTTACTGGTGTTTCTGACTATTCTTGCCACAGTTACTAACTTTTTGTCTTTTCTTATTCTGTAGTAAAAATCACCATCTTTTTTAAGTATTGTTACCTTAGCCTGTTCCATGTTTTTTTCCTTTTTCTGAGAACAAAAAGGCCCATATCATTGTGAGCATTTATATTTTTTACCTAAACAATTTAGGAAATTATTTACCTTTCTCTTGGTCTAGCTGTGCCAGACTTCCACTGTCAATGAGCGATCTTTCCTCTTGGTCGTTATCGTCAACTTCTTCTGGAATGTCGCAGTCAATACCTAAAATAGACTGCTTTCTGATGCAATCCTTAACCCAAACTTTGACAGCCTCACTTGGATTCGTAAACCCTATGTCTTTACACATCAATGTGAATATTTTCTTGTCGTTACTGTCTAAACTTACTGTTAATTTTGATGTAGCCATGTTGTTTTTCCCCTGCTCATGTAGCTGATCCATTATACAATTACCACACAAAATTTTGCCGGATTTTCTTCGTAAAATAGGTTGTAGATCCTTATTTTGTAAGTGTTTCAGGCTTTCGCAAAAAGTTGTAGTTCTGTTTAAACCGTAAAAGGTAATATTTAACTGAATAGCCTTGTATTGACAAGGGTTCTGATAAACCGTAAAAGGTAATATTTAGCTGAAATCCCCAGTATTTACAAGGGTTTTGATAAACCGTAAAAGGTAATATTTAGCTGAAATCCCCAGTATTTACAAGGGTTCTGATAAACCGTAAAAGGTAATATTTAGCTGAAAACCCCAGTATTAACAAGGGTTTTGATAAACCGTAAAAGGTAATATTTAACTGAAAACCCCCGTATTTACAAGGGTTTTGGTAAACCGTAAAAGGTAATATTTAGCTAAAATCCCCGTATTTACAAGGGTTTTGATAAACCGTAAAAGGTAATATTTAACTGAATAGCCTTGTATTGACAAGGGTTCTGATAAACCGTAAAAGGTAATATTTAGCTGAAATCCCTTGTATTTTCAAAGGTTTTGGTAAACCGTAAAAGGTAATATTTAACTGAATAGCCTTGTATTTACAAGGGTTCTGATAAACCGTAAAAGGTAATATTTAACTGAATAGCCTTGTATTTACAAGGGTTCTGATAAACCGTAAAAGGTAATATTTAGCTGAAATCCCTCGTATTTACAAGGGTTTTGATAAACCGTAAAAGGTAATATTTAGCTGAAAACCCTCGTATTTACAAGGGTTTTGATAAACCGTAAAAGGTAATATTTAGCTGAAAACCCTCGTATTTACAAGGGTTTTGATAAACCGTAAAAGGTAATATTTAGCTGAAAACCCCAGTATTTACAAGGGTTTTGGTAAACCGTAAAAGGTAATATTTAGCTAAATTCCCCGTATTTACAAAGGTTCTGATAAACCGTAAAAGGTAATATTTAGCTGAAATACCTTGTATTTACAAGGGTTTTGATAAAACCGTAAAAGGTAATATTTAGCTAAATTCCCCAGTATTTACAAGGGTTTTGGTAAACCGTAAAAGGTAATATTTAGCTGAAATACCTTGTATTTACAAGGGTTCTGATAAACCGTAAAAGGTAATATTTAGCTGAAATCCCCCGTATTTACAAGGGTTTTGGTAAACCGTAAAAGGTAATATTTAGCTGAAATACCTTGTATTTACAAGGGTTTTGATAAACCGTAAAAGGTAATATTTAGCTGAAATCCACCGTATTTACAAGGGTTTTGGTAAACCGTAAAAGGTAATATTACAACCAATCATCAATCGGACTAATAGTATTACGATCTTCCTTGTTATTTTCAATTTTTAAATATTTCTGAATACGGATTAACTGACTTAGAAAGCCTTCCATTTCACGACATTTGATAAATTCTTTTGCTTTTTGTTCTCCGTTTGGAGTTTGAAGCACTCGCAATAATAAACCGCCAAAGTAATCTATTTGTTCTTTCCTACGACCAGGTTTCTTTTTTCTTACTAGATCTTCCTGAAGCCAAAATATTGGAGTCGTCTTTTTGGTTCTGTTATATTTCGATTTTTTATCTAAGAAATATCTCAAGCAATCAATATCAGCCATGTAAGTCGTTAGATAAAAATCCTCGGCTTTATCACATAGTTTTTTCTCAAGGTATTTCTCACAAAGATCGCTATATTCCTTTGCAATATAATTTTCCCTTTCAAGTTCGTTTTCTTTGGCTACTTTACTTTCGCAATCCACTTCAACAGCATCAATTTTCTTTGAAAAATTAAATTGGATGCCTACCGTTCTTGATCTTGTTTTTACAACTCCAGAAACAGGTTTGTACGACAATGTATATCTCGTAAACTCATTTATTTCCTGAACTGCTACATCTAAAATTTTTAATTTGATGTTAGCAAATAGCTTATACCCTTTACTTTCGCTAGTACCGGTTATTTTTCGCAATTCATCTAACGTCATAACAGGAATTGTATGTGTCGAACCCTTTTTTGTTTCGTACCTTTTGAGCCATTCATAAATAATGAAAGAATACTTACTTTTGAAAGAATTAAATTCTGTAACATCAAGTTTAGTGAAGTAATCTGTTCGGGATAATAATTCGACCACTTCCGGTTGCAAAGTAAATTTATACAAGCCGTTTTCCACATCAATTTTTAATTTTGTCATTGGAACAATAGCTTCATATCCTTTTGGATCGTCACGCAAGGTTACACGGGTCATTAAGCACTCCAATGAATTTTTTAATTGAAGATAATTTCTTTGATGGTAGTTTGCTAAACCATTTATTTCTGTAACTTTAACCTCAAAATCACATCCTTCATGTTTTGCAAATCTTATTTCCCTTTGAGCATACATTAAGAAGAAATTCCAAAGATGTCTGGCTACCCTATTAACATTTGTTCTTTCTATAATTGCAATAAACTCATTCGGTTTAAATAATTCGTTTGACATATTAGTATTCCATGATAAAAATAAACACTTATCTAACTGATTTTTAATTATATCACATAGATATTACCTATTAATAGCATTAGGTAATATTTCGATTAAATATTTCATCAAAATATCTCAACCGTAAAAGGTAATATTAAAACCGTAAAAAGTAATATTAAAACCGTAAAAAGTAATATTAAAACCGTAAAAGGTAATATTAAAACCGTAAAAGGTAATATTAAAACCGTAAAAGGTAATATTTCATTCATGGGAAGCCTTGTGCCACAACGGGTTCGCCATTTACAAAGATCAGTAAAGGATCAGTAAAGATAGTAAAAGATATTAAAAGACTTAAAAGAACAGTTGCCCACAGCAATCTCTTGTGGATAACCTATCATTTTGTGGATAACATAATTGACGTTTCAAAACTCAACTTTACTCCTAAAAAATTAAGGATCGACCTAACTAAAAAACAATCAAATTTGTTACAATCACACAAATCACATCAAAAAAACTCAGAAAAAGAGGCATACATGACTAATAACACTTCGACAGATCTCAAATCCTACTTAAAAAACTTAACACCAGAATTACAACAAGACTTTGATTTTTTAATCAGGGAAGCATGGATATTGGCAAGAAAGGCAGATAAGGTTTCAGAAATGCCTACCTACATTTCAGTTAATAAATCAGATGTGCCGGATCTTGATAAACTTTCAGACTTAGCTGCCGTTAGTTTTTTATGCAAGAGTGAAACAAGAGTTTCAATGAAACCTATTTTCCCGATACTCAGCATATCAAACGACAAAGTTTTCTTCAGAATCCATGAAGATGTTGCTGAACTCCTTCAGTGCATACTTACAGAAAACGAGCTGAACACTGAAACGATAATTGCAGGCTTACAGAGATTGGTTGAATATCGAGCAGAAAACAAAAATTAAAAAATGTGATAAACATTACAAAATTACTGTATAATTCAAATTCCCTTTTCACACGGAAATTTGTTTGTTATGCAGGAAATAAAAATTTCAGGATTGAATGATTTACCAATCCACTTTCTATTGTGGTCAGTTGATGAACTCGCACCACCGTTATTTGGTCTGATCATAGGAATGATTTTCGGTATGCCGATTATTTGTTTTGTAATCGGCCTTTGTATGAATCACTTCTACAGACTTTTCAGAGATAACCACCCTAACGGGTATCTAATCCATCTAGGCTATTTCATTTTCGGTATTCCACTGAAAGGAGCTTGTTTCAAGCACCCGTTCAGACGTTTCTTCTTCTAACCCAAAATTAAAAACATGGACATCAAAAAATATCTTAACAATTACACAATGGCGATGCACGAAAACCGCTACAGTCGGATCGTGATTACCGCATGTATTCTAATCATTTTCATTCTGCTTTGTGCTGTACTGTCCAAAGACAAAATCGTTGTTATACAACCATACACTCAAAGTCAGGAAGTTTGGGTAAGTGACAAGAAAGGTTCTCAGGAGTACAAAGAGGCTTGGGCCTTATTGTTTGCTCAAGAGCTTGGTAACGTAACACCTGACACACTGGAATTTCTGAAACAGCGTCTTGGTGCGATGATTTCACCTCGAATTTACACTGATTTCATGGAAACACTCGGTATTCAGGCCGAGCAGATCAAGGATGACCGTATAACCCTCAGATTTGTACCTAGAAGCGTTGAATACGAGCCTGAAACTGACAAGGTTTTTGTCAGTGGTTTCCTTTACACACGAAGCGTAGGTGCTATGTCCGAAAAGGAAACACGCGAAGTAAGAACCTATGAATTTATCATCAAGGTTAATCACTATGCGCCGGTGCTGGAACGCATGGACACCTACAAAGACGTACCTAGAACACTGAAAAAACTTCGTCAGATCGAAGCAAAAGAAAAGCGTCAAAACAAGAATAAAAAATAACCATTGTTAAAATTAAGAGATCATTTATGAAATTTAAACTAAGTCTTCTGCTTTCACTGATTGTCAGTGCTGGCGGTGCTTTCGCTGATGAAATCCCTGCTGTTCCGGCAGAGATTATTTCAGGTGCAAAGGCCGGACAACCTACAGGAAAACCTGAAGGAAACAACACAATAAAAATATCTGCCGGATCAAACACCATGCTGACAGTTTCCCAGGGCTACTCGAACAGACTGGTTACGCCGTTTGTTCACCCAGAAGTAGTTTCAACCTCTCTCACTGGAATGTCTGAGAATGGGGAATGTGGCGAACTGTGCATTAAAGATTCCGTGATTTACGTTGCCACTGATAAGGATTATCCGGTGAGCATGTTTATCACCGAGAAAGGTACACAAAACGCGGCTATTTCACTGACTCTGATCCCGAAAAAAGTACCACCAAAGGAGTATTTTTTAACGTTTGACGATGATCAGAAAGGCTTGTTCACTGTTCAAACCGGCAGTCGTGAAGCTGAAAAATGGGAAACATCTCAAAGTTATCTCGATACAATCAAAACGCTGTTGAGAAGCATAGCCTTGAATCAGGTTCCGAACGGTTACACGATGCAGAAAACCACCAATGCAGTACGAGTTCCTATCTGCCGTTCCCGACAGATCAAAACAACATTCATCAACGGTCAGTACATCACCGGTTACAACCTGAGTGTATTTATCGGCGTAGCTGAGAACATCTCAAATCAGACCGTGCAGATCAACGAAACCATGTGCGGTGACTGGGATGTAGCGGCTGTTGCGGCGTTTCCTAACACCGTATTGGAAGCAGGCCAAAAGACAGAGCTTTATGTGGTTAAGAAACTTGTTCACGAAGAACCGGTAGCGACCTTCAGACCAAATCTGCTGAGATAGGAGCGATAGATGTTTAACAAAATGTCCCCAAAGGTTAAGCAGATCGTAGTTTTAGGTCTGCTGATTGCCGGTGTGCTGCTGGTAGTAGGTTTAGGCGTTAAGTCAACTGAAAGGGGCGGAAAAGGCAAAAAAGAACCTGATGTAACTAAATCAGTATTGTTAGATAAGTCTGAATCAAGAAACGCCTCACTTGATGCACTTGCCGTTGATATGCGTAAAATCGAGCGCAACAACAAGGCTTTACAGCAACAAATAAAAGATCTTGAAAACCTGATAAGCAGGCAGGGCGGCGTTTCTGGAGAAGGCATAGATCCGAAGAAACTGAATCGTACACTTCAGTCCTTGACCAATCAGGTGACAGATCTGCAAGAGCAGATAAAAGCTCTCCAGAGAGCGCAGCTCTTATCCCCGACTGCACCGGTTCAGCAGGATGACAATATTCTTGATCCAGAAGAACTGGAAGGAGTGTCAGATCGGGTTTCTCAGGATGAAAAAATTGCCAAAAAAGACGATAGCGACAAGGACAATGACAAAGACGATAACAGGGTTGCACCTGCTGTTGCCCGTGAAACAACACAGCCGAAAGCAGACAGCAAGCCTAATTTACCGCCTGACTCAATCTTTAGCGGAGAGCCGGTAAGACCTCATAATCGCGAGGTTTCCATATCTCAGCCTGATGATGATATTTTTGCGGCTCAGGAACCGCCTAAGACACAAAGCAACGGTTCTACAAAGATTTCGATTATGAGCGAAACTCATGCGAAAGTAACCGAAGCTGAAGAAAAGCAGAAAAAAGACCAGTATTTATTCCTGCCTGCCGGATCAATAATAACCGGCGTTATCCTCAACGGTATGGATGCACCGACCGGTCAGGCTTCAAGAGAACATCAGTTCCCTTCTCTGGTTCGTATTCAGAAAGAGGCGATTCTTCCGAACCGTTACAGATCTGATATACGCGAATGTTTCGTAATCGTAAGCGGTTACGGTGATTTGAGTTCAGAGAGAGCTTATCTGCGAGGTGAAACACTGTCATGCGTAAGAAAAGACAAACGCATAATCGAAGGTTCGCTTGATTCATACGCTGTTGGCGAAGATGGCAAGAACGGCTTGAGAGGCAGACTGGTTTCAAAGCAGGGACAGATCATAGTTAAATCCCTGATGGCTGGATTCTTGTCAGGACTGGCAGACGCATTTGACGTGAACGCTACGCCGACAATCAACACAAGCTCCAACGGTCGAGTAAGTTACGAGCGAGTTTGGAGTACTTCGGCGTTGCAGGGCGCGGCTACAAAGGGTATCAGTTCTTCATTGGATCGTATTGCAGAGTTCTATGTCAAGATGGCTGAAGGACTTTATCCGGTCATCGAAATTGATGCAGGCAGACGCATTGATTTGATCCTGACCAAAGGTGCGAAGATTACTTTGCAGGATGTTGGTGACGGATCTTTAACCGCTCTGCGCGAAAAAAGCATGGATTTATACAACAAACTTAAAAACTAATGGATAAAAATAAAAAAATGAGTACAATATCACACTTGTTTGTTAAGGCTGGGTTTCTAGCTGTTACATTGTTCGCTATGAATGGATGTAGCGTTTTTAATGTGGGTGAATCTGAGTATTCTTGCCCTGGCAGATCTAAAGGTGTGACCTGCGCAAACACAAGGGAAATCTATACCGCAACAAACAACGGGCAACTGCCTACACCGGTTTCGTTGGAAGAAGCGCGAAACGGCAAAAGTACGGTAGTTGGCAGATCAGAAGGTGACAGTAGCAAGACCGCCGAGTCTGACAGCGGAAACCCTTTCGTGGAAGAAAGAAGGCAACAAGTTGTCGAGCAGTACATCACCCCAAATCTGCCTGATAAGCCCATCCCTATTCGCACTCCTGCCACAGTTATGCGCATTTGGGTTGCTCCGTGGGAGGATACGGATGGTGATCTCAACGCAAGCGGTTATATCTATACTGAGATAATGCCACGGCGATGGGTCATCACAGACGGAGCTGAAGAAGATGACAGATCATTAGCTCCACTAGGGAAATAGAACATAGGGTTCGTTTCCTATTTTGTAATTTTTAAAATGATTAAAGGAATCACAATGAAATTATTAACTAGAAAGAACGTAGCTGTTATGGCAGTTATGGGTTTAATCGTTGCTAATGCTGCTTACGCTGGAGATCAGGGTACAGAATTTAACGATGTATGGGAAACCTTAATCGGCTGGTCACAGGGTACTCTTGGTAAGATTATCTCTGTAGCTATGATGCTCGTTGGTATCATCGCCGGTGTTGCTAAACAGTCTATCATGGCTTTCGCTATGGGTATTGCCGCTGGTTTAGGTCTGTTCTATGCTCCAACCGTAATTGACGGTGTTGTATCTGCAACCGTTGTTACCGATGGTATGAACGCTACCGATGCCGCTAAGACAATGATTCAGTTAGCTACATCAATCAAATAATCGAGTAAGATCGACTAAAACAAAACTTAAAACATACCCCGAAGCATTTCGGGGTATTTTTTTATCAAAACAGATTCAAAAAAATAATATAATTTGATAATATAATTATATTGAATATTAAATGTTTTAAGGTATAAAAAACGAAAGGACAGATTGTTTAAGTCTGTCCTGATAGATAAGTGTGTTAAATTTTTGAAATTTTGAAAACAATTCACGAGCAGTACCAATATGAAGTACAGATATGAACGAAGTTAAAAATTCTTAAATTAACGGCTTAATCTTAGCACAAGGGAGATTTATTGACAATGACAGATCAGGATTCAGGAAATATTATTGATTTAATACTGACAAAAAAGGATTTCAGGCTGTTGCTGGTGCTGGAAAACCTATCCAAAGAGGAAAGAGGAATTAAGGGCCATGACAGTACGGCGATAGAAATGGGAATGGATGTAAATGCTATACATCGTGCGCTTGCGCAGGATAACGATACGCTGTCCTACAAGTTTTTATGCTGTATATTTTTCTTTGTATGGCAACGCAGAGAGCTTTTTAAGCAGTTCAAAGACAAAATGAACAGAATGACCGGTCTAGCTGAAGAAGAAGCGTTGAGTACAGAGGAACTAACGCTATGTACAATGATTTGTAAAGCGTGTCTGGACATCGCCAGAAACGATGAATTTCTGATGAAATATATGGATGTAAGCATATATTCGTATAACTCTGAGATAGGCAAGGAAACCACTGAAATAAAATCACGCAAGGTTTTTGATAGTCTGAAACGTTTTATTGGCGGAGCTGAGTTCCAGAACTGTCTAAATATCCTGAACTGTCTGATCGAGAAAGTAACGAACAATGATTTCGTTGATAATTACTGGAGCAGGATAATCAACGCCGAAAAAGTTAATGGTAGCGGTCGTGTGAAGTTCCGTCTGGGAAATTCATAGTTTCTGCATTTGTCAGATCGCAGGAAGGTCATGGAGAAATCCATCGCCTTCCTTTTTTTATGCCCGTTTTATGCCGGTTTCAGGGCTGTCAGATCTGATATTTTATTTATACATGATTATTTTTATAAATACGTTTTGAACACCATGTTTTTTGGCTGGTAATGATACAAAAAATAGCTATGGTTATTATCTGTATATGTTTGGTTGTGATGTGGTTATGAAATGAACGTATTTTTAAATATTTTATAAAAGTGTTTTTGTATAAACATGATTTTATAAATTATTGGTTTTGAGATTTGACAGATCGAAAACTATTATATAAATACTGTTTAAATATTATCAATCATATCAAACCAACCTAGTAAAAATATTCAAAACAGTTTTTTAAATATTTTTACTGGGTTTTTATATTGGTATCTGACAGATCTGTAAATATCTATAAAACGTATAAAAAACATACATAAAACATATAAAAACAAATAACCGCTAAAATAAACAATATATTTATATTAAATGAGTTGACAAAACAAAATGTTTTTCATATAATGATTACATCAAAACAAAGAGCGATAAATAAAAAATCTTTGATTTTGATATAAATTAGTTTACAGAACGTATTT
>Ga0256407_10009400_pt1 | contig 14012 bp, 12 predicted proteins | sample RumenRJG_04DNA_FD_193489 | JGI IMG/M metagenome (GOLD analysis project Ga0256407, IMG submission 193489) | Bovine rumen microbial communities from Lethbridge, Alberta, Canada - RJG_04 | ecosystem: Host-associated > Mammals > Digestive system > Stomach > Rumen | place: Canada: Alberta... | reverse complement strand
GTTCCTAAACTGGTGACCGAAAACGGTTACAATACGAACATGGCTTATAAGTCATTCAAGCCAACACTGAAAACAACTCAGAAAAATGTAATCTACCTTACCAAGGAGGAAATGGCCCGTGTCCGCAATCTTCAATTGTCAGGAGCCCAGGCATACCTGGATCCGATTCGTGACGTCTTCCTGTTCTGCTGCTTCTCCGGACTCCGTCACTCCGACGCCAATAATCTCCGCAGAAGCGACATAAAAAGCGGCCATATTGAGGTGATAGTATATCCATCGAACTTAACGACGTTACAAAGGCAATTCTGGAGAAATACAAGGATGCTCCCTTCAACGATAACAAGGCCCTGCCGAACTACACAAACCAGGCGATGAATCGCGATGTCAAGGAACTATGCCGACTCGCTGGTATCAATGAGGAAATACGCATTACAACCTACAAGGGTAACGTCCGAACCGACGAGATCCATCCCAAGTGGGAACTGGTCGGAACCCATACGGGGCGACGCACCTTTATCGTCAATGCTTTATCCCTGGGAATCCCGCCGAACATCGTAATGAAATGGACTGGCCATAGCGACTATTCTTCCATGAAACCCTATATCGACATCGTGGATGATATTAAAGCAGCCTCGATGACAAAATTCAATGGATTATTGTAAGTAGTATTTGTCAATAATGGCTGTTGGCATTCAATAATACTCGTCGGAATAACAGTTGTCTATGAAAGAGAATGTCTTTCTTCCCTGTTTTTGCCTCTAGGAAACATTGCGAATTCTGGGTTTTACTATGGAATGACAGAGCTCGAAACACATCCATTAATCAATATGAATCTATAAATAATTGCAAAAATTTGCTAGAATTTATAGATTTTTATATCTTCGCAAAAACTTAAAAAATGATTGAGTTACCTCCTAAGCAAGGCGATCGTATTACTATACAAACTCTTACTCTTTTAAAGAGTGAAGAAGTCCGAGAGATCATTGATAGTGCAAATGAAAAGTACTTGTATTGGTCCGAACTGAAATACAAGAAATGCCCTCAAGGGATAACCCATGAGAACCTATGGCAGGTTGTCAGTTTGTCTCGTGATATGCTTGTTAACTATGTCTGGCCAAAGTATCAAATACGGATACCTGTCACTAATTATATGCAGGGAATTTGCCATTATTTTGATATGAATTTCGGGGGATCATGGGGGAGTAATTCAATCTTGCCAGATAATGACAGAGAAAGGTTTCTGGTTTCATCAATAATGGAGGAGGCAATCTCTTCGAGTCAGTTGGAAGGAGCATCTTCGACTCGGAAGGTCGCCAAAGATATGCTCCGGCGAAACATAAAGCCTCGTAACAAATCGGAGCAAATGATTTTCAACAATTATCAAGCGATTAGATTCCTGACTGAGCATAAAGAGGATAATTTGTCATCTGGGTTGATTCTGCGCATTCATGAACTTATGACAAAGGACACGCTTGATGATCCTCGAGATGAAGGCGTTTTCCGTTCTACTGATGATGTAGTTGTTGCCAATCATGTAACAGGAGAAGTCGTTCATACGCCTCCTTCGTATGTAGAGATTCCTTCTTTTATTGATGAATTATGTGGATTCGCAAACAAACAGAATGATAATGTACGCTTTATTCACCCTATTATTAAAGCTATAGCCATTCATTTTATGGTTGCGTATATTCATCCGTTCGTTGATGGGAACGGACGAACCGCTCGTGCGCTGTTTTATTGGTATATGTTAAAAAGCGGATACTGGCTGACGGAATATTTATCTATCTCCCGAATCATTTATCGCTCTAAAGCATCTTACGAACGAGCATACTTGTATGCAGAGAACGATCGAAATGATATGGGATACTTCATCACATATCATCTTCGAACTTTAGAGATTGCTTTTAAGGAACTCAAGTCATATATTGAAAGAAAAATCACACAAAAACAAAGGGCTGTTGATTTCTTCCAGTTAGGAAACATAAATGAGAGGCAGGCCTCAATTCTTTCTATGGTAAGGGATGATCCAGGAATTGTCATGACAATCAAACAACTCTGTGGTAAATTCCAAGTCTCTCAACCGACAATCAAATCAGATATTGATAAACTAGTAGACCGCAGTCTACTATCACGGATTAAAGTCAATGGAAAACGCTACGACTACATAAAAGGGAGCAGTTTTGATAGTTGCCTTGAATCTATGATAAAAACCGAATAGCCCGCATTATAACCTGCACCATTATACTATCAACTCTTCAATCATTTACGAATGTTGTTTTTATAGAAATTGATTGTCCATCATCTGTTGTCAATTTCTGGCATATCATCTGGTCCTCTCCCGAAGACGGGAGAGGACTTTTTTGTCAATTGCGGAAATCTGAGTATCATTTCAGAGTACCATTTTGATACTCGCCGGTGAAAAAACGCGGGATTTCGCAAAAAAGTCATAATAGCGTTTGGTTTTTCAAGTACTCCTTCCTAACATGTGCTTGGGAAAAGGTCCAGCCAGACAGATGTTTGGCACATTCCCTTTCCCGTGTTTGGCACATTCCGGCAAAACGCGCGTAGGATACTTCCTGCCGGACTGTACTTGATAATACGTTAAACTTTTTGCTATTATGGACTCGAACAATCTTATCGAAGGGCTTCTCCAGAAGCCCCTTTGGCAGATGACTGGAGAGGAATACTGCCAGCTCACTCAATATGCTCTCTCCCTTTCTCAGAACGCCGGATCATCCCCGGCTCCACCTGGGCAGAAGGCACTCGGCGTTCATGCCCTTGCCGTAGAACTCGGGTGTTCCGACTCCACGGTCTATGCACTGATGCGCACGCCACGAGAAGAAGATGGCTCCTCCGAAGGAGGCGGGATATTGAAGCCTGCTATCGTCTCCCGGACCTGCGATTCGGCATTTAAAGTATTTAAATAAAAATTTATAACGTATAATTGTCCAATTAAAACAATTAGTTATATTTGCAAAAAAGCACACACCATGAAACGACTGACGAAGAAAGAAGAGATTATTATGAATCATTTCTGGGAGAAGGGACCATTATTCGTGAGAGAACTTCGTGAACTGTATCCAGAACCCAGGCCACATATTAGCACACTGAGTACACAGGTTCGGATACTCCAGGAGAAGGGATTCATCGACCATAAATCTTATGGCCCCACATATCAGTACTACGCTATAATTACGCGCGAAGAGTACAAACAGCATTCGCTTATTGGGCTGATTGACGAGTATTTCAACCATTCATATATCAACGTCGTTTCCGCGTTGGCGAAGGAAGAGAAAATAACGGTAGATGAATTGAAGGAAATCATCAAACTGCTTGAAAATGAACAATAAACGTGCTGTCCTTCCTGTTATATGAAAGTAAGGTAGCGCTGTCGCTACTGGTCTTGTACCTGCCCTTCCGCTTCTTTTTGAAGAAAGAGACCTTCCATAGGTTCAATCGTGCGGTTCTGGTCGGGACGGCGATCCTGTCTTTCCTGATACCGTTGTGCATTATTACCATTCATAAGCCAATGGTGGCTCCGCCGGTGGTAGAGCCAAGCATTATTCCTGCGCTACCCAATCAAGATTCGGCAGTGCTTGAACAGGCTTATGAACCATGGTGGCCGAAGGCTCTTGCTATGATATTCTTGACTGGCGCATCTTCCGTTCTGCTCAGATTACTTATCTCAACACTTTCCATCATCAAACTCATCCAACAAGGAGAATGTGTCAGAGAGGATGACGGCTTCAGAATTATAGTTTCTAACCGTGACATAGCCCCCCTAAGTTGGATGAATTGTATCGTTCTTTCTCGGGATGATTGGGAAACTTCAAACGAATACATCCTGACCCACGAGAAAGCGCATATCAGATTCAACCATTCCGTGGAACTGTTGCTGGTTGATATGATGTCAGTTCTCCAGTGGTTTAATCCTGTCATCTGGATGCTTCGGGTCGATTTGCAGGAAATCCATGAATATGAGGCAGACAACGCTGTCCTGCTGAGTGGTGCTAATCGCAATGAGTATCAGACTATTATCATGAGAAGAGCCGTTGGTAAGAAGGGCTATTCCGTGGCAAGCAGCTTTAATCACAGTATTCTAAGAAGCAGAATAACGATGATGCATCAATCCAAATCCCCCGTGATAAGGAAACTTCGAGTGCTTTATCTGCTCCCTCTTGTTTGCCTAGGAATAAGCTTGCAGGCAAGGACAGTCTATGTCCAATCAGGGAGAGAAGGTGTCTTTATAGAGGAAAAAAGCGAGGCGATTCTGCAAGAAATCGTCGTAGTCAGATATGACGAACGCTCCGCCAGTCATGAGGAGATCAGGCACGGAGCTAATCTCGAACCCGTCTTGGCCACTGATGCTCTTGATGTTGATACGATGCCTTACTGTACGGAATATTTTGCATTCTGGCTTAACGAGAGGTTGCTCTATCCGAAGGAATGTATGTACGAAGGAACTGTTTGGGTCCGGTTTACGGTAGGAACAGATGGTCAAGTTAGCGATATCAAGGTTATTCACAGTATTTGCGAGGAACTTGATGATATCGTAGTGAAACTCATATCCAAGTCCCCGACCTGGGTCCCGGCGAAAAAGGAAGGCAATCCCGTAGCAGTGCAATTGATCCAACCTATCGAATTCCATATCAGAACCATAGGATGAAAGCTAAATGTTTATTGACGATATCCCTTCTTTTTATGGTGATTAACCTCTGCCATGCACAGAGGGTTATGTCTGCGGAAGATGTGATCAGGTCTTCTGGAGGAAGGATATCTTTCTTTGAAGGGATTTACAGAGAAACCAGACCTCAATTCGTCAGTTGGAGGTTGTTCAATCCAGTTACACTGGATGAATCCAGGATTATCGTCAAATATGATGTTGACATAAAACTGGATTCTCTATCTGAACAGAGAGTGAAAGACCAGGTGCTTACACTCATCGGTCCCAAGATGATCCTTAGCTACGGACTTTGGAATTGGAGAGAGTCCGTATCTGCAACAGCGTATTACAGCAAGAAGGACGAAAAACCTTTTTTTGATTCATTGGCATCTGAATTTGGAGAACGGCCACACGGCTATGTTGAAATGATCAACTGGTTCGTTTACCGCGACCTAAAACAAAGGAATATACTGAACAAACATGCCCTTCCTTTGAGAAGGAATTCCATAGAGTACACCGAATCTCTGCCTAAAATGTCCTGGGAGATACATCAAGAGACGAAAAGCATCCTTGGTTACGACTGCCAGAAAGCGGAGGTTGATTTCAGAGGGCGGCATTGGACGGTCTGGTTTACGCCTGAGGTTCCGGTAGATTGTGGCTTGTGGAAGTTCTCTGGTCTACCGGGCCTCATCATGGAAGCCACTTCTGCGGATGGCTTCTATATCTTCACGGCCGTGAGTATTGAGAACAAGGTGATGAAGATCCAGTCATATCCGAAAGTGGAAACAAATCGACTGACGCGGGAAAAGTTCCGCGCAATGGAGAGGGCGGTTTACACCAACCCGATATCTGGAGGAGTTTTCGACCAGGAAAAAGGACAGGATTATATGATTGGTGCCCATATTACCGTCGGAGACCCGAAAGATACGGACACCAAGATCTTCACATCAAATACATACTTAGGCCTCTATTTTCCGATGGAACTTGAATAGCACAGGATGAATCTTCGTGTTGTCATACTCATCACTCTCCTGACGTTGCCTTTCCGCTCCAATGCCCAGGTATATCCCTTCTCACTGAAGGGAAGGGTTACCGATACATCTGGAAAAGGAGTCGATGGAGCCAACGTGATGCTCCGGAAGCCAGGAAGCACAGCCATGATTGGCTTTACCTTGAGCGAACCGGATGGGGCATATTCCATCTCTGTCAATACCGAAGCGGATACTCTTCAAGTACTTGTATCCGGTTTCAACATCTCGTCGCATAACAAGACAGTAACAAGAAGTACAGGGATAGCCAACTTTACGGTTTCTAACCAGCAACAGACAATTCGGGAGGCAAAAGTGGCCGCCGATCCGATAAAGAGGGGAGGCGATACGCTGACTTACTATGTCTCTCAGTTCAAGGAAGAAACGGACCGAAGCATCGGTGATGTACTGAAGAAGATGCCAGGAATTGAAGTGTCCTCAAGTGGAGGAATCAAGTACAACGGAAGGAGTATAAACAAGTTCTATATCGAGGGGCTGGACATGCTTGGGGGTAAGTACGGTATTGCCACCAACAATATCCAAGCCAGCGACATCGCCTCAGTGGAGATCTATGAGGGCCACCAGCCGATCCGCGTCCTTCAAGACTGGGTCAAGTCCGATGAAGCAGCCATGAACATCAAACTCAAGCAGGGGGCCAAGGGCACCTGGAACGGGATACTTGAGATAGGCGGCGGATATGCTCCGGCGATGTGGACCGGCAGTTTTACCCCGATGATGTTCAGCAAGAACGTCCAGACAATTCTGACTTACAAGACAAACAATACGGGCAATGATGTCGGGCAGGAACTGAAGTCGCAGTTCGGCGGTTTCGGTAGCATCCCGTCACTTGTCAGCTGTGTCTCTCCCCAAACTCCACCACTAGATGAAAGGTCGTGGCTGAGAAACAATATCCATGCAGTATCCGCAAACGGCATCCTGAAAATCAATGATGACTCAGACATTACCGTCAAGACACACTACATCCACGATACACAGAACTCATCAGGAAGCACGAGAACCGAGTACTTCGTATCAGGGATGCCTTCCTTTACCGTAGAAGAGGCGACAGGACTGAAGGATAAGTCCGATGAACTTGAGTTGGAATTGCAGTATCGGCTTAACTCAAAGAAGAGATACCTCCTTGATGAAATGTCTGTCAAGACAGAGAGAACCGAGGATTATGGTACGGTGCTGAAAGGAGGAACAGACATCAGCCAAACGGCCAGTCTCCCGTTCTTCAACGCGACGAACCGTTTTCAATATGTCAAGACATTCGGGAACTCTCAGGTTACCGCCCGTTCAACAACGTCCTTCAGCAAGAGAGATTCATACCTGGACGTGACACCGAATCTTTATGGAGAAATACTGGGAGCGCGGGAAACAGTAAGGCAGGATATAAGCTCGAAGAAGCTATATTCCACGAACAGCGTCTCGACTTCATTCAGGGCAGGGGGATTGATTATCGGACTGTCAGCGCAAGGAAACATTGACATTGAGTCTTTTACGTCTGAACTGGCTCCTGCGGATTCAATGCGTAACGACGCCCCTTGGAAGAGGTTTGACGTACGGTTTGGGTCAAGCTTGTCCTATCAGGCTGGGAGGTTTGATTTTGACTTGTCCATTCCGGTTAGCTACATCGTAATCAATAGAGAGGGGCGTCCTCTCTTCGATCCGAGCGTGTCTGCACGTTACAGGTTGAACCAGAGCCTCACTTTCAGAGCGTCCGCGAGTCAAGCATACTCGTTCTCCGGCCTGTACGACAGCTATGGTGGATATGTAATGACCAACTACAGGAACATATCCTCTCGGGGCGGAAAACTCAACAAATCCGCCAACTCATCCGCCTCGTTCGAGATTTCCTACTCAAATGCGGTCAATGCATTCTTTGTCAACGGAAGTATTGCCTATTCAAAGACGGGCAATGAACTCACATATGGAACCATCTATAACGGGGACTTCACGACCGTCAAACAGTATGACATGCGCAATGAGAGCGATGTTACTGCCTTGTCCTTGAACGCAAGCAAACGCTTCCAGAGCATTTCCACCACAGTAAAGGCTGGAGTGGATGCGTCAGAATCACATTACCAGTATCTCCGCCAAGACATACTCATGCCTGTGACGAGGAGGACGCTTTCTGCGAACTGGGGTATTGATTCACGTTTGGGGCAGTCGATGTTGATATCATATATGGGAAGGTTTTCTGACGGCGAGAGCCGGTTCGACGGCTCTTCCACGGCAAGCATCAAGACCATGAATCAATTGCTCTCTATGAGTTTTCTCTTGGGGCAGCATCTGATTGCGAAAGGATCTTTCCGCCACTACTATAATGACAGAAACGAGGGAGAGCAGAGGAATCTTTGCTTCGTTGATGCGGGGTTGAGCTATGTTTCAGGGCGTATGGAATACACCCTAAGTGCAAACAATCTTCTCAATACGAAGACCTACTCAACCACGACTTTCAACACGAATACAATCTATTCAACAGTATACGAATTAAGACCGGTATCAGTCCTTCTCTCTATTAAGTTCAGTTTGAGATGATGACAATCTGCACACAAATATAGACACGTGTAGAACTCTGTTTGGGGATAAAAATGGGACATTTTTGGGGCCACTCCATACGAAAAATCCCCCTCAGACTGATCTGAGAGGGATTTTTGTGGAGCATAGGAGAATCGAACTCCTGACCTTTTGAATGCCATTCAAACGCTCTACCAACTGAGCTAATACCCCGTTTCGGACTGCAAATATAGAAACATTCCCTGAAACCACAAAATTTTTAGCAAAAAAATAGTTTCGGAAATGGCGTTTCCGCAAATATCTGAAAATAAACAATATACAAAAATCGCGTGGCCAAATAGGCTACGCGATTTTCATAATTCATTAATATACAAATACTTCTAAGAAGCAATCTCGTCCTGGAACTTGAGAATAGGCTGCCTTGCGGCTGTCGTCTCGTCCGGACGGGTGATCGGAGCGTTGTGAGGAGCGCTCTTGAGGATGGCGGGATCTTCCGCAGCCTCTGCGGCTATCTTCCTCATAACCTCGATGAAAGCGTCCAGCGTCTCGATAGACTCCGTCTCGGTGGGCTCAATCATAATTGCCTGATGGAAGAGCAGCGGGAAGTAGATTGTCGGGGCATGGAAGCCGAAGTCCAGCAGCCTCTTGGCCACATCAAGGGTCGTAGCGCCTTCCCTCTCCATTGAGCCGTCAGCGGCTTTCTTGGAACCGTCATTGACAAGTCCGTCAAAGACGAACTCATGCTTGCAGACCGTAGGTATCGGAAGCTTGTAGCAATCCTTGAGGCTTTCCTTGATGTAGTTAGCCCCGAGAGTGGCATATTTACCGACCAGTTTGACGTTCTGCTTGCCGAGCATGAGGATGTAGGCGTAAGCCCTCAGGATCACTCCGAAGTTGCCCAGGAAACCGGACACCTGGCCGGCGGACTTTTCATTAGAGCGGACCACATCGAACGAGCCATCCTCTTTCTTGACCACCTTGGGAACAGGCAGATAAGGCAAAAGCCTTTCACAGACACCGACAGGGCCTGATCCGGGACCACCACCGCCATGAGGCGTCGAGAACGACTTGTGGAGATTCAGGTGGAGTACATCGAAGCCCATGTCTCCCGGGCGAACCATTCCGATCAGAGGATTCATGTTGGCTCCGTCATAGTACAGCAAGCCTCCGCACTCATGGACCAGGGCGGCGATCTCTTTGATCTCCTTCTCGAATAAGCCAAGAGTGTTCGGGTTAGTCATCATGATTCCGGCAATATCATCTCCCAGAAGCGGCTTAAGATCAGCCACATCCACAAGACCGTCAGCGTTGGATTTCACGACCACGACCTCCAGGCCACAGACCGCGGCACTGGCAGGATTGGTTCCATGGGCGCTGTCCGGGACAATGATCTTAGTCCTTTTCAAGTCACCACGCAGAAGATGGTACTGACGAATGATCATCAGTCCGGTCAACTCGCCATGGGCGCCGGCGCACGGATTGAAAGTAAATCCAGCCATGCCTGTGATCGCACCGAGAGCCTTCTCCATATTGTAGTAAACCTCAAGGGCACCTTGGACGGAGCAAGCCGGTTGCAGAGGGTGAAGTCCCTGGAATCCGGGCATGTTAGCTATCTCCTCATTGATCTTGGGGTTATATTTCATGGTGCAGCTGCCCAGAGGATAGAAACCGGTGTCAACGCCGAAGTTCATCTGGGAAAGATTGGTGTAGTGACGGACAACATCAACCTCACTTACCTGCGGCAGCGCCGGAGCCTCTGCCCTGAACAGATTGGCAGGAATAGAACCGGACACTGCACTCATGGACCGGCAAGGAAGTGAATAACCCGTACGTCCCTCTTTGGAGAGCTCGAATATAAGTTTATCGTAATATTTCATATTCCTAGGCCTCCTTCACCAATGCGACGAGAGCATCGATCTCAGCTTTCGTCCTTTTTTCAGTTGCACAGAAAGTGACATAGCCCTCCTCAGTGGGAAGCGCTCCAAAGAAACCGCCTTCAAGGAGCTTTGCCTGAAGTTTGTCCACGGGAACCAAAGGCTTAAGGGCGAACTCCTTCAGGAAAGGCTGCCCAGGGAAAGCCTCTTCGAACTTTCCTGTATTCAACAGCTCATCATGGAGATAATGGGCCGCGGCGCAGGAGCGCTCGTTGACTTCTTTCAGCCCCTTAGGCCCCATAAGCGACATATAGACAGTCACGAAGAGGGCCATCAGGCTCTCGTTCGAGCAGATGTTGGAAGTCGCCTTCTCGCGGCGGATGTGCTGCTCGCGGGCCTGGAGCGTCAGGCAGAAGCACCTGCGTCCCTCGGTGTCGCGGGTCTCACCCACAATCCTGCCGGGGAGTTTACGGAGATATTCCTTCTTGCAAGCCATGAAGCCGACATAAGGACCGCCGAAGGTCATCGGGATGCCAAGGCTCTGGCCGTCTCCGACAGCGATGTCAGCACCCCACTCAGCGGGAGTCTTCAAGACACCAAGGGCTGAAGGGTCGCAATACTCAATGAATATTCCCCCTTCCTCATGGATGGCGTCGGCGAAGCCGGTAAGATCCTCAACAATACCGAACCTATTGACTGAAGGGACGATAACGCCTGCGACATCACCTTTGGAAAGTTCAGCTTTCATGTGATGAGGGCAGGTGTGCCCGTCCATCACGGGGAGATAATCCAGAGGAATCCCGTGGTACTTGGCGTAAGTCTCGATAGTCTTGATGACATTGGGAAGCAAAGTCTTGGAGACCAGTACCCTTGTCTTCTTTTTGGTGCACGAGGGAGCCATCTTGACAGCCTCAGCGGCGGCTGTAGGGCCGTCGTACATGGAAGCGTTGCTCACGTCCATGCCTGTCAAGGCGCAAATCATGCTCTGATACTCGAATATATACCTGAGAGTACCTTGAGATATCTCGGCCTGATAAGGAGTGTAAGCAGTGAGGAACTCGGACCTGGAGATGATGTAAGGCACGACGGCCGGAGTGTAATGGTCATACGCTCCCTGGCCGGCGAACACCTTGAGCTTCACGTCCTTGGCGTCTAGACTTTGGAAAAAGTCCCTGACCTCCTGCTCCGACATGGAATCAGGAAGGTCGTACTCACCCTTGAAGATGTAGTCTTTCGGAACATCGGAATAGAGATCGTCCATCGATCCCACCCCGATGCGAGAGAGCATGGCCCTGACATCATCTTCAGTGTGAGGAAAATACTGGAATGTTGCCATCTCAGATCTTACTTCTCGGAAAAAGCCTGGTAAGCGGCGGCGTCCATAAGGCCCTCAACCTCAGAAGGATCACTCATCTCGACCTTGATGATCCAAGCCTCGTAAGCATCCTCGTTGATCTTCTCGGGAGCGTCCTCAAGATCGGGATTGACCTCGACGACCTTTCCGCCGACGGGGCAAAGAAGCTCGCTGGAAGCCTTGACACTCTCCAGAGCGCCAAACTCCTCGCCAGCCTCGAACTCGTCATCAACCTCAGGAAGATCGGCGTAAGTGATATCGCCAAGCTCCTTCTGGGCAAAATCGGAAATGCCGATTATGGCCACATTACCTTCAACTTTAACCCACTCGTGGTCCTCGCTATAACGGAGGCCTTCAATAACCTTGCTCATGATTGATTAATAAAATTAGTTGATTATCAATTATTTCTTATAATTTGTCTGATAAAATCTCTTCTTGACGACCTTGCCCGGGAAGACCTTCTTGCGGATACGGACATAAAGAGGAGTGTCAAGGGCAGCATATTCCTTATTGACAAGAGCGAAGCAGATGCTCTTCTCAAGGGAAATGCTATGGTAACCGGTAGTCACGACTCCGACTTCAGTTCCATCCTCAAGCTCGACAGGATAACCGGCACGGGGAATGGCCTTGTCCTGAAGCTCGATTCCGACAAGCTTCTTGGTGATCGCCCCAGCCTTCTGGGCTATAATAGCCTCTTTTCCGACGAACTCTTCCTTGTCAAGCTTGCAGAACATGCTGAAGCCCGCCATGACAGGAGATATTTCCGGAGTCAACTCATCCCCGTAAAGAGGAAGACCGGCCTCGAAGCGAAGGGTGTCGCGGCAACCGAGTCCGCAAGGGACAACACCGGCAGCCAGGAAAGCCTCCCAGTATTTGACGATAAGGCCGGGAGCGGCATATATCTCGAAACCGTCCTCGCCGGTGTAACCGGTACGGCTGACTATCACCCTCGAGCTGCCATCCTTGAAATCATTGAAGGTGTAGAATGAAAGTGAAGCGGCTTCGGCAGCGAAAGGAAGGACTTTGACGAGGGTCTCCTCGGCCAAAGGTCCCTGAAGGGCGATCTGTCCCCAATTATCGGACTGGTTGTCAATCTTCACATCGAAATCTTCGCTGTGATCCTTGATCCAGAGGTAGTCTTTCTCAATGTTGGCGGCGTTCACGACCAGCAGGAAATGATCAGCCTCGAACTCCTTGTAAACCAGGAGGTCATCAACAGTACCGCCGTCGGGGTAGAGCATCATCCCGTAAAGAATCTGGCCGGGAGCCATGGGACGGACATCGTTGGTGAACACGTGGTTCACGAACTTCTCGGCGTCAGGTCCGCAGACGAATATCTCACCCATGTGGGAAACATCGAACATTCCGACCTTGTTACGGACCGCCAGATGCTCCTCGGTGATGGAAGAATACTGGATCGGCATATCAAAGCCGGCAAAAGGGCTCATCTTGGCTCCTAGAGCCACATGGCTGTCATGAAGACAGGTAAGATTAAGAGTTGGTTCCATGATAAAGTATCTAATTTCTTAATATCTCGTCTCTGATTCTCCAATCCCCGTACGGGTCCATCTCCGCCTCAGCCCGGTCCTGCGTCCTATCGTCGAGATTGTAGAAAAGGTCCATTCCAAGCTTGCTTTCCAATTCGTCCACCGTCATCACGTAATGGGTAAGGTTCCTCTCACAAGCCTTGTTCGGGAATATGAATCCGATGGCGGCATAACTGCCGTCCTTTCGCTTCGCGAGAAGAGCCTTGAAGAAAGAATCCGGAACGGCAACATTGTTCCTTCCTATACGTTTGGGATTGTTGAAGTCGAATATCGGTCCGCAGACGACCCACACTGATTTATAATAACGGGCCTCGTAACGGACTTGCTTTTCCAGGTCATTCCACGCTCCGGAATTGAGATTATGATTTTGCGGACAGACATTGCTGAGGTAAAAGCACTCTTTCATCGTCTGAGAGCTCCAGCGCATGTCGGCGGCGGGAGCCATGTGGCCCCTGTCATAACCCGATCCGACGTAATCGCGGTCGTATGCCTGCCTCCCTTTCACGAGAGGATCCGGCTCGAAAGAATCCTCGCGGCTGCGATATGCCGTGATCACCTCAGACTCAAGCAGTTCGTAGGCGACCCAATTCGGCACCCTGAAATCATTGTTGTACGACAGCGTGTAGCCCATGTGCTCGATGATCTCCGACTCGCTGTCCTCCAGGCGATACGGAATCTCAAGGCGGGACAGAGGATCAGCTGAAGCCGAAACGGGTTGTTCCACAAGGCCTTGAGTGTCAGCCGCCGAATCATCTTCTCCAGCCCATAAAAAGTGATAAGCGGTCCCGAGAGCCGCCAGGATTACCAATATGATTAACGAAGTCTTCCTATCCATATTCCTAAAGAGCCAGTCTCAAGCCGAAAGTACCTTTGAAATTTTTGCCGGGCATGTATGATCGGTTGCTTATTCGGCAAGCGTCCCAGCGACTGGCGCAACTGCCGCCCCGTAAAATCCTTGTGCCGCCTTCAATAGCGCCTGAAGGATTGACAGCCGGGTCGGCGGTGTACTCCGCGGCCCTGTCA